>Ga0075470_10000489_pt1 | contig 12821 bp, 9 predicted proteins | sample DEB19_08_DNA_4_FD_71482 | JGI IMG/M metagenome (GOLD analysis project Ga0075470, IMG submission 71482) | Aqueous microbial communities from the Delaware River and Bay under freshwater to marine salinity gradient to study organic matter... | ecosystem: Environmental > Aquatic > Marine > Coastal ... | reverse complement strand
GGGTCGCGGCTGTGGGCGATACTGGCGAGGTAACTATCAGCGGTCCTGCGGTCGTACGTGAGTATTGGAAAAACTCCTGCGATACCGCGTTAGTGTTTCGCGACGGTAGGCTACACACTGGCGACCTAGGTTATCTCGATGCGCAAGGATTCCTTTGGATCACCGGGCGCATCAAAGACATCATTAATGTCGGCGGCTACAAAGTCAACCCGACGGATGTGGAGAAAGTGCTCACGACTTGGCCGGGGGTACGCGACGCGGGTGTCGTCGGGGTCGAAGGAGTCGGTGGGCTTACCGGTGAGGCGGTGATCGCTGCGCTTGTCCTCGCTCCGGACTGCGCCCTCAACGAAGTCGAGTTGCAGCAGTACTGCGTGGCTAGACTGGAGAAATTCAAGGTACCCACCCGGTTCGTCGCGGTGCCCGAAGTCAGCCGCACAAACACGGGCAAGATCAGGCGCGCCGAGCTGCACAAGCTGGTAATCGCGGCCCTGGGGGCTGGGGCGGCGCCACGATTCTGACTATGCTCCGATTGCGAATACCACTTCCGCGATTCGTATCTGCCGGTGAAATATACGTGGGAAACGGCAGTCTTGGCGCGCTGCGGGCGCTCGATGCAGCGCGCTTGGCGGTCCTTTGTTCGGGGAGCATCATGCGTGATCCTGAGTTGAGCCGTAAAGTCACGTCGGTGGCGAATGCCCACGATCTGCACCTCATTGAGGCGCCAGCGGGGGAACCCGATCTCGACAAGCTGATGCCGGTAATGGCGCGAGTAGCCGAAATCCAGCCCGACTGGATCGTTGCAATAGGCGGCGGCTCTGTCCTAGACGCGGGCAAGCTGCTCTGGATTTTCTACGAACATCCGGACGTTGAGCTTGAACGGATTGCGCGGCCGTTCGCGCTGGCTCCGCTGCGCGGCAAGGCAAGGTTTGCGGCCGTACCTACGACGGCTGGAACTGGCTCTGAGGTCAGTTCCTCCGCAATCCTCACCGACTCGTCCGGCCAAAAGATCGCCATCGTGTCGCATGACTTGCTGCCGGATGTGGTTATCCTCGACCCGACCCTCACCGTTGGCGTACCCCGGGCTACTCTTGCGGCGGCCGGGTTGGATGCCCTAGCGCACGCCTTGGAGGGTTTTGCCTCGCGGTTTGCGAATCCGCTCGCCGACACGTTCGCGGAATCTGCAGCCCGGACACTTTTCAACCGACTAACGGAAACGGTTAATAATCCAGAAAACCTCGATACACGCCTCGACGTGATGCAGGCCGCCCTGATGGCCGGATGGGTACAGAATTTGAAAGTCCCAGGCGTGGGGCATGCTATCGCCCACCAGCTGGGCAGGTTTGGCGTTGCGCATGGCGCTGCCGCCGGCGCACTCCTCGCTCCGGCCATGGGCTTCAATTGCGGGGACGGACCCACGCGCAGGAAGTATGACCGGCTTGGTCGGGCGCTCGGATTCGAGGGGGCGGGGGAGCTACGGGACGAAGTGATTCGCCTGCGCGCCGCGCTGGGCGCGGCCGCTTCGCTCGAGACGATCGTCCGCGGCGGCCGCGCCGCTTTGCTTTCGCGGATGGATGAAATTACCCGCGGCGCATTGAGCGATCCTTGCGCGCGGGCCAATCCGCGCACCGTGGACGGCGCGGCTATTCGGGAATTGTTGGAGGCCGCCTGCTAATGAACGCCACAATCATTTCCGATCCAATCGAACAACTCCTGGCGGTTCGACCCTACAGCCTTGACGCAGGGGAGAAACGCAGGCTCTTGCTCGCCGCACTAAACGAAGCTTACCAACACCATTATGGTGCATGCGCCGCCTTCCGCCGCTACTGCGATCGGCGCGGCTTCAGCGGCACGCAGAAGTTCCAAGAGTTAACGGAGCTGCCTTACCTTTCTGTCCAAGCCTTCAAAGAGAACGCGTCGCTGCTGTGTTCTGTCAGTTCCGCTCAAATCATGACCCGGCTGAGTTCGTCGGCGACTAATGGCTTGCCTAGCAGCGTCGACATCGACCGCGTGACTGCGAAGCGGCAGGTGAGGGCGCTGGCCGCGGTGATCGGTGAGGTGCTCGGTCCGAAGCGCCGGCCCTTTCTTGTGCTGGATGCCGACCCGCGGGATGTGGGTCCACAGGGACTCGGCGCGCGTGCCGCTGCCGTCCGTGGCTTCCTGAACCTAGCGCGGGAGGCGCGGTATTTCATGGATGCAACACCGGCTGGGTTGCTGAGCTTGCGAGAGCCAGATTTCGCCGCGGCGTTGGAGCAATACGCTGCCGGCGAGGAGCCGGTCGCGATCTTCGGGTTCACGTTCGTGCTGTATGCATACGTGGTTCTGCCGTTGCTGAAGGCCGGCCGTCGCTTCCATCTCCCGAAAGGATCGCACATCATCCATATCGGCGGTTGGAAGAAGCTCGTGGATCAGCGCGTGTCGAAGGAGGAGTTCAACCGCGCGATGGAGACGGTTTTCGGCGTGTCGCCGTCGCACGTAGTCGATTTCTACGGCTTTACTGAGCAGATGGGCGTCACGTATCCGGACGCTTCCAGCGGCAACAAGTGTGCACCCGCATTTGCGGAAGTCATCGTGCGCGACCCTTCAACGTTCCAGGCCCTACCCGACGGTCGGGAGGGGTTGTTGCAGTTTGTGACCCCCGTTCCCTTTTCGTATCCGGGAATTTCTGTTCTTACTGACGACGTGGGCGTCATCGTCGGCCGCGACCGAAACAGCGACGGCTGGAACGGTACGCAGTTTCAGATTCTGGGCCGCGCTAAGAAAGCCGAGGCGCGCGGCTGTGGCGACATCATGGGTGAAAAAGTCGTGCGACCGAATGTGGACTTGAGCCGGGCACCCGTGGTGAGGACGGGCGGGATCCGCCTGCTATGCGGGCTTGAGAGGAATTTCGTCGCGGGCGATTTGTTTGCGCCCGTCGTGCGCGAGCAGCTGCCGCTGGTCGAAGACCTCGGCGCGCTGGTTAGGCAGCTGCGGGAGGCCCGGGCGAAGCTGGACAGGTACTCAATCGATGATCTGATCGCGCTAATTTCCGCCGCGGCGAAGCGGTGGGCTGATCCAGCGTCGCCGTTGCTGCCTCTGCGACAGCAAGGGCTGCTGTTTCTTACGAGCTGGTGCGATTCCGCCGCGTTTCGCGGAATGGCTGATCGCTCCATGCATGGACAACGCGGATTAATGGACGGCTTCCGGGCGCTGAACGGCAGCAACCGGCGGCTGATGCGCGCGCAGCACCGGGGACTCGTCTGCCACTGGCTCGCCGGCAACGTGCCGCTCCTCGGCATGCTCGCCCTTGCCCAAGCGATCGTCACCCGGAATGCCAACCTCGTGAAGGCGGCGAGCAGCTTTTCACGGGTGCTGCCGGCGCTGCTGGACGCCTTTCGCGGCTTGGAGGTTTCGACACTCGACGGACGGGTGCTGCGGGGCGACGACATCCTCGGTTCGATCGCGGTGGTTTATTTTCCGCGTGAAGACACGACGGCGGCCGAAAGGATGTCCGAGCTGGCCGATGTGCGTCTTGCGTGGGGTGGCCGGGAAGCGATCGAGAGCATCCTGAACCTGCCGAAACGCTACGGCACGGAGGACATTATTTTTGGGCCCAAGCTCTCGTTCATGGTGATTGGGCGCGAGGCGCTGACCAACTCGCGCCTGCTGCGCCGGGCAGCGCGGCACGCGGCTACCGATGCGTCCGTTTTCGACCAATACGCCTGCGCTTCGCCGCACACCATATTCGTTGAGAAGGGCGGCGCGCACGCGCCGGTCGCGTTTGCGGAGGCGCTCGCCGCCGAGATGGCCAAGGCAGCTATCCGAATTCCCAAGGGCCCCGTGGATGCCGGCACCGCCGCCAAAGTTGAGAGCGTGCGCATGCGCTATGAGTTCACCGGCGAGTTGTGGCGGTCCTCCGGCACAGAATGGACGGTGTTGTTCGACGAGGATTGGAAACGTGGTCTTGCGGAGCCCTGCTATTCGCGTGTGATCACAGTGCGCGCGATCGACGACATCATGGATGCGGCGCAGTTCGCACATGCGGGGATTCAAACGGTAGGAACCTCGATCGCTGGAGCACGTAAGCTGGCTTTTGCCTCGGCGGCGTCGGCTCGAGGTGTGGAGCGTTTTCCCGACGTAGGACGAATGACATTCTTCGATAGTCCGTGGGATGGAATCTTCCCGCTAGAGCGCCTCGTTAAGTGGGTAACACTGGGAGGACCATTCTGAACGCACGCGGTGGTATGCGGATAAAATGTCCGGATGAGAAGAGCGCGGCGATCGAGTGGACGCTTAAGGTTGTCTTGGGCGAGTTTCTTGGCTTGGCTTTTGAAATTGAACTGCATGCTGGCGAGGACGTCGTATTGATGTGGGAAGGGAGGAGACTTACGCTTGTCACGCCCTTCTTTCAGCAGGCACGCGCCAATTGGTTGAAGCCGTCGAGTTTGCCAAAGGAGCCGGTGAGTTACTGGAACCCCAAAAGCGCGGGCCTAGGCGTGCCAGAATGCGAACCCGTGCCAATTCTTTATGGACACGGTGGTTTCACCATCGACCCGAACGGTAATGGCCGTCTGGAGGTAGACGTGCTAGGCGCGATGTTTTTCATGTTGTCCCGATACGAAGAACGTGTCGCACCGGTGGCCGACCATCATGATCGCTTTCCGGGCTGCGCTGCGCTAGCGCACCGTGCGGGGTTTCTCACACGGCCGATCGTCGACGAGCACGTCGAGGTTCTCTGGGCCGCATTGCACCGGATCTGGCCGCACCTTGAGCGTCGGACGTCCGCGGGGCAGATGTCCGTGAGTTGCGACGTCGACGAACCCTACGAGCGTTGGATTCGCGGGCCTCTATTATTCGCTACAGGCATCACAGGCGCGCTGCTGCGCCGTCGCTCGTGGCGATTCGCGAGTAACCGGGTACGGAATTTTTTTGCTAGCAAGCGTGGTTGCTACTCGTTCGACCCAAATTGGACGTTCGACTGGTATATGACCGTCTGCGAACAGGCGGTGCGCCGGGTCACCTTTTATTTTCTCACAACACCGGGGAAAACACGTCAAGACTGTATCTACCGTCTTGATGAGCCGCGCATGCAGGCTTTGTTGCGGAACATTGACGATCGCGGTCACGAGATTGGGCTTCACGGAAGTTATAAGACTTTTCGCGACCGCAACCTCGTCGCGCTAGAGCGTCAACTGCTGCTGGACGCGTGCCGCAAAGCGGGAACCCGAGCAAACATTCGTGGCAACCGTCAGCACTTCCTGCGTTGGCGGGTAGAAGAGACTCCGGACCACCTCGATGCCGCGGGCTTCGACTACGACACAAGTGGAGGCTATGCCGATCGGCCAGGATTTCGCTTTGGAACGGCGCGATCATTTCCTATGTGGAGTTGGCTCCGCGAGGCGCCGTTGCGGTTGAGGCAGCGCCCGTTGATCGTCATGGAGTCCTCCATCATTTCGCACCTTGGGCTAGGCTACACTCCCGAGGCAAGGAACCTCATGCTTGGGCTGAAAGAGCGCGCAATGCGAACAGGCGGAGAATTTTCACTCTTATGGCATAATTCTCATCTTGAGTCACAGGCTGACCGCGAACTCTTCGTGCGAGTACTATAGTGAAAATGAGCTTCTCGTCAGCCGAAGACACCATGCCGAAGTGAGGTCGACCCCAAAAATTGGAGAGGTTGCATCGTTAACCCAAAACCAGCAAAACGAACGCCATCGTTGAAAAAACGTCGTCAGCAAAGTCCAGACCTAAAAGCCAAAGTTGGAGTCGAAGCCTTTAAAGGCATAGAGAAGGCACACGCCATCGCGGCAAAGTAGCAGGTTCACCCGGTGCAGGTGAGCCAGTAAAAGAATGGGGTGAGGGAGCGCCTGCCGCAGGTGTTTGAGGAAATCGAGCGGCTGAATATCGAGCTTGAGTAGGTCAAAAAAGCTGGCGAGTTCGAGCGTTGAGGAACGTCGCCGCATGATTAAACTTGGGATTCTCTGGCCGCCGATCACCCGCGGTGCGAGCCGCTCGGCTTGTTGCGGGCTAGCTACAAATACCAGCCGGAGCCAGAATTGGACGAGAACCCGCATTTGATTTGGGTGATCGACGAAATGTATCTTGCGTATCCGGTGTTCAGATCGCGGCGAATGACCCGCTGACTGTGGCGGCAATGACCCCCCGGTGAATCGCAACCGGGTGCGCCGCCTAATACTGTAGATTGGGCTCGAGGCGATTTACCGGAAGCCAAATCTATCCCCGAAGCATCCCGCAAAATCTCGTGTTCCGCTACGTCCTGCGCAGCCTCGTGATCGACCAGCCCAACCAAGTCTGGGCCGCCGACATCACTTATATCCTGATCTAGGCCGGGTTCATTTATCTGTGCACGGTCATCGACTCTTATAGCCGAGATGTGGTGGCGTGGAAACTGTCAAACACTCCTGATGCTCGCTTCTGCGGGCTGGTGGGGAAGCACAGGCCATCAGCGAAAGCGGTGTGCTCGAAAACTTCAATACACACCAAGTCTGTCAGCTCACGTCGGCGGAGTTTGCCCAGCCGCTGCCCGCCCGCAGGCTGAAGGTGCAGATGAATAGTCGCGGCCGTGGGCTGGACAACCTCTTTGTCGAGCGGCTCTGGCGCACGGTCAGATTCGACGAAGTCTACCCCCAAAGTTGCCGCTTGCAGATCGACGCGTATATCAACCTCGAACATTTCTTCCGCTTCTATAACGAGCAACGCCAGCACAGCGCCTTCTACATAGCCGAGCCAAAAATACTACTGGAGGTCTATCGGCAGCTGGTCGTACTTGCCATCCATCAATGACGTCCCAATACCTCCGTCCGAGTTCGGGCCGACCCCCGCGGCAAGCTCTTGGGGGACCTGTCCTCCGAGTCGCCCAAGGCACCCAAAGCGCGTTCTTGTCCCATAACTTAAGGTCCTAACATGTACCACGCTGACCTCCTGTGGTCGGCTTTACCTAAAACTAACCCTAACCCTATGAAAATAGCTATTGTTGGTCTCGGATATGTTGGTCTGCCTCTTTCCCTACAGTTTGCGCGGAACGGGGCACACGTTGTCGGTTTAGACTTGGACCCAGCGAAGGTGGAGGCGATCAAGGCCGGCCGTAGTTACATCAAACATGTCGAGGCCGAGGCAATTACTGCGGAGGTCCTTGCAGGGCGCCTTGTTGCCACGGGCGAATTCTCATCGGCGAGCGAGTGCGATGCCATTATTATTTGCGTCCCTACGCCGTTGAACAAGAACCGTGAACCCGACATCTCCTACGTTCTGAGCTCGGGGCGGGCGGTCGCGCCGCATCTGCGCAAGGGATGCCTTGTCGCTCTCGAGTCGAGTACCTATCCAGGTACGACTGACTCCGATCTGCGCGGAATTTTGGAGCAAGTTTCGGGTCTTAGGGCAGGAGTAGACTTTCATCTCGCCTTCTCGCCGGAGCGGGAGGATCCAGGTAATCCTGAAAGCAAAGTGGCTCATATCCCCAAGGTCGTCGGGGCTCTGACACCTGCCTGCCTCCAGCGGGCGATGGAGGTTTATGGTATCGCGATCAACACGCTGGTCCCGGTTTCATCCTGCCGTACAGCCGAGGCTACGAAGCTGCTAGAAAACATTTTCCGTGGCGTCAACATCGCGCTCGTGAACGAGCTCAAGCTTGTTTACGCCGCGATGAATATCGACATCTGGGAGGTAATTAATGCCGCCAAGACAAAACCGTTTGGCTATATGCCCTTCTATCCTGGACCGGGTCTTGGCGGACACTGTATTCCAATCGATCCATTCTATTTAACGTGGAAGGCTCGCGAGTACGGGCAGATTACTAAGTTCATTGAGCTCGCGGGTGAGGTTAACACCGCGATGCCGCTCCATGTCGTCAACCGCACGGCCGAGGCCCTAAATTCCCGCCGTAAGTCCGTCAACGGTAGCCGCATTCTTGTGGTGGGGCTCGCCTACAAGGCGAACGTGGACGACATGCGAGAGTCGCCAACTTTTGTGCTCATGGACGAGTACAAGCGTCGGGGCGCCCAGGTGGGCTACTACGACACCTACATTCCGGTGATTACCCCTACACGCGAGCACGGCGACTGGACCGGGACCAAGTCGGTCGCCTGGAACCAGGCGACAGTTGCCTCGTACGACGCGGTAGTCATCGCCACGGCCCACTCCGGTACCGACTTCGCAACGCTGGCTAAGTGGGCCGATGTGATCGTGGACACCCGCAACGCCATGCACGCCATCCTGGTCCGTCCAGGTCAGCTCTGGAAGGCCTGACCTCCTCCGTTCCTTCCCTGCTATGCAATTTATCGACCTGCAGCAACAGTACCGCCTCCACCAAGCGGTAATCGACGCCCGGATGCGGCGCGTGCTCGAGCACGGCCAGTTCATCATGGGCCCCGAGATCGCCGAGCTCGAGGCGGCTCTCGCCGCCTACGTCGGCGTGAAGCACGCAATCACTGTGGCAAGCGGCACCGACAGCCTAGAGATCGCGCTGCGCGCTCTCGATGTTGGTCCCGGCGACGAAGTCATCACGGTTCCCTTCACGTGGATCAGTTCATCCGAGGTCATTGGCCTGGTTGGGGCAAAGCCGGTGTTTGTGGACGTTACCGCAGCCGATTACAACATGGACGTGGACTTAATTGAGGGCGCCATCACGCCGCGAACCAAGGTAATTATGCCTGTTAGCCTTTTTGGGCAGATGCCTGACTACGCCCGCATCAACGCCCTCGCCGCGCGGCATGGCATTACCGTGATCGAGGACGCGGCACAGAGCTTCGGCGCAACTCAGAGCTCTCGCCGCAGCTGCGCGGTTACGAAGATCTCGAGCACGAGCTTCTTCCCGGCGAAGCCGCTCGGCTGCTACGGCGACGGCGGCGCGCTGTTTACCGACGACGATGCGCTGAACGAAAAGATGCGGGCGATCCGCACCCACGGCGGGCTTAAGCGCCACCACCATCCCTACCTCGGGATGAATGGCCGGCTCGACACCCTTCAGGCGGCTGTGCTGCTGGCGAAGCTCCCGCACTTCCCCGGGGAGGTCGCGGCGCGCGAGCGCATCGGGGCCCGCTACACTGAACTGCTGCGCGGCGTGTGCACCGTTCCGGAGGTCATGCCGGGCAACACCCACGTTTACGCCCAATACACCATCCGGGTGCCGGACCGCGACCGCTTCGGCGAGAGGCTCAAGGCCGCGGGAATACCCACGGCCGTCTACTACCCAAAGTGCCTACACGAACAGCCTGTCTTCGCCCCGCTCGGATATCCTTGGGGGGCTTTCCCGCAGTCCGAGAGGGCCTCGCGCGAGGTTATCAGCCTCCCGATGCACCCTTGGCTGACGGAGACCGATCAGGACCGCATTGTCGCAGCCGTGCGCGTGGCTCTCACCTGAGGATCTGACCATGACCTACGCCCCCGGCACCTCACCCCGCAGCCTCGCCCTCGTCGGCGCCGGCTATTGGGGCAGGAACCTCGCCCGCAACTTCCACGCACTCGGTGCGCTTCACACACTCTGCGACCGAAGCCACGATATCCTCGGTTCGTACGGTACCGACTATGCGCGCGTGGCCAAGACGGACTCTTTCGATGCAGTCCGCGCCGATCCGGCAGTCACCCAGGTGGCTATCGCCGCCCCCGCCGCGCTACACCACCCTCTCGCAAAAGCCGCGCTTCTCGCGGGAAAGGACGTCTTTGTGGAAAAGCCGCTCTGCCTCGATGTCGCCGAAGCAGAGGAACTCGTGGCGATCGCCGAACAGCGCGGCCGTATACTGATGGTTGGGCATCTCCTCCAGTACCATCCCTGCGTCGCGGAAATCCAGCGGCTTGTGAGATCCGGCGAGTTGGGTCGGCTCCAGTACGTGACGGCGAATCGGCTTAATCTCGGGAAGATACGCCAGGAAGAGAATGCACTTTGGAGCTTCGCGCCGCATGACATCTCGGTGATTCTGTCCATCGTAGGCGGAGGGCTGCCTAACCAAGTCCGGTGTACTGGTGACTCCTACCTGACGCCTCGGGTCGCCGACACAACTCTTACAACCATGCGGTTCCACGATAGCATCCGGGCGCACATCTACGTCAGCTGGCTAAACCCGTTTAAGGAGCAAAAGTTGACGGTGGTCGGGTCGCGGGGAATGGTTGTTTTCGATGACATGAAGCCTTGGAAGGAGAAGCTGGTTATCCACCGAGACTACCTGACATGGTCCAACGGACGCGTTCCCACGCCAAACAAGACAGAGAGCGAGGCGCTCATCGTGCAGGAGCAGGAACCCCTCCGTGAGGAGTGCGCGCATTTTCTGCGCTGCTGTCATGAGCGCAGTCGTCCGCGGACCGATGCCCACGAAGGCCTCAGGGTGTTGCAGGTTCTGAAAGCGGCACAAGCAAGCCTCGACAAGGACGGCGATGCTGCCGATCCCGCCCGTCTAGAGCTGCCCAAGCCCGACTACTTCGCCCACCCCACCGCCATCATACACCCGAACGCAGTCGTTGGAGCCGGGTCGAAAGTTTGGCATTTCAGCCACGTAATGGCCGGAGCGGAGCTTGGCCCTAGCTGTAACCTAGGGCAGAACGTCGTCGTAAGTCCCGGCGTGAAGCTCGGGCGTAACGTGAAGGTTCAGAACAACGTCTCGATCTACACCGGCACAATCATCGAGGACGACGTGTTTCTCGGCCCGTCGTGTGTTCTTACGAATATTACGAATCCAAGGTCCCAGGTGAACCGGCATGCTCTGTATGAGCAGACCTTGATTCGTCGAGGCGCCAGCGTTGGGGCCAATGCGACCATCGTGTGCGGCGTCAGTCTTGGGCAATATTGTTTCGTCGGCGCCGGTAGTGTTGTCACCAAAGACATTCCCGACTATGCTCTGGTCGTTGGTGCTCCAGCGCGTTTTGTCTGCTGGATCAGTCGGCATGGCCATCGCCTTAAATCCACGTCTTGCGGTGTGATGGTATGCCCCGAATCCGGTCTAAAGTATCAGGAAGTTACGCCGGGAAAACTGGTTTGCTTAAATCTGCCGGAGGAGGAGGCGCTACCGATGCATATGCGCACAGGAACGGTAACCTACGACAAACTAAAGGCGGCTTTCTAGTGTAATTCTTACGTAAGAACCATAAAAGTTTTTACGTGCCGACATACGCAGATCGCTTAAAGTGTTCTAATACCAATTACTCTTCGGTATGACACTTTAGGCTGGAACGCCAGCGTTTGCTTGATCCGATAACCAGTTGTTTCCGATCAATTGTGCGACGCGGGCTCCGCTTGCGCGCAGTGGTTCCAATTCGGCGAGAATTGCGTCCTCCAGGGGCCGCAATGCGGTGAAGAGGCGGTTGCAGATGGCGTCCTTCACCAGGTCGCCGAGCTTTTCGACCGGGTTGAGCTCAGGGCTGTAGGGCGGCAACGGCACCAAGCGCACATTGGCCGGTCGTCGCGGGTCGGCGGCCTGCAGGTGAAAACCGGCTTGGTCCTGGATGATGATGTGCTGGGCGGCGGGGTCGGTCTCGCTGATCTGGCGCAGGAACGCCGCGTGAACGTCCTGGTCGATGGCCGGGGTGAAGAGCAGTTCCACCCGGTTGGCGCCGTCGACTTCGAGCGCCTCATGGAGGTAGCCCCACTGGTAGCGGGTGGCGTAGGGCGCGTGCACGCGCACCCCGCGCAGTCCCCAACAGCGCCGGATAACCGGCAACAAACCGTAGCGGTGCTCGTCGAGCACCCAAAGCCGCACCGGCCCCTCAGCGCCGGCGCTGGCTTCGGCCAGTTTTTCCGCCAACGTGGCCTTGAAGGCCTCCGCTTGCGCCGCGTCTTTCTTGGCGTGGGTCTTGCGCGGCACCTTCAAGACCCCGCCGGCTTTTCCCAGCAGCGCATAGACGCCCGGCAACGATAACCTGCGCTTGGTGCGCGCCTCGATCCACGCCTGCGCGTCCTTCGCGCGGCGAAATTTCCCGTCGCGCAACTGCGCGAGAAAGGCTTCGCGATCAGCACCGGCCAACCTCGGCTGCCTGCCGCCCTTGTGCTCGCGCTTCAGCAGCGCCTCGACCCCGCCGGTGAGGAACGCGTCAAGGTACCGGAACACCGAGCGCCGGCTCACATCTGCCGCGACGCCGATCTGCTCGGCGTTGAGGACATACTGAGCCGCCAATTGGATCACCATCAGGCGTTGGCGGGCCCACTCACTGGTGGTCTCCTTCCACGCCGCTTCCAGCTCTACCATTCTGGTCGCCCCTAACTGGGGAAGTTTTCGTGCCATGGCGCAATAATAGCAACTATAATGCTATAAAGAACTATACATAGCACAATACCCCCTCCCTGATCCAAGAAGACGGAGCCAAGCTGCGCAGGCAACTAGTGTCGGCGGCGAGGAGCGTAGGCTGAGTTTTGAAACAGACTTCCACCGCGTAAAAGTTGGCAAAGTACCGTTGGGCAAAGCCCTTCTCACGGAAGTCGTCCCGGATGTCCTCGGTCGGAATGCATTCTGGGCAGTAGGGTAAAAAGTAGAGCAGTCAAAAGCGTTCGGGAACCGGAAGGGCTCTGGCCGTGTGCCAGCCGGCCCCATGCGAAATCAACAACAGTTACCGGTCCGACCAGACGGCCATAAGCTCAAACAGAAAAAGTTATCGGCTCGCAGTATTATACGTAGGCCACAGGCAAAAAAGCTAAACAGGCGTTCTGCGGCTAAACCACAACAAGCGAATAAATCGACTCACGCACTATCTGCAGAGGCACCAGCGGCCGCACCGAACGGGGTGCCCAGCAATCCGCCCGTTCGTTAATTCAGCCGAACCTACCGAGTCCAAAAAAACCACCGTCGGCGTTAGTCGATCACGCCCACGCAATTCCGTTACCGTCGTCAGGTAACAAAGTTGTA
>Ga0075470_10000487_pt1 | contig 12859 bp, 11 predicted proteins | sample DEB19_08_DNA_4_FD_71482 | JGI IMG/M metagenome (GOLD analysis project Ga0075470, IMG submission 71482) | Aqueous microbial communities from the Delaware River and Bay under freshwater to marine salinity gradient to study organic matter... | ecosystem: Environmental > Aquatic > Marine > Coastal ... | reverse complement strand
TTTGATGCCCTGATTGCCCTGGGCTGCATCATCCGCGGCGAGACCTACCACTTCGAACTGGTCGCCAATGAATCGGGTGCTGGGGTCAGCCGTCTGGCCCTGGACTACCAGATTCCAATTGCCAATGCCATCCTGACCACCGAAAACCTAGAACAGGCCACGGCCCGACAACACGACAAGGGGCGTGATGCGGCGCGGGTTGCGGTGGAAATGGCCAACCTGATCAACGACCTTTGATGAGCGATTCAGCCAATTCTTCCAACCCGGCTGCCCGCGGCCCTCGCCAAAGCCGCACCGGCCTGACCAGTACCGGCGTGCGCAAGGCAGCCAGCAAGTCGGGGCGCAGCCGTGCCCGTGCTTTTGCCGTGCAGGCCATCTACCAACACCTGGTGGGTGGCAACGAGGCCAAGGACATTGATGCCTTTACCCGTGACCTGGCCGGCTTCAACAAGGCCGATGCCGCTCACTTTGACGCCCTGCTGCACGGCTGCATTAGCCAGGCCGCTGAGCTGGATTCGCTGATCAACCCATTGCTGGACCGCAAGATCGAGGAAATTTCTCCGATCGAGCACGCCGTGATGTGGATTGGCACCTATGAGTTCAAACACTGCCTGGACGTACCCTGGCGGGTGGTGATCAACGAATGCATCGAACTGGCCAAGGAGTTTGGCGGCACCGATGGCCACAAGTATGTGAACGGCATTCTCAATGCGCTGGCGCCTGAGCTGCGTGCCCTGGAAGTGCAGGCTGACAAGTCCAAGTGAGAATTGCACAACGCGCCCGCCGCATCGAACCTTTTTATGTGATGGAGGTGGCCAAGGCTGCCGCCGACCTCGAGCGCAGTGCGGCGCACGGCAGCGCGAAGATGGTCTACCTCAATATCGGTGAGCCGGACTTCACCGCCCCGCCCCTGGTGCGCGAAGCAGCCGAGCGTGCCCTGCGAGACGGGCGCAGCCAGTACACCGATGCCACCGGACTGCCCGCGCTGCGTGAGCGCATCAGCCACTGGTATGCCCAGCGCTTTGGTCTAAACATTCCGGCCCGCCGCATTGTGGTGACCGCGGGCGCCTCCGCCGCGCTGCAGTTGGCCTGCCTGGCCCTGATCGAGGCGGGCGACCAGATCCTGATGCCAGACCCCAGTTATCCGTGCAACCGTCATTTTGTGAGCGCTGCAGAAGGCACGGCGGTGCTGATTCCGACCTCTGCCCAGGAACGTTTTCAGCTCAGCGCGGCCAAGGTGCGCGCCGCCTGGGGCGCGCAGACCCGGGGTGTCCTGCTGGCCTCGCCCTCCAACCCAACGGGCACCTCGATCAGCGCGCAAGAGCTGGCCGCCATCCATGAGGTGGTGCGTGCGCATGATGGCATCACCCTGGTTGACGAAATCTACCTGGGCCTCAGTCATGAGCCCCAGTACAGTCAGTCGGCACTGGCGCTGGACGAGAACATCATCTCGATCAACAGCTTCAGCAAGTACTTCAACATGACCGGCTGGCGTCTGGGCTGGATGGTGTTGCCAACTGAACTGGTTGCTGTGGTGGAACGGCTGGCGCAAAACCTGTACATCTGCCCCAATTCGATTTCTCAGCATGCCGCCTTGGCCTGTTTCGAAACCCAGAGTCTGGCCGAATACGAGCGGCGTCGCGCTGAGTTCAAGGCACGGCGCGATTACTTCATCCCTGCGCTCAACCAGTTGGGCCTGACGGTACCGGTCATGCCTGACGGTGCGTTTTATGCGTGGGCTGATTGCAGCGCCGCCTGCGCCCACGTGGGCGTCAAGGACAGTTGGGACTTCACTTTTGAAGTGATGCGCAAGGCCCATGTGGCCATCACGCCAGGTCGTGACTTTGGCAGCGCGCAGACTGCAAACTTTGTGCGATTTTCAACCGCCAACAGCATGGCGGCCCTGCAAGAGGCGGTGGCCCGCCTGCAAGCGCTGTTGACCTGAGCATGGCTTTCCAATTTCCAATCAGGGTTTACTGGGAAGACACCGATGCCGGTGGCATCGTCTTCTATGCCAACTATCTGAAATTTTTTGAACGTGCCCGCACCGAATGGCTGCGCTCACTGGGTATCGAGCAACACAGCCTGAAAGAACAGAGCGGCGGTATGTTTGTGGTGAGTGAAACCGGCCTGAAATACCTGCAGCCGGCCCGGCTAGACGATCAGCTGCGCATCAGCACCCAGTTGCGTGAGGCTGGTCGAGCCTCGCTGTTGCTGGCCCAGGCGGCCTACCGACAAGCCGCACCCTCCTCAGATGGGGGTGATGTGCTGATTTGTCAGGGTACCATTCGCATTGGCTGGGTGGATGCCCGCACGATGAAACCTGCCAGAATTCCCAACTCTGTACTCGAAGTCCTGAAATGACCCAAGACCTGTCCATCATTGACCTGGTGCTGCATGCAAGCTGGGTGGTGCAGCTGGTGATGCTGCTGTTGATCTCTGTCTCGATCGCCAGCTGGGCGGCAATTTTTCGAAAACTCTTCTCGCTCAAGCGGGTCAAGGCCATGAATGAGGATTTCGAGCGTGAGTTCTGGTCAGGCACCAGCCTGAATGATCTCTATGCCGCAGCCGTGCAGAACGCCCGCCAGGCCGGCCCGATGGAGCGCATCTTTGCCAGCGGCATGCGAGAGTTCCAGAAGTTGCGCGAACGACGCATCGATGATGTATCCACCCTGATGGATGGCGCGCGGCGTGCCATGCGAGTGTCGTACCAGCGCGAACTCGACCAGATCGAATCCAGCTTGTCCTTTCTGGCCTCGGTCGGCTCGGTCTCACCCTATGTCGGTCTGTTTGGCACGGTCTGGGGCATCATGCACGCCTTCACTGGTCTGGCCTCCATGACACAGGTCACGCTGGCCTCGGTGGCACCCGGCATTGCCGAGGCATTGGTGGCCACCGCCATCGGGCTGTTTGCCGCGATTCCCGCGGTTGTGGCTTACAACCGGTTTGCGCGCGATATTGACCGGGTCGCTATCCGTCAGGAGACGTTCATCGAAGAGTTCTCCAATATCCTGCAACGCAACATGGGCAGCCAACCCGCCAGCGGCCGCTGAACGACAGGAACGACTTGCCATGCCTTCCCTAGTCAGCCGAGGCCGCGGCCGCCGCACCATCAACGAAATCAATATGGTGCCCTTCATTGATGTCATGCTGGTGCTGCTGATCATCTTCATGGTGACAGCCCCGATGATTTCACCCAGCATGATCGATCTGCCCAGCGTGGGCAAGGCGGCCAAGCAGCCTGATCAGGTGATTCAGATCATCGTGCAGAAAAATGACTCGCTTGAACTCAAGGAGCGTGACAACACGGTCTCGATCAACTTGAAGGACCTGGCCGACGCGGTGAAGGCCGCGCAAAATGCCAACCAGGCAGCCAAGGGCTCCAAGGGTGACACCACCGACAACTCGGCCGTGGTCATCAGCGCGGACAAGAGCGTCAAGTACGAAACCGTGGTCAAGGTCATGGACACCTTGCAGCGGGCTGGCATTCAGCGTGTTGGCCTGACGGTACAACTGGTGAAATAAGCAAGCTGGCATGTACGCGACCGCCGCTGACCGCACAGAATTTCTTCCACCCCCGCCGCCTGGACGGCTCAAGGCCCTGGGCATAGCCCTGCTAGCGCATGCCTTGCTGCTGGCTGCCCTGACCTGGGGTGTGAATTGGCGCAGCGACCGCGCCACACCGGCGGTTGAAGCCGAGCTGTGGTCCAACATTCCGCAACAGGCAGCGCCCAAGCTGGTTGAAACCCCGCCCCCCGAACCCGAGCCTGCGCCACCCCCCAAGCCTGCACCGCCCAAAGTCGATCCGGGTCCAAGCGATGCAGAGATCGCCCTGGCGCGCGAGAAAAAACGCAAACTGGAAGAGAAACTGGAACAGGAGCGGATCGAAAAGGAAAAACTTGCTCAGAAGAAACGCGAACAGGAGCAGCGTGACAAAGAAAAGCGCGAGCAAGCCAAAAAACTCGCTGAGGAAAAACGCAAGAAGGAGCTGGAGGCCAAGCGACAGGAACAACTCAAGGAAGAGCGTCAAGCCAAGGAACGGGAAAAGTTGCGCCAGGAAAATCTGCGCCGCATGGCGGGCCTGGCTGGCGCCAGTGGCTCACCAAGCGCCACCGGTACAGCCCTTAAATCAGCCGGGCCTTCGGCCACCTACGCTGGACGGATTGTGGGCCGGGTGCGTCCCAACATCGTCTTTACCGAGGACATAGTGGGCAACCCCAGTGCCGAAGTTGAAGTGCGCTGTGCGCCCGATGGCACCATCGTGGGCACCCGACTGGTCAAGGGCAGTGGCAGCAAATCCTGGGATGAGGCTGTCATCAAGGCACTGATCAAGACCGAAACCTTGCCCCGCGATACCGATGGCCGGGTCCCCTCGACCATGATCATCAGTTTCAGGCCCAGGGACTGAACCATGAGCAAGTGGCGCTCTTATCTGGACAAATTCCGCGGTGGCAAGCGTTCACCACCAAGGGCACCGGCCTCCGAAATCCTGTGGTCAGCCATCGGGGCCTTTATTGGTATTTTTGCCATCCACCAACTGGGGCACCTGAACCACCTCCAGGGCTCTGACGGGCTGTTTCTGGTGGGCTCTTTTGGCGCCAGTGCAATTCTGGTTTTTGGGATTCCCAAAAGCCCTTACTCGCAACCCAGAAACCTGTTGCTTGGCCATGTGGTCTCGGCCGTGGTCGGGGTGAGCTGCGCTCTTTTGTTTGATCACCACTCGGGGTTAACCGCCGGCCTGGCCGTATCGCTGGCACTCACCCTAATGCATCTGTCCCGTTCGATCCACCCTCCCGGGGGTGCCACAGCGCTGATTGCCATCATCGGCAGCGAGCAGATCCACCAGCTCTCCTATTGGTATGTGATCACGCCCATTCTTTCAGGCGCCTTGATCCTGCTGGTGGTGGCCTTGCTGATCAACAACCTTTCAGGTCAGCGTCGCTATCCCGAGTTCTGGTTCTGAAGCAGTAAACCGCTACTCATACACCACCATGGCCTGACCGCGGTCGGCTTGCGCCATCCAGCCCGCCAAGGCGGCATCGCTGGGAAAGAATCTGGCGGCCTCGCCCAGTTGCAATTCGGCACTGGCACCATTGCGCTGCAGGCACAGACGCACCCCCAGCCCCCGCTGCAGTTCGCCCTGCTCGGTCGTCTCGCGGCGAGGCGGAAAATCTGTCACCAGACGCTTGATATCGGGGGCCTGGCCATTGACCTGAACGCGCAGGTATTTACCAAAGCGACAGCGTGCCGCGGCCAGGTCCCATACCTGGTTGATGTTGAGTTGCAAGCCACCCGAGAACCGATCCGGCATGACCTTGCCCATGACAATCACCAGCTCGTCATCCTTGAGCAAGGTCCGGTTGGCGGTCAAGAGTGCTTCATCCACCCGGGCCTCGATCACGCCGCTTTTGTCATCAAGTTTAAAGAGGCCAAGCTTGCCACGCTGGCCGTTGATCACCCGAAAGTCACTGATGATGCCGGCTAGCAACTGCGGCTCACGAGTATCAATCAAATCGTCAATGCTGCGTTTGACAAAACGACGCAGCTCCAGCGCCACTTCGTCAAACAGATGGCCTGAAAGGTAGAAACCGATGGCAACCTTTTCATGGGTCAGCCGCTCCTTGACCCCCCAGGGCAGCAAGGCCACCAGTTCGGGTTCCTGGGTGCTGGAGCCATGGGCATCATCGCCCATCAGGTCAAACAGGCCGCCCTGGTTGGCGTTGGCAGCTACCGCGTTGGCAAAGTCAAAGGCCAGATCGATTGAGGCCATCAGGCTGGCACGGTTGAGCTGCAAGGCATCAAAGGCGCCTGCCTTGATCAGCGCCTCGACGGTACGCTTGTTCAGACGGGTACGGTCCACCCGGGTGCAAAAATCAAACAGGCTGGTGAATGGCCCGCCCTGCTGGCGCGCCAGCACGATGGCGTCGATCGCCTGCTGCCCGGTACCCTTGATTGCGCCCAGACCATAGCGGATCACCTGATCAGTGATCGGCTCAAAGCGGTAGTGGCCGCGGTTGATGTCAGGGGGTTCAAAGCTCATGCCCATTTTCTGGGCGTCTTCAAACAGCACCTTGAGCTTGTCGGTATCGTCCATCTCCACCGTCATGTTGGCGCAGAAGAATTCGGCGGTGTAGTGCACCTTGAGCCAGGCGGTGTGATAGGCCAGTAGGGAATAAGCTGCCGCGTGCGACTTGTTGAAGCCGTAGCCGGCAAACTTCTCCATCAGGTCGAACACCTCGTCGGCCTTGGCCTCGTCAATGCCATTTTTGGCTGCGCCCTCGCGGAAGATCTGCCGGTGCTGCGCCATTTCTTCGGGTTTTTTCTTGCCCATGGCCCGGCGCAACAGGTCGGCGCCACCCAGTGAATAGCCACCCAGGATCTGGGCCGTCTGCATCACCTGCTCCTGATAGACCATGATGCCGTAGGTTTCCGACAGCATGTCCTTCACCAAGGGATGGGGGTACTCAATGTCCTCCCGGCCGTTCTTGCGCGCCACAAAGCTGGGGATCAGGTCCATCGGACCAGGTCGGTACAAGGCGTTGAGGGCGATCAGGTCTTCCAGCCGGGTGGGCTTGGCGTCGCGCAACATGCCTTGCATACCACGGCTTTCAAACTGGAACACGGCCTCGGTCTTGCCTTCCTGAAAGAGCTGGTAGGTTGGCCGGTCTTCCAGCGAGATATTTTCATAGGCGAAATCGGCTTGCTCGGGGTGACGCGTGCGAATCAGTTCGCGGGCAATTTCCAGAATGGTCAATGTGGCCAGACCCAAAAAGTCGAACTTGACCAGGCCGACCGATTCCACATCGTCCTTGTCGTACTGGCTGACCGCCGCATCGCTGCCCGGCTGCTGGTACAGCGGACAGAAGTCGGTCAGCTTACCAGGCGCAATCAGCACGCCGCCCGCGTGCATGCCCACATTGCGAGTCTGCCCCTCCAGCTTTTGCGCCAGCGCCAGCAGGGTCTTGACCTCATCCTCGCGGGCCAGACGCTCGGCCAGCAGGGGTTCGGCCTCAATCGCATCGGCAATGGTGATGTGCTGGCCTGGCTTGTTGGGTATCAGCTTGGAGATGCCATCACAGAAGGTGTAGCTCATATCCAGCACACGCCCCACATCGCGGATGGCGGCGCGCGCAGCCATGGTGCCAAAGGTGGCGATCTGGCTGACCGCCTCCTTACCGTATTTTTCCTTCACATAGTCAATCACCCGGTCGCGGTTGGCCTGGCAGAAATCAATATCAAAGTCGGGCATCGACACCCGCTCGGGGTTGAGGAAACGCTCGAACAGCAAGTTGTACTGCAGCGGATCGAGATCAGTGATCTTGAGTGCGTAGGCCACCAGCGAGCCCGCACCCGAGCCGCGCCCCGGCCCGACCGGGCAGTCGTGCGTCTTGGCCCATTGGATGAAGTCACCCACAATCAGGAAGTAGCCCGGAAAGCCCATCTTGAGGATGGTGTCGATCTCGAATTCCAGGCGTTGCAGATAACGCCCCTGTTCGCGCTCGCGGCTTGGGGTGTCGGGATACAGGTGTTGCAGACGCTCCTGCAGGCCCTGATGAGACATCTGGCGAAAATATTGCTCAAGACTCATGCCCGGCGGGATCGGGAAATTGGGCAACTGCGGCTTGCCCAGCTCCAGCGTGAGGTTGCAGCGCTTGGCGATTTCAAGGGCGTTGCTCAGTGCACTGGGCAGATCGGCAAACAATGCGTCCATCTGATCGGCGCTCTTGAAATACTGCTCACGGGTGAACTTGCGCTGGCGGCGTGGATTGGCCAGGATTTCACCTTCGGCAATGCATACCCGCGCCTCATGCGCCTCGTAGTCATCTTCCAGGGTGAACTGCACCGGATGGGTGGCCACCACCGGCAGCTTCATGCGGGCGGCCAATTGGACTGCGGCACTGACATGGGACTCATCGTCGGGCCGGCCCGCCCGTTGCAGTTCCAGATAAAAGCGATGCGGGAACAAGGTGGACAACTCCAGGGCAAGGGCATGCGCGCGGTCAGCATCGCCTTGCATCAGGGCCTGTCCGACTGCCCCGGCCTGCGCTCCGGACAGCGCAATCAAGCCTTCGTTCAACTCCTGCAGCCAAGTCAGCTTGACTACCGCCTGGGCTTTCACGACATGGTGGGTCCAGGCACGCGCCAGAATCTCCGACAGGTTAAGGTAGCCCTGCCTGTTTTGCACCAGCAGCAGCAGGCGTGAAATCGCGCCAGGGTCCTGGCCCAGACCATCGAGCTGGACCTCTACACCGATGATCGGCTTGATGCCCTGGCTGCGACCGGCCTTGTAGAACTTGATGGCCCCAAATAGATTGTTGAAATCGGTGATGGCCAAGGCCGGCTGTCCGTTGGCCGCGGCAGCGCTGACAACCTGGTCAATGCGGTTGGTGCCATCAACGACAGAAAACTCGGTATGCAGACGCAAGTGAACAAACATGGGACCATTGTAGAAAATCCTGCCGGTCAATTAGCGCTTGACAAGGCATAAACTTCGGTCATGAACGCAGGCAAATTGCATCCCGGCGCCATCACCCAGGTTGCCGGCATTGAGATAGGGCATTTCAATGACCCGCGCCGCCCCACGGGTTGCTCGGTCGTACTGGCACGCGCCGGCGCGGTGGCCGCGGTGGATGTGCGCGGGGCAGCACCTGGCACCCGTGAAACCGACCTGCTGGCGCCAGGCAATCTGGTCGAGCGGGTCCATGCCGTGCTGCTCAGTGGCGGCAGTGCCTGGGGGCTGAATGCGGCGGCGGGCGTGATGCGCTGGCTGGAAGAACAAGGCATTGGCTACCGCACCGGACACGCGCTCGTACCCATCGTTCCGGCGGCCGTGATCTATGACCTGGGCGTGGGCGACGCCAATATCCGACCCGACGCAGATGCGGGCTATCAGGCCTGCCGCTCAGCCAGTTCGCAAGCGCCTGCCCAGGGTAATGCGGGAGCCGGCTGTGGCGCGCTGGTGGGCAAGCTGTTCGGGCAGGCCTATGCCATGAAAGGCGGGGTCGGCACAGCCTCTCTGAGCGTGGCGGGCATCACCGTGGGCGCACTGGTGGTTTGCAATGCGGTGGGCGATGTGCTGGACCCGGCCACCGGCGCGGTGATTTGCGGCGCGCGCACTAGCGACGGCAAAACCCTGCGCAACAGCCGCAGTGCGCTACTGGCAGGCCAGACACCGGCTCATCTGATGGCAGGCAGCCACACCACGATTGGTGTGGTTGCCACCGACGTCGCGCTCGCCAAGCCTCAGGCCCAACGTCTGGCGCAGGTGGCGCACGATGGCCTGGCCCGCTCGATCAACCCGGTGCATACCCAATTTGACGGTGATCTCATGTTTGCGCTGGCTACTGGCAGCAATGCCGCCGTGGCCGATCCAGTGCTGCTGGCTACCCTGGCCGCTGAGGTCAGCGCGCGCGCCACGGTCAATGCGGTCATGGCGGCCAGCGACCTGAGCCATCAGGGCCACTTCTGGCCCGCTGCGAACTCCCTGCATCGATAGCCCATCGCCTGCCAACTTGACCTGAGTCACGGGGCGGCAAACCCTGACGCGGCCAGACCCGGGCCGGCGCCATGAAGTTGTCAATGGATATTCAAATTACTTGATGTAACTCAGTCAGATCCTGTGCCGAGCATTGAAGATGGTTGCCTGTTCAACCGATCCCCCGATCAAGGAAGCATCATGATGACTCGATGGCTCGCCGCTTTAGGGTTTTACCTTCTCCTGTGCAGTTCACCCGCAATGTCGCAAGGCAAGCCAGGCTCAGTGGCCTTGCTTGAACGCGGCAAGTACCTGATGAATGGTGTCGTTGCCTGTGGCAACTGTCACTTTCAGCGTGGCCCTCAGGGCGAGCCCTTGCTGGACAAGGGTTTGTCAGGTGGCATGGTCTTTGATGAACCCCCATTTAAAGCTTACGCCCCGAACATCACGCCCGATAGAGAGACTGGGATCGGTCGGTGGACCGATACTCAGTTGGCCAAGGCCATCCGGGAAGGCATCCGTCCTGACAAGACGGTGATCGGGCCGCCCATGCCCATTTCCTTTTATCGGGAAATGTCGGACGATGATCTGGCCGCCATCATTGCCTACTTGCGTGCGCAGCCCGCGGTCAGCAACAAAGTCCCCAAGTCGAAGTACCACATTCCCTTGCCACCCAGTTATGGGCCCGCCATCAAGCAGGTCAAGGCACCCTCCCCGCGTGACAAGGTGAAGTATGGCGAGTACTTGGCCAACATCGGCCACTGCATGGATTGCCACAACCCGCGGGATCAAAAAGGCATGCTTCAGATGTTGCAGTTGGGTGCCGGTGGGCAGGAATTTCGTGGCCCCTGGGGTGTCAGTGTGTCGCGCAACCTGACACCTCACGAAACTGGGCTGAAAAATGCCACCGATGCCCAGATCGAACGCGGGATTCGCGAAGGCATCGATAAAAATGGCCAACCGATGAAACCGCCGATGGGATTCCCCTTCTACAAGACCATCAATGCCGAGGACATGTCGGCCCTGATTGCCTACCTGCGATCACTCAAGCCCATCAGCGTGAGCGGCAAACCCTGAGCCGATCGGGCTGAAAAGCACGCCCCGCATTGCAGGCACCTGAGGTCTTGTTCTGAAGCCTCAGGCTCGGGGGTTTATTTGAGGGCCTTGTAGCGCACCCGCTTGGGTTTGGCGCCCTCTTCGCCCAGGCGCCTTTTCTTGTCTGCTTCGTATTCCTGGTAGTTGCCATCGAAGAATACCCACTGACTGTCCCCTTCGGCGGCCAGGATATGGGTACAGATGCGGTCAAGAAACCAACGGTCGTGGCTGATCACCATCACCGAGCCGGCAAACTCCAGCAGGGCGTCTTCCAGCGCGCGCAGGGTTTCCACGTCCAGGTCGTTGGAGGGCTCGTCCAGTAGCAAGACATTGCCGCCAGCAATCAAGGTCTTGGCCAGGTGCAGGCGGCCGCGTTCACCGCCGGACAGCATGCCCACCTTCTTCTGCTGATCGCCGCCATTGAAATTGAAACGTCCACAGTAGGCCCGGCTGGGCATCTGGAATTTGCCCACCGTCAAAATATCCAGCCCACCGGAAACGTCTTCCCAAACCGTCTTGTCATTGGACAAGTCATCGCGCGACTGGTCGACAAAGGCCATGTGCACGGTCTTGCCAATCTGCACTTCACCGCTGTCGGGCTGTTCCTTGCCGGCAATCATTTTGAACAAGGTGGACTTGCCGGCACCGTTGGGGCCAATGATGCCGACAATGGCGCCAGGAGGCACCTTGAAACTCAAATCGTCGATCAGCAGGCGATCGCCAAACGATTTGCTGACATTCTTGAATTCAATCACTTCATTGCCCAGGCGATCGGCCACTGGAATGAAAATTTCCTGTGTCTCGTTGCGCTTCTGGTATTCGAAATCGCTGAGTTCCTCAAAGCGGGCCAAACGGGCCTTGCTTTTGGCTTGCCGGCCCTTGGGGTTCTGACGCGCCCACTCCAATTCCTTCTTCATGGCCTTGGTGCGGGCGTCTTCAGTCTTCTGTTCCTGCTCCAGGCGGGCTTCCTTTTGCTCCAGCCAGCTGGAATAGTTGCCCTTGTAGGGAATGCCATGGCCACGGTCAAGTTCGAGAATCCACTCGGCCGCGTTGTCAAGGAAATAACGATCGTGCGTGATAGCCACTACGGTGCCCGGGAAGCGCTGTAGAAACTGCTCGAGCCAGTCCACCGATTCGGCATCCAGGTGGTTGGTGGGCTCGTCCAGCAGCAGCATGTCCGGCTTGGACAGCAAAAGGCGGCAAAGCGCCACCCGACGTTTTTCACCACCCGACAGGTTTTTGATAACAGCGTCCCAGGCCGGCAGGCGCAAGGCGTCGGCCGCAATTTCCAGCTGATGGTCGCCCCCATCACCGGCCGTTGCCAGAATCGCCTCGAGCTGGGCCTGTTCGGCGGCCAACGCATCGAAATCGGCATCGGGCTCGGCGTAGGCCGCATAGACTTCTTCCAGGCGGGCCTGCGCGGCCTTGACCTCGCCCATGCCACCTTCAACGGCCTGCCGCACGGTTTCATCAGGCTCCAGTTGGGGTTCCTGGGGCAGATATCCGATTTTCAGGCCGGCCATGGGAATTGCTTCGCCCTCGAATTCTTTGTCCACGCCGGCCATGATTTTGAGCAGGGTGGACTTGCCCGAACCGTTTAGACCCAGCACGCCAATCTTGGCGCCGGGGAAAAAACTCAGTGAAATATCCTTCAAGATGTGGCGCTTGGGCGGCACGATCTTGCCAAGGCGATTCATCGAAAAAACATATTGAGCCATAGCTTGGGTGTTGTCAGGTAGCGGGAATGCGGCCAACCGGCCGGCGAAACGAACTGCTGTGTCTGAACCTGCGGATTAGACCCTGTGCGTTCGGGAAGGGTCAGATTATCGCAGGGCGGGCTGCTCGCATGAAAACTCAGGGTTGCGGATCAGCCGGGCCGGTGGGCGCTGGTGGATCGTCATCCTCATCAAGTTCCCGGGGGATCGGCATTTCGGTCAGCGCCTGGATGGCTGCAGGGAGCTGACTTTGATTGAGCCACTGCGGCACTCTGGTAAGCGCCCAGCGGGCCTGGCGTACGGCCAGATTGAGCCCATGCAGCCAACGGTGCATCATCACACGCGACATGGCCAGCTTGCGTTGTCCCTCAGGGAGCAAAAAGATCAGCTCGCAATTTCGATCACTGAAATTCATGGTGATACCGCGGCACAGGACATGGGTTTCACGCTGGGTCTGCTGTGGACTTTCCTGCCCCATCTTGATGGGTAATTTCTGCTCACCAGGAAGCAATTCATTGAGTGCCAACTGATGCTCCAGGGCGATCCGTGTCGCCGCATCGGCACCGCCCTGTTC
>Ga0075470_10000486_pt1 | contig 12867 bp, 9 predicted proteins | sample DEB19_08_DNA_4_FD_71482 | JGI IMG/M metagenome (GOLD analysis project Ga0075470, IMG submission 71482) | Aqueous microbial communities from the Delaware River and Bay under freshwater to marine salinity gradient to study organic matter... | ecosystem: Environmental > Aquatic > Marine > Coastal ... | reverse complement strand
ACGGTTGGAGTCGGTAAAAGCGAGTTACCACGGGCAAAGACATGAGTAGAAACCAGTCGGCATTCTTGCGTCGAGAACGCTGTGGCATCGCCGTGGGCAACGGCCGAACCCTCATTCCAAGATCGGGCCGACTCCACCCGAACGTAAAGAACACATCGCTCACTGCAATGTCGTGCTCCTCACCAAAATGGGTCTCGTCAGTCCCGTAGCCACCGCCGTGTTGATGTATCGCAATCTTAGTTCCTATTTGTCGCTGCGAGAATGCCAGGTGTCGGAACGCAAGCGACGACTGATGGGCATTGGCGGTATACATCAACTTGAGGTGAGGGTTCGAGTTCGACCTCGCCCAATCGCACAGCTCATGATGGCGTTCAACCAATCCCACTGGCGCCGAGAGTGCAACGAGGCGATGGATCTTCCCAACTTCGGCCCGTGTATCGATACTCGATGAGCGAGCGCGGAAATCCACACTCATGTTCAACGGAGGCAGAGTCCCCCATCGTGCGACTTTACGAAGTCGTGCCGCACCACGGAGCTCGGTGGTCATACTCGACTTCAGATACGGGTCTACCACCAGAACAGGTGCTGCAGAAGATCCAACCTTTGACACGAGACGCGCTCGAGACGATGGGACTGCGACGACGTCCAGCGATTCAGGCTTCAGTTCGCCATCGCGGTGGTTCGAGACACCACTCTCCGATACTTCTTCAAACACCACCCTGTCACAGAGATGCATCAACCAGAACAGCGACACATACTCCACGCGGTGACGATCCGGCGTACTCCCAGTAACTTCCTCGATGATGTCGCACAGCGCATCGACAGCCATCTGAACCATGCTGCGGGACCGAACTATGGCAGCTGAAAGCTCGGATGGTGTGAACTGCTGACTCATGAACTTCTGTCAGCAGTGACTCGGTCCGCTACCGATACCACGTCGATCGCGCTGGACGACGGAGTGATCCGACCAGCTGCCACTAGACCGCTCAATCGATCGAGATCCTCTGGAAGGTCGACATCAAAACGCAAATCCGGCCGTGCAAGGCGAGAAGGCGCCGTGCACGCATGGATTCTTGCTTGAATAGCGCCTTCAACCACGGCCAACGTGACATGTTCTCGGTGACGCGAAGTGAGCGGCATCGAATTCATCTCTTCGAGTAGCTTCCTCGAGACCACTTCCACCCCAAAGCCATCGGCGTAGTTGCAGGCGCCATTGGGACGATGATTGAACGTGTAGTCAGATTGTTTCTCGAGATGTGCGGAGATGGCAGAGTCAATACAGCCGGCATCAACGAACGGATTGTCGGCACAGATCCTCACCACGGTGTCACACGAGTCACCAGCAAGGGCATCGACAAAACGTCCAAGGACGTCGTCGGTAGATCCGCGCACAACCGTTACACCCAAGCGTTGACACTCCGCAACCAATCGATCGTCCAGCTGCTCGGAAGTCGTTGCAACTAGAACGTGGTCAACCAAAACACTCTGCCGCACACGCGTCACCACCCACTCCAACAACGACCACTCACCGAGCGGTACCAACATTTTTCCTGGGAAACGACGAGAACCGAGCCGAGCTTGAATGATTGCAACGGTTCGCGTCATGCGTCGGAGAGATCTGTCCACTGCAACACGTCGTCGGCAACGAGGGCTCGACGAGTAGTCCGACCAATCACGTCATCCCAAGAGAGAGGACTAATTCCCGTTCCTGGACGCTTGTAGGTGATATCAGACTCAACTATTCGGTGTCCAGATTCGAGATCTCGAGCTACCACGATGCTGCGCCGTGCGTTTACTCTTGCGATCTCTTCACTGGGAAGTGGCCTCTTGCTGCGCGAACCGAGAAGTGGCGATACTCGTGACACTTCAGCTCGAAACTTTTTGATGTCATCGGAAGTCATTGCGTGATAATGGTCGTTACCTGGCAACGAGGTGTCGTGGGTGAAGTGCTTCTCCAGGATCACCGCCCCAAGTAGCCAGGCGGCCAACAACGACGGCAAGCCTGGTTTCGGAGTGGTGTGATCGGAATAACCAATCACGCATTCTGGATAACGAACAACGAGGTCCCCGATCATGTGGAGGTTGGCATTTTCGTCTGCAGTTGGGTAGTTGAGAATGCAATGCAGCAAGGCAATGCTTTCCGCACCAGCGGATCGCAATGTGGCCAATGCGTCATCAACTTCTTTGAGAGTTGCGGCACCAGCCGACAGCACGATGGGTTTTCCCGTCTTTGCCACACGTCGAAGCAAAGGAGTATTGGTGATGTCGGCCGAGGCCACCTTGAAGTACGGCACCAGAGGAGCCAACATGTCGACGGCATCATCATCGAACGGAGTCGAGACGAACTCAATTCCAACCTTCACACAGTGTTCAGCCAAGGCCTCATACTCCGGTGCTCCAAAAGCATCGAATTTCTTGAAGAGTTCAAATTGGCTGAGTGTGGACTCCTTGCTGGTGTCCCAGTACGCAGGTGAGTGTCGTGAAGCGAGCGTCTCTGCCTTGTACGTCTGGAACTTCGCGGCATCTGCACCACCCTCTTTGGCCAACTCGATGAGTCGCTTTGCGAGATCCAGTGATCCCTCGTGATTCACTCCAATTTCGGCGATCAGATAGGGATCCGAGTCGACATCGATGCGTCGCGCCCCCAGCTGAATGCTGGGCTGTAGATGCTGTTGCGTTGACTCCTGGGGACTCACGAGGTTCGGCCCCGATGCTTTTCGTGCAACCGCTGCTCGTGATGCGCCATCATTGCTGAATCGTTGGTGATGTTGTCCTCGTGACGGCGATACCGGTAAAGAGGGAGTGGTACATGGTGAATGGTGTACCGATCGAGAAATCGCAACCGAAGATCCCGGTCTTCGTGCCGCAGGAAGGATTCGTCATACAGACCGATATCAATTAACTGCTCCGCTCGAAACATGATGCCGCATGCAATGGGATCTTTGGATGCATCCCCGCGTTGGAGAACCTCCTCACGATCGTCAACCAATAAATAGTCACATGACACTGCGTCCATCTGCGGATTTTCAGCCAAGAACAGGTACAGCACTTCAAGAAATGACGAATTCACATAGTCGTCAGCGTCGACTCGAACGATGAACTTGGAGTGCGTCGACGTAATCGCACGGTTCAAGCTGGCTGGCAATCCAAGATTCGAATCGTTTCGCAGCACGATGATGTTGTCGCCAAACGTCGTCAGAATCGCCTGAGTTCGATCGGTACTGCCATCGTCTACGACGATGATGTCGAATTTTTCGCGCGGAAATCGCTGAGCCAGGAGTGATCGAATACAGCGCCCCACGTAACGCTCCTCATTGTGGGCGGCAACAATCACCGACACCAATGTGCTTGATGGCATGCCATTCACGCTACGACTCCGTCACGCCAACACTGGCGCAATGGTCGCGCGTACTCTCGCCGGCACCGACTCATCCATCTTGACCACCACAGGAAGGGATACACAACGTGCCAGTCGAGCCGCAGTTGCAGGAAATGCCTCCGTTAGGTCACCATGGTGCGCGACGAGTTCGGGCATGTGCGACCACGTACCCGCGAAGTGCCAAGTAACGGCCTCGGGGAGAATCTTGGTTGCCAAACCAGCTGCAACGAGTCGATTACGCAGCTCACGGGCGACGTCCGCTGATGGTGTTTCAAACACCAGTGCATCCGCAGTTTCAACGGAGCCCGCCGGGACATCGCGTGCCACGATTCCTGGCAAGTCCTTGATCGAACGCCAGATCGAGTCGCGATTGTATTGCTGTCGTCGTACGACCTCGTCAAGTTTGCGAAGTTGCGCCAAACCGACTGCGCCCTGCAATTCCGTCATTCGATAATTGAATCCGCTACCTGAACGAGTGTCCTCCCAGCGCGGAACCTTGGGGTTGTTCTCATGCCCATGGTCATGCCACGCAGCGGCTCGCTCGTAGTCGGATCGATCGTGGAACACGATCATTCCACCTTCGCCCGTTGTCATCGTCTTGGCGAAGTCAAAACTGAACGTTCCCATTCGACCCCAAGTACCAAGAGCTCGCCCGTCGAGCGAACCACCGCAACCCCATGCAGCATCTTCGATGAGCACCACATCGTGACGCTTGCATACGGCAGCTATCTCCCGCAGCCGTGCTGGCGTTCCGAGCATATGTACTGCGATCACTGCTCTTGTGCGAGGCGTGATACGACGTTCAAGATCGGCGGGATCCATATTCAACGTTCCATCGATTTCGCAACACACTGGGACTGCACGCGACTCGATGATTGCTTCAGCAGTCGCCACGAACGTAAAGCTCTGAGTAATGACTTCGTCGCCTGGTTGCAGGTCGAGTACGGCAAGTGCTACGCGTAACGCTGCGGTTCCCGAAGTGACGGCGAGCGCATGTGGAACTCCCATGTACGTCGCAAATGCGGCCTCAAAATCCCGCACCTTGTACGAGCCGTTGCGCATGGCGTCGAATCCGTGTCGGAACAGCACACCGCCACGAGCAAAGATGTCGTTGATTTCTGCCTGTTCTTCGGCGCCAATTACCTCAAATCCTGGCACGACGGATTCCTTTTTGCATGAGTTGCTACATCCTCTTGAAGATTTCGATGACACGCTCGTCGGTGAGTATCGAGCGAAAATCGACGCCGAGCGCATTCGTGAGAGGTTTCGCATGCACCACGGTGGACGCCACCAAGCGCTGATACTGCTCGTCCGAGAGGTCCGCACACACACCAGTCGGCAGCGTCACCTTCTGTTTCTCCATCATCATTTGAAACTCGGCGTGCTCGACCGGATAAAACTCACCGAGCGCATTCAATGCGATGCAATTGGCGATGCAGTGATGAAGACCCAACACCACACTGAGACCTGCAGAAAAGGGATGCACCACTCCGACGTAGCTGGTCGCGATTGCGCACCCACCCAGGTAGGACGCCACCATCAGCTGCTCGCGGGCCTCGACACTCATCATGTCGTCGGCAAGGAATACCTGTCTGCACAAGTTCACTGTTTCACGCGAGTACGCATCACCGACGGCATTTCGATAAGAGCCTGCCAACGCCTCTATGCAGTGAATGTACGCATCCATCCCCGTATAGAAGTACTGGTCACGCGGCACGGTTGCGGTGAGATCAGGATCGAGCACCATCTGGTCAAACACCGTGAAGTCGCTATTCATGCCCAACTTCAGACCTGAGGCCGTGTTGGTCATGACGCACGTGCGAGTGGCCTCCGAACCCGTGCCCGATATGGTCGGCACCGCAATCTTGTGGACTCCAGGCAGCTTCACCAAGTCCCAGCCCTGATAGTCGGCTGCCTTGCCGCCATTGGTCAGCAGATTGGCAACGGCTTTCGCGGTATCCATGGTGGTGCCACCGCCGAATCCAACGATCGTGGCAGGCATGTCACTAAGTTGTCCGCGAATCTCGTTCGTTATGACATCTATTCCGTCGGTGGTTGGCTCATCGGTCGCATCAACGAAACGAACGATGTCAGTCGTTCGAGCTCCTAGTCGAGTCATCAGGTCCTGCCGATCAGCAAAGAATGAGTCGACGAGATAGACGGCTCTGGCTTCTCCACCAACCACATCGCGTCGAGCGTCAACGAAGGCTGGCAATCGTTGCAATGATCCGCGACCAATCGTGAATCCACCGACGTTGCGCACCACTTTGACGCCGGTATCAAGGATGGATGCACTCGATGCAGAACTAATACGGTCATTCTACGAGGTGACTTTTGCATCACCGTGGGGCGGCGCAAATGTCGTGGCCGCGAGAACTACTGTGATTGCGTGCCTGAACTGACGGGATCTTTTGACACCGAAAAGCTGCCGCGCATCGCACCAGGCTCAGTGACCGTTACCATCGCGCGCACGGTAAAGCCAGGCTGTTCGGCGCAATTCACCACATGGTCCGAAGAAATGATTTCTACCGTCAAGAAGTTTCCGGGCTGTCTTGGCGCAACGGTTTTGCATCCCGGCAAGGACTCCGACGAATATCACATCGTGTTTCGATTCGTCGATGCCGTGCATCTTCGACAATGGGAACGTTCAATAGAACGAAACACGCTCCTGGCAAAATCGGACGACCTTATCTCGGCGGAGCGCGTCACGGTCACTGCCGGTGGCGAGGAATTCTTTACCGCACAGACGCAGGTTGCACCTCATCGCACGAAGTTCGGCAGTTTCCTTTCCGAAGTTGCATGGGTATATCCGCTGGCTCTCGGCTTTACGATCGTTTTGGGACCCGCGCTGGGTTCGTTGTCGGTGTTTGTCCGTGCGTTGATTTTCACTGCACTCATTGGGCTCACCTCGCGACTCGCGGTCACGCCATTCCGACTGCGATGGCATCGCCGACGGATGCTGCCGCAAGATCGGCATGTCGACAAATGAAGCTGAGTGGTGGCGGGGGCAGGATTTGAACCTGCGACCTTCAGGTTATGAGCCTGACGAGCTACCGGACTGCTCTACCCCGCGTCGGGTCTGGTCAGCCTACCGTCGCTGCGAGGCATCCTGATGTTCGGAAAGAGGTGGAAAGCACTCGAGGCATCATTGCAATCGATGCACGGCCAAATTGAAGATCTACGAGGTGACCTCGTACATCGCTCACACGAGATAGAGACCATAGTTTCACGGATTCGTGCATTTGAAGAGCGGCTCGGCAATGCGGATGCGCGGGTCGCCCAAATGACCACCGAAATCACCAACCAACTCCACGAGCTCAACTCTGAGATCGAACATCTGGCAAATGCTGCCGACGCGGCCAGTGCGCAGGCCGTTGCCGACCTGCGTTCCAACCAGGTGCGAATCGCCAGCGAGCAAGCCCGTTACGCCATCACCCTGCGGCAAGATCTCGCGGAGCTTGCCGAGTTGTTGCGAAAAACACGCGGCTAATCAACTGCCGCTCGGTCGCCCGAAGAGAGGAGCCGTCAGCCCCCGACCTGTGTGATTGCCTGTCGCAAGAGTTCTCGAGCCTGTACCAACTTGGACTGATACAGCGCGAAATTCGGTGGAGTCTCCGCAAGTGCGAGATTCGCCTCGTCAAACAACTCTTCAGCGCGAATCAACAGTTCGGTAGCTGTGAGCGAAGACGTGTCCTCGCTGGGCACGGTCGTCGTTGTCGCAGTTCCGCCCGATGCATCCGGGGTCGGATCAGTCGGTGCACTTGAACCGTCGTTGATGCGCTCACCAAGGTCCGTGGTGAAACCCGGGAAGAGTCGTGCAACTGCCTCAGTGAGGTTGTCGGTCATCACTACTCGGTTGTCGTAGGAGACCAAAAACTTGCGCACGAATATCTGCTTTGCTGACGGATCATCGGGACGCACGAACAGCGGTCGGACGTACATGAGACCCCGCTGCACGGGTACAACCTGCAGATCTCCGAAGATGACGCGTGACCCGCGTTGGTCGAGCAACGTAATCTGCTGAGCAATCACCGGATCGCTTCCAAACTCTGCTGCCACGGTTGCGGGTCCTTCGGGCAAGGGTTCAGGCAGTTCGAACACCTGAATCTTCCCGTACGACTTGGGATCACTCGATACCACCATGAGTGCACGGAGTTCTTTGCGAGCATTGTCGGCAGAAAACGGCACGAACGGTCGGAGCATGGAGAAAGTTGGTGTGCCAAGTCCGTCACCACCGTGGAACATGGTGTAGTACGGCTCGAAGCGAAGCACGCTGGCGTCACGTACATCGATACCCTCCGTCACGCCAACCCCCACTCCACCAACCACTCCAGTGACCGATTCGGGCTCCGACGCTGGCGCCTGAGCAACGCTCCATGCGGCGTCACGATTGAAGAACAATGTGGCATCGTCGAACTGATATCGACCGTACACATTGGTCTGCACGCGGAAAAGATCTTCGGGATATCGGAAATGAACGGTGAGCCCCTCCGGCGCTTCACTCACATCCGTGAAGAGGTCTGGAAATGCCTTGGACCATGCGGTAACGATTGGGTCCTTTGCATCGACTACGTAGAACGTCACATCGCCAGTAAATGCATCAACAACTGCCTTCACGCTGTTGCGCACGTAATTGAAGGAGGTGTTCAGGCCGCCACCCGGGGACAATTGGTCGATGTTTGCCTGCTGCGCGTAGGGATACCTGTCACTGATGGTGTAGGCATCCAACACCCACTGCACCGTTCCGTTCACCACCACCGGGTACGGGTCGGCGTCGTAACGAAGAAAAGGCGCGAGTCGCTCCACTCGGGCAGTGACGTTCCTGTCATGGATGATCCGAGACTGCGAATTCACCAGGCTTGAACCGAACAAGTTGTACTCGCTGTACTGAATTGCGTAGGCAGCACGTCGCAGTGCAGACGAGAGCTGTACACCGCCCGTCGTGGAATCAGTTGCGGTCGACCCCGTGCACGGTTGCTCCACTTGCTCGGTGTTTACCAATGCGTACGAATCAATACCTTCGCCGAAGTACAGCTCGGGTCGAGAGACACCAAGATCCACGTACACAGGGCGTCCGTCAACGGTGGTGCGACTCGCTGGTGCGGCAATCACACCGCAACCGTGGGTGTACAAGAGGTGACGAGAAACCCAAGTGCGATTGGGGATTCCCTCTGAGTTCAGTTCGCGTGCCGCCACCATCACTTGTTGCACTCGCCCATCGATCTCGTAGCGATCGACGTCGAGATCGCGGACTGCGTAGAACGAGGTTTGTCCCTCGTCCAGGATGAAACGATCACGCATCTGCAGCGGATCCAACTGGCGAACATTTCGCAATGGACCGGGATCTTCGTTGAGTTTCGTTGCAGTGAGCGGCTGCAGATCGAGGGTCTCGCGGGTGATGCTTCCGAGCGCCATCGCAACCTTGGTTGCTTCGATGTTTCGGTCGATGAACGGAAGTTCCCGTGTGCTTACGTTCGGCTGAACGATGAATCGTTGTACTACGGCCGGGTATACGCCACCCGCAGTTACGGCAATGACGATCCATAGGACGGTGGCCAAGACCGGCAAACGCCAACCACGCTGACGAAAGTTCGCCAAGAACAACACCGCAACTGCCAATGACACCAGAATCATCAACTGCGTCGCGGGAAGTTGGGCGTTCACGTCGGTATACGTGGCACCCTGAACGACACCCCGAGTGGAACGCGTGAGGTTGTACCGCGAGAACCAATAATCTGCTGCTCGCACCACCGACAACACTGCAAACAGCACACTGAGATGAACCTTCGCGAGGGGCGTCACTTTGCGTCCCTGAATCTGCAGTCGAATTCCACCATTCAGAGCATGGACTCCGGCAGTTACCAAGGTGATGAGCACCAGCGCTGCAAACGTCCAGTCGACGACAAACTCAATGAACGGGAGGCGCATCACATAGAAGCTGACATCTTGATTGAAGAGCGGATCCTTTACGCCGAAGTTGGTGGCGTTTCGAAAGAGCGTCCAGTCCTGCCATTGCGCAGCAGCTGGCGAGCCGATCAAAAAGCCCAGAACGACGCTCACCATGATCCGGAACGTCCAAGCTCGACGTGCCGCGAGTTCCCGATAGCCGGCAAGGGCTCGCTCTTGCGGGGTCGCGGGCACCAAATCGGGACGAAGCCGATCAGCCACCCACATATTGAGCATCAACACCACGGCAGCAATCACGGTGAAAGCTCCCGCCAGACCAAATCGTGAGAACAAGATTCCCCAGAACACATCCGTTCGATCCAACGACTGATGCCAGATCACATCGATGTAGAAACCTGCAACACTTCGTGCCGAAACGAACACGGCAACCACTGCAAACATCACCGCAGAGAGGATGATGCGACTTCGACGCGGACGTCGAAATCCGAAGCCTCCACCAGAAAAGACGGGACGACGAGGAAGCTCTCCGGGGATGCGCATAGCGCCGAAGGCTACTTGTCGAGAGGAACGACAAGGCAGCGACATCCGGCATGCGCCAGTGGATGTTGATGTCCTGTTGGGAAGTGCTCGCCATGGGTGATAACGCCGGCAAGCGCATTGTCCTCGGCATCGGCACACGCGGGGCCGTTCGGGTCCACTGCCCAACACACCGAGGCAGCACCGTCACACCCGAGGAACACTCCACGTGCATACGTGAAGTGTGCGATATCGGCTATTACGAGAGAGAGCCGTTTTGATTTCCATTCCTGAAAGAGTGAACGCAACGCGCTTGCAAGTACGTCACGGTCGCCAGATGCAATGTCTATCGCCGAAGCAAAACGTTCGTGAAGTGGACGGAGAAGATCACTTGCCAACATTTCGCACACTGCTTCCACGACGCCACCTCGTGCAATGGTGGAGCGTAGATCTGCTCGACGCGAGTCCGACAACGAACGTGCACCGTCGACGGCAATACTCGTGACGGTTTCGTGAATAGCTTCCGCGTAACGCTGAGCGTGTTCCGCTAGCGGAGCGAGCATTGCTGAGAGTGTGAGGCTGGTGCGCTTGGCACGCACGTGGGTGAGCGCTGCATTTTCGTCGTCGGCCAGAAGTCGTTTCAACGCTCGGGTCATGGCCTCGATTCCAGGTTCCACCACGTCCTTGCGCTGACTGAATACCGACTCTTGCACCACCGGCGGAGTTACGGCAGTCGGGGTAGTTGAGGTTGACGTTGGTTCTTGGTCGCCAGTGACGAGATCGTTCGTGGATTCTTTGGCCACGCGCTCAGTACTACCGGTTCGCAGACGGGCAAATATTTCATCTACTCGACTCGTCACGGGTGTTGCAGGTTCGTCTTCTGGTTGAGCGTGAACGCGATCAAACACGGGATGCTCCGGAGCATCGTTTTCCGGTGTAGGACGGGAGCTCTCGCGCTTGCGCTGTCGGTCAAAGATGTTCACTACTTCGGCGATATGTTCAGGCGTGCCACTGCTTGGCGAGGCTTCGATTTCTCGCAACGAACCGGATTCCGTCGGGGATTCAGGTACTGGCGAGACTTCGGATGACGAAGTCTCAATCATCACTGATGGTGATTGTGCTTCCGATTCATTCGAGATTCCGACGGTGTCGGCTGCGAGGTCATCGGCGCTGACGTCCTTGTCTTCGGACTCGTCACGATGCGCCTCCCCCAACTCGTGTGCGTACTCCTTGGCGTCGAATATCGGTGTGTCGCTGGTGCGCGACGGGCGGGGTGGCGGCGGAGCGTCGGGCGGTATGAGTGGCGGAGTCACTCCAGTACCGCGCAGTGTTTGATCGAACTCGTTCAAATCACCCACCACATCCGTGGCCGCATGGCGGGCCCGCTCAAAGGCGCCAAGTAGACGTTCACGTTCGTGCACCAGACGTTCCAAATCTCGCCGGGCTTCCTCTGTTCGTTTGGCAAGATCCGTCAACACTCGCTCGCGATAGGCACGTACCTCGGCGATCATCTCTCGCCCTTGTTGTTTTGCAAGCTCGAGTTCCTGTTCGGCTTCCCCGGAGACATCGCTGCGACGACGTGAGGCCTCCATCGTCGATTCCTCGAGCAGCCGGGTGGCCTCGCGGCTCGCATCGCGCACGATTTGTTCTGCTGATTCGGCCGCTCGGTCGCGTATGGCTTGGGCTGCGTCGCGAGCCGAGGTGAGCACACGGGCTGCTTCGGCCCCCAACAATTCGGTAACCGCAGCTTCGTCAATTGCGGCGACATCCACTGGGCCTCGCGCTTGCAGAGCCTTCAGTTCACTTTCCAAGAAACGCTCACGCTCGAGAAGTCTCGCCAACTCCACCGAGACCTGACGAAGAAAGTCACGCACTTCCTCTTCGCGGTAACCGCGCCGAGACACCGTGAATTGGGCCGATGCGACTGCGGCGGGCGACGAGGGATCCGGTCGCTGGAAGTCGAGAGCCATGCCCCCAAGAGTACGCCTGAACTAATCGAGGTTCGTGGAATCAGTTAGTGGGTCGCCACCAATACCGCGCAGGATGTCAAGTGCATCCTGCAATGTGCCCACGGTCTCCACTCGCATCGTTGCGCCACCTATGCGACGCGCAAGCGAGATGTCCTCGGCCGACTGACTCGCAGGAATGAGAAACAGTTTCGCCCCAGAGTCACGCGCTGCCACCGCCTTCTGTGGAACTGCACCGACTGCACCGACACTTTCGTCTCCTTCGATGGTGCCGGTAACCGCCACTTTCACGTTGCCCGTAAGTGACCCCTGGGACAATTCATCAATCAATGCGAGTGTGAACGCCAATCCTGCCGACGGCCCACCAATGGAATCGGTATCAATCCCCACTTCAAACGGGGTTTTCACCGTTCGCGTGTCACGCGGCATGATGCCGACGATGGTCCGTTCACTGTCATCAGGGGCAGCAATCAACTTGATGTTCAATGTGACTACTTCCTCCGAACCCTCGCGCCGTACACCAACGGGCACGACATCCCCCGGAGACTTGGTGATGACCACCTCGATGAGGGCAGGAAGAATCGGTGTTGGTACACCGTCAAATGTGACGATGGTGTCGCCTACCTCGAGCTGTTCGCATGCACTCTGCGGACTTGGTACGTCCTCGCATACGACGTCGTCCACCACCACCTCTCCATAAACGAACTCCGACTCGATTCCCAAGCGAGTGAATGCCACAAATTCGGCAATTTGTTTGGACGACACCATGGCACGAGCATTGCCCGCCCTTTGTTGAGTTGGTGTCTGTGTTCCGAATCGCTCTTCAAAGGTGAGGATTCTGACATCGCCATCCCTCCATGCGGCGACTGCATCGAGGAGCGACAGGCGACTGCCCAACGCAGTGACGAACATGACTTCGCCATCGGTTTCATAGCGAGTGGCGAATGCCAGAGCGTCTTCACCGAATGACATCCGCGGTGCCACCGCTTCAGCCGCCCCTGGCGCAAGTTCCCAGAGGCGCACGCGCGTGAGGGATCCCACGATGATGGTCGACATCAACAGCCACGCAACGGTGAGTAGCGGCAAAGCCCACCACAC
>Ga0075470_10000483_pt1 | contig 12891 bp, 15 predicted proteins | sample DEB19_08_DNA_4_FD_71482 | JGI IMG/M metagenome (GOLD analysis project Ga0075470, IMG submission 71482) | Aqueous microbial communities from the Delaware River and Bay under freshwater to marine salinity gradient to study organic matter... | ecosystem: Environmental > Aquatic > Marine > Coastal ... | reverse complement strand
AAGAAGGCCGGGCTGCAGCAGACCGGTCTCGTCGACCTGCCCACGTGGAAGGCCCTCTTCCCGGGCAACGCCGGGTTGAGCGGCAAGGACGCGAACGGGAACGGCGTGCTGGAGCCCGGCGAGATCCGCTGACTCAGTCGGTGATGAACCGGTAGAGCATCGCGCCGAGGACTCCGCCGAGGATCGGGAACGCGAAGAACGCCCACAACTGAGAGAGCGAGTCGCCGCCGGCGAAGATCGCCATGGCGAACGAACGAGCCGGGTTGACCGAGGTGTTGTCCACGGGGATCGAGATCATGTGGATCAATGCGAGCGTCGCACCAGCGGTCAGGCCGCCCATGCCGGCAGAGAACTTCTCGTGACCGGTGGAGAGGACCACGTAGACGAGCACCGCGGTCAAGATGATCTCCACGATGACCATCGACGCGAAGTTGAATCCGCCCGGTGACAGGGCGTCCCAGCCGTTCACCGCGAAGTTTTTCGTTGTCGCCGTGAAGCCACCCTTCATGCCGCCCGCAACACCGAGAATCGCGGCACCACCGATGGCACCACCCAGCAATTGGCCGACGATGTACGTGGGGGCGAGTGCAGCGTCGAGCTTCTTCGCCGCCACGAGACCGATCGTCACGGCGGGGTTGATGTGGCAACCCGACACCGGACCGATCGCGTAGGCAGCGACCAGCAACGAGAGGCCGAACGCGAGGGACACCATCAGGCCGCCAGCGTCCTTCACGAGCACCGCCGTGCCCGGTCCGCCGATCACCAGCAGGAAGGTCCCGAAGGCCTCCGCCGCGAACAACTGTGACTTCTTCATGGTTGACCCCCTAGTTGCCCGGTCGATGCGACGGGCTGAGGAATCTTCACCCTTAATCCCGCCCCGGTGGTGGATGGGTTGTGTACATTTCTGCCGAGCGTTCTGTACATTTTCTCACATGGCTCGCATGTCAATCAGCAAAGCACGGGAAAAAATGGCCGAGGTCATCGAACTGGCCGCGACAGAAGCGGTGATCCTGGAACGGCACGGGAAGCCGACCGCGGTGGTGATCAGCTACGAGCGGTACGACGAGTTGATGGATGCACTCGAAACCCTCGAGGACCTCGCAGCGCTCGAGGAGTACCGCGCCGAGCAGGAAGCCAACCCCGAGCCCCCGATCCCTTGGGAGGAACTGAAACGGGAACTCGGTCTCTGATGCCGCTGTACTCCGTCACGTGGTCGACGTCTGCACGCAAACAATTACAAAAGCTTGATCCGGAGATGCAGCGCCTGGTTGCTGCCGCCGTGGACATGCTGTCCATGAACCCGAGGCCACCGGCGGCGGCGCGCCTGCGCAACTCACCGAACTTGCGCGTACGAGTCAGGAATCACCGCATCATCTACGAGATCCGGGACAACGTCCTCGTGGTGAAGGTCGTGCGCATCGGCCATCGTCGCGAGGTGTACCGCTCGTAGCATCGTCACCGTGGACGCCGAAACTGCTCATCGTGTCGCCGTGGAGAACTTTCGCGATTTCTACACGGACCCCTCCACCGGTTTGATGGTGATGACGGCCCTCTACCTCACGAAGCGCGGCTATTGCTGCAAGAACGAGTGCCGCCACTGCCCCTACGGGGAACCGTCCGCCCCACAACCGTGACTGTCAGAATGGGCGGGTGCGCACCCCCGTCCGGACAGAACTGAAGGCCCTCGCAACGGCCAAGTTCGTCACCATCGGGACCGTGCTGCTGATGTGGGCGCGCAACCACCGGTTCTTCTACCGCGACGACGTGGAGCACCAGATGATCGGTGCGTTCACGGCTCTCCACCGCAACGGGTACGGGATCAATGCGGTCGGGGGGTTCCACAGGTCCTGGTACCTCTCCCTCATCACCGGCGAGGTGCAATTCGGCGTCTTCAACCCCGTGACCCCCGTCCGCGACGCACTCGCGGCGATGGGCGACAACCTCGCCCTGAACGCGATGCTCATCGCACTCCTCTATCTGTTGGTGTCGGTGACCGGTGCGTACGTCGCGGCGCGGGCTCTGCGGATCTCGCCGGCCCTGTCCGTTGCCGCCGCGCTCTTCGCCACGTTCAACGTCCACCTCCTGTATTGGGATGCCGGCAGCTGGACCCCGGCTCTCATCGGGTTCGCGTGGTTCACGTGGTTCGTCGCGGCCGTGTGGTGGACCCGCAGGGACATCCGCTTCGCCGTCACCATCCCGGTGGCGGGATTCTTCCTGGTGACCGCCGGCTGGCCCCATGCGATGATCGCCGCCGGCGTGGTCGCCCTGATTGCGGGAATCCAGCAACTTGCGGAAAAGAAATGGGGGACCCGCGAGGCGGTGACGTACACGGTTGCGTGCGTCGCAACCGCGCTGCTCTCGGCGCCCACGTGGGTGAGCGCGAAGGTGTTCGCCGACTGGGCGGCGCGCGCGCCCCACGGCCTCTTCAACGACGGGTTCCTCACCCACCACCTTGATGCCATCGGGTTCGCGTGGTCCCCGTTCAGCCAGCCCTACATCGACGGCTTCGCCGGCCAGGGTTTCATGTTCGAGCCGATCACGTACATCGCATGGTTCCTTCCGCTCGCCGCCTACTGGATCGTCACGTCACAGAAGGTCCGGCGTGCGGTCCGCGTCGACCTCGTGGTGGCTGCAATCGTGTGCGTGGGGATGTTCGGCCCCAGCATCCTCGGGCCCACCCGTTGGCCGTTCCGGTTCCAGCCCTTTGCCGCCTTCCTCGTCATCATGGTCGCCGCGAACGCGTTGCAGTCTGCCGACGGCGAGAAGAGGGACCCGCGGAATTTCACCGGCGCGTGGAAGTGGATCGCCCCTGTCGCGTGGCTCGCACTCACCGCGTTCCGGCCGCGCCTGTACCCGATGTTCCTCACCGTCCTGCTGCTCGTCGCGATTGCCGCGGCGCACAGGTTGTTCACGGGCGACCGTCGTCACCTGTTCGCACCGATGCTGAGTGCATCCGTCGTGCTCACCACTCTCTACCTGGTGATGGCAAGCCCGTCACCCGCGATGCCGGGCGACCGCAACGCCCCGTCGTCACGCGCGACCATCACTCAGCAGTACTCCGCGCTCGACAAACAACGTGTGTTCGTTCTGCAGGGTGATCTCGCCGGTGCGCAGACCATCGAGAAGAAGCGCGGTCGTTTCCGCCTCATCCCGAACCCGCCCGGATCGGTCACCGCCACCGAGATGGCCGACGGCAACATCATCCTCGCCGGCGACCTCGACACCGAGTTCGTCACCGGCTACTCGGCGATGCCCCACGAGGCGCTCGAGAACACGTTCATGACTCGGGTGTTCGGTTGGTCCACCGAGGGAACCGCACCAGCTCTCTTCTCGAGGGAGAAGACCACTGGCCGCTACTGGGTCGACCTGATGGGCGTGACGCGACTTCTCGTGCAGCGCGGCCAGCAACTCGACTGGCTGAACGCGGCAGTGCCGAAGGACTACGCGCTGAAGACCGTTGCCGAGACCGACAACTGGGTGCTGTTCGCGACGAATGCCGGCTCGGTGGAAACCGTCACGTACGCGCAGAACGGCAGAGCCGTCGTCGCGCGTCCCGTCACCCCCGGGATGCAGATCACCGTCAACGGCAAGGCAACCGGGTTCACCACCCTGAACGGTGTGCTGCCGGTGGTGGAGGCATCAGCGGCAGAGGCACAGAGCATCGCCATCTCGTACCGGCTGCCGCACCAGAACGCGGTCTTCTTGATGATGGCGCTAGGTCTCGTCGCGCTCGCCTGGCTCGGTCTCGCGGCCCGCCGTCGCTAGGACAGACCGAGCCGTTCGAACTGTTCGCTCGGCGCCGACACACTGACGAGCGCCGAACGCAGGAGTTCCTCGGCGTCACGCGCGATCGGGTCGTTGATGCGGTTCACCGTCTCGGCGGGGTCCTCGGCACGGTCGTAAATGATTGTCTCGTAACGCTCTGCCATCGCCCAGAACGGCAGCATGTCGCCCGCGCGGAACGGTTGGCGGATCACCGGCACGGTGCTCCCCGGCATGAAGTCGAGCGTCGCGCGTGAGTCGGGGTTCGGGATGCGGTAGTTCGGGTACCGCGCGATCGGCATGGTGCTCCACCGGTTCGACCACATGGAGTGGGGCATGTTGTCACCCTGCGGACCCCGCGTGTACCGCCAGTCGTTCGTTACCAGCTGCACCTCGCGTCCCCACACGCCGGTCAACAACCAGTCGCGCACTTGCGTCGATTCCCCCGCCATCAATGGCGCGAGCGACCGGCCGTGAGCCGTGTGGTTTGTCTCGACGCCGAAGATCGATGCGATCGTCGCGTGGATGTCCGTCGACGTGGTGAGCGCGTCGTTCACGGACGGCTGCACACCCGGCCACGCGATGAACATCGGGATGTGGCCGAGCGGCTTGTAGACCGGCACGCCGGGCTTTCCCCACACATCGCGGTCGTGCACGTCGCGGTCGCCCAGGTAGTGACCGTGGTCCGTGCATAGGATGACAGCGGTGTCCTCCCACGCGTTCGTTGCGTCCATCGCATCGAGCACCCTGCCCAGCCAGTGGTCGATCATCGACAGCTTGCCGCCGTACTGTGCCCGCACCTGCACGGCGTCGCGTTCGGTGATCGTGCCCTTCTTCAGTGCGTCCACTTCGTACGGTGGCCAGATGAGGTGCGCACCCTCCCACGTGTCGTCGTAACGGTTCGCCCATTCCTCGGGCGTGTCGAACGGTTCGTGCGGGTCGAACTCGTCGACGAACACCATGAACCGTTCGCCCTTCGCACGGTGCACCGGTGCGTCCTCCAGCAACCACCGTGCGGTCGCAGCCATCGTGCGCGGCCCGGGGAAATCCGACTCGTCCTTGAAGTAACCGCGCGAGTCGTCGTAATGCGTGTGCCCACGACCGAACGACGGCGCACCCAGCCATGACTCGTCGGGTCGTGTCTTCCACGCATCGCTCTCGTGGCCGCGCTCGTACGACCACGCGCGAAAATCCGTGTGGTAGTTCTCGCCACCCACCTCGAACAGGTGCGGATGGTCGGTGATCAACTGCGTGACGACACCCGCCTTCCGCAACGACGCGGTGATGGGTTCCTCCCACAGCTCTATGGAGCCCCACGGCTTCCAGAGGAAGTCCCATGCCCCCACGAGGATGTCGTGCCGTGCGGGGATGCACGGCAGCGACCCCGTGTGGTGGTTCGTGAAGCGCACGCTGCGCGCCGCAAGCCGGTCGAGGTTCGGCGTGTCGAAGTTCGTGCCCCCGTATGCACCCAGTTCATGACGGTTCAGGCTGTCGAGCAGCAGAACGACGACGTTCTTCGGTGTCTGCACTGCCGTCATTGCTGCGGGTCACCCAGGGCAAACACCGTGTCGCACCATGCGTTGACTTCCTCGCGCATCACGTCATGGCTCTTCGCGAGAAGATGGCCGTCACCGGGCATCACGCGCAGCTCGCCCGTGCCCGCCATCGAACGCACCACCTCGCTCGCCTCCAGCGGGAGGATCTCGTCGCGGTCACCGTGGAACATCAACAAGGGGCGACCTTGCAGTCCGCCTGCCACCTCGCACCCGGCCGACTGCGTGGCGAACGTGACGACTCCCGTCACCATGGCCGACAGACCGACCGCCACGCGGATGGCAACGGCACCGCCGAAGCTGTGCCCCATCAGGATCACCCTGTCGCACCCGGTGCCGACCATCATTTGTACTGCCGCCGCCGCGTCGATGCAGCACGAGTCCATGTCGTTCGGTTTGCGGTAACTGATGCGCATCGACGGGATCCCGCGCGCCGAAAAATCCTCACCCAGCACGTGGTACAGCGCCTCACCCGGGCCCATCACGCCGCCCATCGCCCCGCCCATCATGACGACGCCCATGTTGCGTGCCTCCCCACGGGGCTCGTGCCACAGGATGCTCAGGAGCCCGCGGCGTGTGTACATCTCGATGTGACGTAGTTCCGGGCCGAGCATCGCCTGCTGGCTGGCCATGATCCCGAGGATGTCCAGTGGGGTCTGCAGTTCCCCCTGCTGGTCCCCCTGCTGGCTCATGTCGCTACCCTAATGATTGGTGACTGAGCAGACGAAGCCCTCCATCGACTTCGGTGTCGACCTCAACCGCGAGACCGCCAACCGCATCGGCAAGGTCTGGCGCGAGATCAGGCGCGGTGCCGCCAACAGCAAGCTGCGCAGCCTCATCTTCGAGAACGAGGAATTCACGATCGACCCGGGCCAGTTCGACACTCTCGAGAGAATCGTCATGCATCAGACGATCCGCATGGGTGACCTGGCCGATTCCATGCACATCGACCCCAGCACGGCAACCCGTGCGGTGCAGCGCCTCATCAAGGACGGTCTCGTGCAGAAGGTCACCCACGATGGGGACGGCCGTGTCGTCGTAATCGAACCAACGGAAATGGGTCGCCGCGTGTTCGCCTCGGTCGTGGAGAAGCGCAAGCAGATGGTGGTCAGGGTCATGGAGCAGTTCGACGCGGACGAGCGACTCGTTCTCGCCGACATGCTCGAGCGGTTCAACGACGCCCTCGGCAAGGCTGTCGCCGACCTCTCGAAGCGTCGCTGAGGACCATTTCCCATGGGGACGCGAGACACGTTCGCTGAAGACGCCACCGCGTTCGCACCCCAGTTGTTCTCGACCGCCGTCCGCATGACGCGCAACCGTGCCGATGCGGAGGACCTCGTGCAGGAGACGTACATGAAGGCATGGCGCGCCTACGACAGCTACGAAGAGGGCACCAACCTCCGCGCATGGCTGTTCCGCATCATGACCAACACGTACATCAACAAGTACAACGCCAAGATGCGCAGGCCGACGGAGACCGAGCTCGACGACGTCGAGGAGCTGTACCTGTACCGGCGGCTCGGCACGATCGACCAGTCACGCATGAGCGCGTCGGCCGAGGACCAGATGATGGAGCTGTTCACCGACGACGAGGTGAAGAACGCGATCGAGGAACTGCCCGAGGCGTTCCGCATGCCGCTGCTGCTCTCGGACGTCGACGGCTTCTCCTACAAGGAAATCGCGGAAATGCTGGACGTACCCATCGGTACGGTCATGTCCCGCCTGCACCGCGGAAGAAAAGCGATGCAGAAGCGGTTGTACGAGTTCGCAAAGGAACGGGGACTCGTCAACGAGTCGCTCCTCAGGGAACTCGAAGGACAATAAGAAAGGAACCGATGATGGCCACCGACTGCCAGGGCACACTTGACGAACTGCACCGGTTCCTCGACCAGGAACTGTCCGCCGAACTGCGCGCCGAGATCATGGAGCATCTCGCCGGATGCACGGACTGCCAGCAGACGTTCGACTTCCACGGCGAACTGAAGCGCGTCGTGCGCCAGAAGGCCCAGAACGACGAGATCCCCGGCACGCTCCTGGAGAAGATCGCCGGTTGTTTCGGCGACGACTGGCTCGACTGACTATCCTTCATCCCATGTTCGCAGCAGTTGTGTGGCACTGGTGGCTCGGGGTGGTTCTCCTCCTCGCCGCTGTCGGTCTCATCGTCCAGACCTTGCTCGGTTACGTCGCGAAGGTGTCCGCCACCCGCTACCCGAATCGCCACCAGCGCAAAGCCGCCAAGAAGTAGGCACCGGTCATGGGCACCGACCCGTCATGGATAGTGCCCCTGCCGCTTCCCCGCTCGTTGCGTCACTGCTGACGCGCTGTTCCTTCCCGGCGCCGCACACAGCCGTCACCGTCGCCCTATCGGGCGGTCCGGACTCGATGGCCCTCATGTGCCTGGCCGTGGCACACGGGCTGCATGTCACTGCGGTGCACGTCGACCACGGCATCCGCGCCGACTCGCACCGCGACATCAACCTGATCGCCCCGGTCGCGCGGATGCTCGGCGTCGAACTGCGGGTGCACCGTGTGGTCGTCGAACCGGGCCCGAACCTGGAGGCCCGCGCACGGACCGCCCGGTACGGCGTGCTCCCCGATGACGCAATGACCGGCCACACCGCCGACGACCAGGCCGAGACCGTCCTCATCAACCTGTTGAGGGGCGCTGCGAGTGCGGGCCTCTCCGCGATGACGCCGGGCCCGAAGCGGCCGATCCTCGGCCTGCGCCGTACCGAGACGCACCGACTGTGCACCGAACTCGGCATCGAGTGCGTCGACGACGAGACGAACAGGAGCGACGCCCACCAACGCAACCGTGTCCGTCACGAACTGCTGCCGTTGATTGCCGACATCTCGAGGCGCGACCCGGTGCCGATCCTCGTGCGCACGTCTGATGTGCTGCGCGACGATGACGCACTGCTCGACGAACTCGCCGCGGGCATCGACCCCACCGATGCGATTGCTTTGTCCACAGCCCCCGTGCCGTTGGCGCGTCGTGCGATCCGTGCATGGTTGTCTCATCCGTACCCTCCCGACCAGGCAACGGTGGAGAGGGTGCTGGAAGTGGCGCGTGGCGAGCACCCCGGGTGCGACATCGGCGAAAATCGGCAAATTCGTCGGAGCAAACAGCGCCTGTCCATCGTGAATCTGGGGTAATTTCTCACACGGCTTTTCTGCAGCGTTGCAGTCACACAAGCCGGAACCCGAGGAGAACCAGATGCCACCGAAGTTGCGCGGGAAGTGGGCCCTCGGTATCACCCCCCGGAATTTCACCTGGGTCATCAAGGACAAGATGGCCATCTGCGAGCGTCCGGGTGGCTACGGGGAGAACCACCGACGGGTGCGCCGCCAGGAGGAAATCATCTGGCTGCGCGAGAACCGGTTCGACCTTCTGATCTCCATCATCGCCGCGCCCCACAACCTGCACGCCTACGAGGAACTGAACATGCCGTTCCGTCACCGGCCGTTGAGCGGTGCCGACGACCTCGGTGCGTTCCTGAAGCCCTTCTACCGCGAACTGCACGACCTGATGAACGCGAACCAGAAGATCATCCTGCACGCCGAGGAAGTCGGCGACCGTCTGCTCGGCATCATCGGTGGATACATCCGCTGGAGCGGCATGGTGGACGACCCGTCGCAGGCCATCATCATCACCGAACGTATCGGCGGCCGTCAGCTCGACACGTGGGCGCGTGAACTGATCCTGAACGTCCACGAACTGCGGTAATTCCGTCCACGTCGCGGTCCACGGTTAGTTTTGAAGTCCATGAAGGGGCGCCGCGTACTCGTCACCGGCATGGGTGGCGAACTGGGATCACTCGTTGCCTCCATGGCGGAGAGGTCCGAATGGGCCGGCGACATCCTCGGCTTCGATGTCGACCCGCCGCGCCGCAACCTGCAGCGATCGAGGTTCGTGCGCGTCGGTGCCACCGAGGTAGACCGCATCACCGAACTGGTGGCCGAATTCAACCCGCACGTCATCCTGCACGTCGGCGTGTGGGAACCACATGCCCGCCTGAACACCGACCAGGCCGAGGAATGCACCGAGAGCGTGGCAAAGGCCGTGTTCCAGGCCGCCCATGCCGCACCGGCGCTGGAGACGGCGGTCGTGCGCAGCGGCATCGAGATCTACGGCGAGGGCACCCACACGCCGAACATCGCCGTGGAGTCCACGCCGGTCGCACCCACCAGCACGTACGGCCGCATGTGCGGAACCATCGAGCAACAGGCGACCGAACTTCGCATCGCAAAGGGCGTCAACGTGTGCACGCTGCGCCTGGCACCCGTTCTCGGTGCGCACGTGCCTAGCCCACTGGGCCGGATCATGCGACTGCCCGTCGTCCCGTACCACGGCCTGTACAACCCGGTCTTCAGCGTTGTCGAGGACCACGATGCAGCGCAGGCGTTCATGCTGGGGGCCGACCGCAACGCTGACGGTGTCGTGAACATCGTGGCGAACGGTGCCACCAGCATGCTGCGCGCCATCACCATCGGCCGCCGCGTGCCCGTCCCCGCGTTCGGGCCGGGTTGGTGGCTCGCGCGGAACATGAGCAGCTTTGCCGGCGCACCGATCCCCGACCACGTCGCCGAACTGATGGAGCACGGTCGTCTCGCCGCCAGCAACGAGGCCGCTCACCTCCTCCGCTTCGCTCCGTCGCACACCACCACGCAGGTGATCGAGCGCCTGTACCAGTGGCCGACGGTGGAACGCATCCCCGCACGGAAGCAGGTGGCCTGATGCCGTACGCAACCGCAACGGACGGCATCAAGGTGCACTACGAGGTCATCGGCTTCAAGCGGCACGCGCCGGTCCTCTTCGTGCAGGGACTCGGTGCGGAGAAGAACTCGTGGAACCTCCAGCGCGCCGCCCTCGCCCTGCGGTGGCGCACGGTCGCTTTCGACAACCGCGGGGCAGGCCGAAGCGACAAGCCCGACGGTGTGTACGACCTCGAACAGATGGCTGAGGATGCGATCAGCGTCCTCGACCACGCGGGAATCGAATCGGCGCACGTGGTCGGACTCTCCATGGGCGGGGCAATCAGCCAGATCATCGCACTGAAGCACCCGAACCGCGTGCGGTCGCTCACGCTCGTTGCCACCGCGTGCCGCAACCACGAGTGGCGCGAGGAACTGCTGCAGTCGTGGGCGGATGTCGCAGAGACCGAGGGCATGGGCGCAGTCGGCAAGGAAGCCGCGCGCTGGATGATCGGGCCTCGTTCGTTCCGCCGTCTACTTCCCGCGCTCGGTTGGATGGGACCACTCCAGTTGTTCAACCCCGCCGGGGCGTTCGTCTCGCAGGTGCGTGCAATCCTGCAGACCACGGACACGTTGACGGACGAGCTGCACAACATCGACTGCCCCACCATGGTGGTCGTCGGCAACCAGGACGTTCTGACGCCGCGCGGTGACGCAGAGGAGATCGCGTCGCGCATCCCCACTGCCGAACTCGTCATCATCAGCGGCGGGGCGCACGGGTTGCACATCGAGCACGCGACCACGTTCAACCGCATCCTGCTCGAGTTCCTCGGCCGTGCCGAGAAGTCGTGGGTGCCGCACGGCGCAGCCGCGCGCGAAGCCGTCTGATGCGCGTCGTCATCATCGGGGCCGGTCTCTCCGGTTTGATGGCGGCTCGCTCACTTCGTGAAGCCGGCATCGACGTCACCGTTCTCGACAAGGGCCGCGGTGTCGGCGGCCGCCTCGCCACCCGCCGCATCGGCGAGGCTCGGTTCGACCACGGCGCGCAGTTCTTCACCGTGCGCACCGACGAGTTCCGCTCGCATGTCGACACCTGGTTGTCCTCTGGCGTCGTGCGCGAGTGGTGCCGCGGGTTCGGCGAGAGCGACGGCCACCCCCGTTACGTCGGCGCCGAGGGGATGACATCGATCGCCAAGCATCTTGCCGACGGACTCGACGTGCGCACCGGCGAGCTTGCATTCACGTTGCGCCATGACCACGGCCGCTGGCAGGTGCAGACTGACGACGGGGCAGACCACGGTGCGGACCGCGTCATCCTCACCGCTCCACTGCCGCAGTCGTTCTCTTTCCTGATGAACATCGGTGTCGACATGCCCGAGGGCCTGCGCGGCACCGACTACGACCGCACCCTCGCACTTCTGGTTGCGCTCGACTCGAACGACCACAACGTTCCCGCTCCGGGGGGCGTGCAGAACCCCGACACGAACTTCCAGTTCATCGCCGACAACATGGCGAAGGGCATCAGCCCCGTGCCCGCGCTCACCTTCCACTTCTCGCCGGGGTTCAGTGCCGCGCACTTCGACGACGACCTCGACGCGATCCACGCCGAGATGATGCAGCTCGCAGCACCGTGGATCGGCGGCGCGCGTGTCATCGATTCACAGCCGAAGAAGTGGCGGTTCGCCACGCCGCGTGCGTCGTTCCCCGACAGATGCTGGGTCACACCGAACGGCGAGGTGGTCCTTGCCGGCGATGCATTCGACGGACCGAAGGTGGAAGGCGCCGCACTCAGCGGACTCGCAGCCGCACGTGCCGTTCTCGCGACCGCCTGACGCTGCGGTCAGCGGATGACGGTGGCGAGCAACTGCGCGGTGGAGTCGCGCATCGCGTCGGTGGCTGCACCCTGGGGCAGACGGTCGCAGATCGACTCTGCCTGGGCGACGAAGTCCTTCGCACGCTCGATGGCCGAGTCAACACCACCGTTCGAGCGGACGATGCCGAGAACCTTCTCGCGCTCCACCTGGTCGAGCGGCTTGCCGAGGATGGCATTCAATTCACTCGCGGCGGCACCACCGGCAGCGAGCGTGTGCAGCACGGGCAGCGTGTACACGCCCTCTTCCATGTCGTGGCCGGCGGGCTTGCCGAGCTCCTCGTCCGTCGCTGTGAGGTCCAGCACGTCGTCGACGATCTGGAACACCATTCCGTAGGCCGTGCCGTAGTCAGTGAGCAGGTCGATGGTCTCGCGGTCATGGCCGGCGACGATGCCGCCGATGCGCGCGGCAGTCGAGTACAGCGACGCGGTCTTGCCGTCGATGGACGTGAGATAACTGTCCACAGGGCGCGCCACGTTGTAGGTGTGGCGCAGTTCCTCGATCTGGCCCTCGCACAGGCGGCCGATGGTGCGTGCAAGCAGGCCCGCCACCTCGGTGCCGAGACCAGCAGCGATTTCTGACGCCCGCGCGAGCAGGAAGTCACCGGCGAGAATCGCCTGCAGGTTGCCCCACTTCGCGTTCACGGTGTCGACGCCACGCCGCGTGGTGGATTCGTCCATCACGTCGTCGTGGTACAGCGATCCCAGGTGCACCAGTTCGCAGCTGATCCCTCCGAGAATCGCCTCCTCGATGGCCGGCCCGTCCGTTCCCACGCAGGAAGCGACAATCGTCATGACCGGACGCAGGCGCTTTCCACCGGCGGAAATGAGGTGCGACGCGATTTCGGTGAGGTACGCATCGGGCGTTCTCACCGCGTCGAGAAGTGCGTTTTCCACACGCCGGCGGTCGGCGTCCATGGTCGGCAGGCCGAGCAGCGGCGAGGTGGTCACAATCCACAGGTTAGGGCTGAATCCGTCCCGTCCGACCAAGTGAAATCGGACTCCCCCGGA
>Ga0075470_10000482_pt1 | contig 12926 bp, 10 predicted proteins | sample DEB19_08_DNA_4_FD_71482 | JGI IMG/M metagenome (GOLD analysis project Ga0075470, IMG submission 71482) | Aqueous microbial communities from the Delaware River and Bay under freshwater to marine salinity gradient to study organic matter... | ecosystem: Environmental > Aquatic > Marine > Coastal ... | reverse complement strand
GCGGCCGACGGGGCGGCGGCATGCGTGATCTGCCTCCGGGCGCAACCGCTGCAGACAATGCTTCGGCTACGGAGGTCGCGATGGGCGATTTCTCTGACGACAGCGATGAAGCGGGCGAACCGCAATCGCCGTCGACTCAAGCGACGACCGAGGCTGCTTCGCGCGGTCAGGATGTCGCTCCCGAGTTACCCCCGCCGCCGCAAAGCTCGTCGAGTATCAGCTGGACGGGGCTGAGCACTCCGGAGCCGACCGAAACGGTGCCCGAGGCAAGCACATCGATGACGCCTTCGCAGACGAGGGCTGCGGATGACTCGCAGCAGCCGACCGCCGTAGTAGCCGATACCACGCCGCCTGCTTCGAATACGTCGTCTGCCGCAGTGACGCCGCCCGTCGCGGCCGACTCGACCGCTTCGGCCGAGAAAAAGGTCGTGTGGTCGTCGAGCCCGCCGGATCGCTACTCGAGTTTCGGTAGCGGCACTCGCCGCGACGATTACTGACGCAGATCTTTTTAGCGCGTGCCCGCTGACCGCTCTAGCGCGGCAGCGGCGCGCGCGAGATCGTCGAGCGTATTGACGTCCGGCCCCGGTCGGCACGTCGCCTCACCCACCTGTATGTGGAGCCCGTGAGCGAGCGCTCGGAGTTGCTCCAACTTTTCGACTTGCTCGAGCGGGGTGGGTGCGAGCGCCGCGAGTCGACGCAACGCGCCGACACGATACGCGTAGATGCCGAGGTGACGCCTTGCGACCGTCGGCAGCAGATCGAGCCCGTCGGGCCCCACCTGGTCACGGAACCACGGAATGGGTGCGCGACTGAAATACAGCGCGCGACCCTGCAGATCGGTCACGACCTTTACGGCATTTTGATCAAAGTATTCATCGCGATGCTCGATCGGCGTGGCGAGCGTCGCCATGTCTGCCTCCGAATGATCGATGAGCAGCATCGCCACCTGTTCGATGAGCTCGGCCGGCATCGAAGGTTCGTCGCCCTGCAAATTGACCACGACGTCATGGTCGAGCCAGCCACGACGCGCCGCCACCTCGGCGATGCGATCGGTGCCGCTCGAGTGCTCGGCGGCCGTCATCTCGACCGTCGCCCCGAAGGCCTGCGCCACGATACGAATGCGCTCGTCGTCGGTCGCGATAATGACTTCGTCGGCGGAACAGGCGAGCGCACGCTCGTGCACCCAGGCGAGCATCGGCTTTCCGGCAAGCGGGATCAGCGGCTTGCCGGGCAACCGAGTCGAGGCGTAACGAGCGGGAATGACGATGCGGTACATACGCGCTCTACGACTCAGTGTGCGAGCAACGGATCATCGGCCGTCAGCACCTTGGCCTCTTCCTCGAGCATGACCGGGATGCCGTCCTTGATCGGGAACGCGAGTCGATCGGCACGGCACACGAGCACCTGTGGCTCGCGGTGATGGACGAGCGGCCCCTTGCAGAGCGGGCACGCGAGAATATCGAGCAGTCGATGGTCCATGTCAGGCAGGCTCCGATTTTTTTGAGGCGAGGCATAACGTCTCGATCGCTTCGACGAGGCCGCGGGCACCATCGGGCAACAAACGAGTCGCCACGGGAATCTCCCAAAATCGCGCGTCGGCGAAGCCCGCACATTTTACGGCATCCTTCGAGGTCATCAGAATCGGGCGACCGTCATCGAAGGCAAAGTCGGCCGCCGTGAAGGCATGATGATCGGCGAAGGCATGCTCGATGGGCTCGATTCCGGCTGCGCGCAAGAGGTCAAAGAATCGCGCCGGATGGCCGATGCCCGCCACGGCATGCACGCTCTCCCCTCGCCACCGCTCGACGCTTTGCCACGCAAGCGGATCGGCAACACTGCGCGCCGCCTCTGGAACGAGCTGCATCACGAGCGAGCCGACTCGACCTCGCCACGGCGGGGTCTCGCTCGCCTCGCCCCCATTGCTCACCACCCAGTCGACCGAGTCGAGTCGCTGCGCCGATTCGCGCAAGGGTCCCGCCGGCAGAAGTCGGCCATTACCAAGGCCGCGCCGCGCATCGACCACGACCACCTCGAGATCACGTGCGAGGGCGTAATGCTGCAACCCGTCGTCACACAAGATGACATCGACACCGAGCGTCTCGAGCGTGCGAGCGCCAGCGGCTCGATCTGGACAGACGACGACCTCAACCCCCGTTGAACTCGCGAGCATCACGGGCTCGTCCCCGACCTGTCTCGCATCCGAGTCTCGAGTGACGCGAATCGGTGCGCGCACGTCTGCACCGTAACCGCGGGTGAGAATACCGGGCTTGAGACCTCGGCTGCGAAGCAAGCGAGCGAGCGCCGCAACGAGCGGACTTTTTCCCGTGCCGCCCACCGAGAGATTACCGATTACGACGACCGGCACCTTCGGCCGATAAGCGCGTCGCCATCCGCTACGGAACATCGATCGACGGAACGCGGCGCCGAGCGCAAACACGGCGGCGAGCGGAGCGAGCAGCGCCGCACCGGCACGCCCTTCGTACCACACCCCTTCGAGCCATCGAGCGGCGGCGCTGGACATCATACGGCGAACTGCAACCGATGAAGCTGCGCGTACGTGCCGTTACGCGCAATGAGTTCGGTGTGCGTACCCGTTTCGACCACTCGCCCTTCGTGCAGCACCACGATGAGATCGGCTTGCTCGATGGTGGAGAGTCGATGCGCGATCACGAGCGTCGTACGGCCTCGCCGCAAGGTCGCGAGCGCCGCCTGAATGCGGCGTTCGGATTCGTTGTCGAGCGCGCTCGTCGCCTCATCGAGCACGAGCACCGGTGCATTCTTGAGTAGCGCCCGAGCGATCGAGACACGCTGTCGTTGTCCGCCCGACAGTTGTGATCCACGCTCACCGACTGGCGTATCAAGCCCTTCGGGCAGTTCGGCAGCGAAGTCCATCACGTACGCGGCTGTCGCCGCCTCTTCGATTGCGGGCGATGCCGCATCGGCGATGTTGAACGCGATGTTGCGACGAATGCTGTCGTCGAACAACACGACTTCCTGACTCACGAGACTCACCTGCTTGCGCACGTCGGCGCGGAGGTAATCTCGTAAATCGACGCCATCGAGCAGCACGCTGCCGGACTCGGGGTCGATAAATCGTGGCAACAAATTGGCGAGCGTGCTCTTGCCGCTGCCCGACTTGCCGACGATCGCGACCGTCTGCCCCGGCTGAACGTTGAAGCTCACGTTCGAGAGCACTTCGCCTTGCGCGCTCGAGTAACTGAAACTCACGTCACGAAACTCGATCTCGCCGCGGGCTCGCTCCAAGGTTTTGGTGCCGCCGACATCCTCGACGGGCGTATCGAGTATTTCGAACACACTCGCCCCGGCCGCGATGCCCTGCTGCAGAGGGCCGAACACCTGCACGAGTCGACGCAGCGGCGCCGTGAGCAGCAGAAGCGCCGTGAGAAACGCCATGAACTCGTCCACTCGCATCTGCGCGTTGAAGACTTGACGGATCGACACGAACAGCACGCCTGCGAGACCGAAAGAAGCGATGATTTGCACCACCGGGTTGGCGAGCGCCCGTGCACCGATCAGGCGCATGTTGCTGTGACGGTTGCGCTCGTTCGCCTCGGCGAAGATCGCCTCTTCGTAACGCTCGGCGTTGAAACTCTTGATGACCTTGTGCCCGTCGAGCGCTTCTTTGGCCACGCGGGTGACGTCACCCATCGACGCCTGAATGCGCGCACTGTAACGACGGAACGAGCGATTGATGTGCTGGATCAACCACGAGATCGGCGGCGCCAACACGAGTACCAGCGCCGCGAGTTGCCAGTTGTACCAGAGCAGCATCGCCACGAGAGCGATGATGGTGAGCGTGTCGCGTATCAACACCGTGACGGCATTCGTCGTGGCCTCGGCGACAAGTTCGATGTTGTACGTGAGGCGCGATAGCAGGCCACCCGAGGTCGCCGCCTCGAAATGTCGCGTGGGTAAGCGCAGGTAGTGCGCAAAAAGCTCGGCACGCAGCGACTTGATGATCTGCCGCCCGACCCAGCCCGGAAAATAATTGGACACGTAGTCACCAAGACCGCGCGCGACGAAGAGCGCCACGGCCCCGAGCGGAATGGCCCAAATGATGCGCGGGTCGGGATCGACGAAGGCGCCACCCAAAAACCGCTGCACGAGATAAGCGAGTGCGGCATCGGTCGCCGCGAATAGCGCCATCCCGAGCACGCCGATCAAGAACATGCCGAAATGAGGCCGCGCGTACCCGAGCAACCTGCGGTATACCTTGGAGGCGTCGGCGATTTCGACCGGCCGTTGGCTCAAGGGCGGAGCGTGTCCTGCATGGCGTCGGCGATCCCCGACCTAACTGGCCGAGGATGATACCGCCATAGGGGGTCTCCCTGCAGGAGGGCGTGCGGCAACCACCGCGGCGGGAGCCCTCGGCGCAGATGCAGGGTGACGGCGCCCTGCGCAGACGTCGACACCACCCGCGAAGGATCGACGCGCCAATGCCGTGCGAGGCGCGTAAGACGATCGGGCTCCGCTTTGCCGCCCGGAACCATCACCCACTGCGCATCGACCGCCTCGATGAACTCTGAACTGACTGCAGCCAAAGAACCGCGACGGGGCGTGACCACCACGGTCGATCGCAGTCGGCGCTCGGCAGCTTCAGCGTGCACCACGAGTTCGGCGGATTCGGCAGCGTCCAGGCGATCGGCGATCAAGAACGACGGATCGTCTCCGAAGTCGATGCGCAGCGCGCACGACCCACCCTGTCGTCCGAACAACTCGAACTCGACACCGTCCCAACGCCATCGAGTGCCGGAGGAACAGGGCTCCACACGACGATGTGCGCCGGGCCAATCACCACCGCCGATCACGCGATCGACGGGCACCGCAGCCCACAGTCGCGCCGCACCCGCAGCGCGCTGCGCATGTGACCCACTGAGCACGAGCCGATCGACTGTCGACACGCCGAACGAGCGTAAGGCAGGAATCACTAATCGCTCTGCGGAGCGCCCTTCGCTCGCGTAACTCTCGCCCGTGTCGTACACGAGCACATGCTGCCGGGTGCGAACGATGAGCGAGGTTCCCTCACCAGCATCGAGTAGCGTCATCATCACCTCACTCTCGGCGGGACGTTCGAATCCGAGCATCGGCACCCATGCGGCTGGGCTCACCTGAATCGCAGCGTACGGATGAGCTGCGACCGCAACGAGCAGAGGCCAGAGCCATTCGTGCACGCGTTCTCCGATCCACCATAGCGGCTTGGCGAGGGGTGCCGCGACGCCACCGGCCAACCCACCGATCAGCGCGATGGGTACGAGCACAAAGGAAAAGACGGGAATAGCCGCAAAGTTGACGAGTAGCCCTGCGATCGAAAAGCTCGAAAACCAAATGAGAGTGATCGGCAGTAACGCGAGACTGACGCGCCATTGGGTGCGTAGCGTCTCGGTGAACCACGCACGCAAGCCCTTGCCTTGCACGTCGCCCGCAGCGATCAAAGTCGCCATGGCAACGAACGAGAGCCAAAAGCCCGAGGACAGCGGCGCAAACGGATCGATGAGCAGCACGGCCATCGCGGCAAGACCCAGTACGTCGAAACCCGAATGCACTCGACCGGAAAGCTTGAGGCCCCACCACACGGCGAGCATCACCAACGTACGCTGGGCCGGAATGCCGAACCCGGCGAGCGCGGCGTACGCCGCCGCTGCAGGAACACCGAGCATCGCCGCAAAGGTCTCGCGATCGATGCGCATCGCAAGGTGCGGCACTCGCATCCAAAATCTTCGGGCGAGCGCGGCGACGACCCAGCAGAAGAGCGTGACGTGCATCCCTGAAATGGCCACCAGATGCGTCGTTCCGGTATCGCTGAACACTCGCCATTGCTCGCGACTCACCTCCCCCGTGGCACCGACTGCAAGGCCGGCGAACAACGCAGCGGCATCACGATCGACCACCATGCTTCGAATGCGACGAACGATCTGCTCTCGCAACGCAAGCAGCCCCGTACGCTGCGGCGCGAGCTGCCGAGCGCCCGCGAACTGCAACACCACGGCCCGTGCCTGCACACGATCGCGAAAGAACTCCCGTTGTTCGTCGAACCCGCCTGGGTTCGTGTTCGCACGCGGCACACTGAGTTGCAACAGCAAGCGCCAACGCTCTGCTGCACGCGGCAGCGGCGCGATCGGTTCGTTCCAGCTCACCCGCGCTCGCAGCGTTCGCTGGAGCGAGGCCGGCGACTCGATCATGAGCTCGGCGTCGAATTCGATGCCGGTCGTCGTGCGCCGTACGAGCGAGTCGATCTGCACGTCGGCGATCACACGCTGCCCCTGATCGGCCGGTGACCAGCGCTGCGCCAACTGATCGAGCGACACGAGCAAAGTGCCTAAGGCCGCAGTCGCACCGATACCGAGCGCGATGAACGGCACGCGTCGACGGACGACGAACGAGACGCTGAAGGCGGTCATCGCCAGCATCAACATGGCGATGAGGGTGTAGAGATCAGGTCGGAGCGGACCAAAAAGCACGGCCATGACACCGAGCAACATCGCAAGACCCGCGACGGTGCTGCTACAGTTGCGCCCCGCGATGCTTCGAAACACGATTCGTCAACTCGGCAGGAAGGTACAGGCCTCGCGCTACCGCTGGTTTGCGCGGCCGTTCGCGCACGTATTCATTGACCCACGTCTTTGGTCGATGCAGCGACGCAGCATCACCTCTGCTTTCGGCGTCGGGCTTGCGATCTGCTTCATCCCGCTTCCGGTACACATTCCGCTCGCGTTCATGCTGGCGATGCTCCTGCGACTGAACGTGCCGACGCTCATGGGCACGGTGTTCATCGTGAATCCGTTCACCGTCGTGCCGATTTACTACCTCGCCTATGTCACGGGTCGTTTTGCGCTGGGCCAAGCCCCGGGAAATTTCCGGTTCGAACTAAGTTGGGATTGGCTGCAAAACGGGCTCGGCCCGGTCTGGAAGCCGTTTTTGCTCGGCTGTCTGATTTGCGGGTTGGTGTTCGGCCTCGTCGGCTGGCTGGTGCTCGACCGCGTCTGGCGGTCACGCGTGCTCAAGAAGTACCGCACGCGAGGCAGTCGCTCAAATCTCTGAACTGGCGTCTTTGCCCGGATTCGGGCGGAGCACTATTCGACCAGTCGGCCCTCAGTCAGCGTGAGCACCCGGTCCATGCGTGCCGCGAGGCGCGCATCGTGCGTCACGATCACGAGCGTCGTACGTCGATCACGATTGAGTCGAAGCATGAGCTCGAAGACCTGCTCGGCATTACGTCCATCGAGATTGCCAGTCGGTTCGTCGGCAAGTACCAGCGCCGGTTCCGTCACGAGCGCCCGAGCCACGGCGGCACGTTGACGCTCACCGCCCGAGAGCTGATGAGGACGATGCGAGAGACGACTGCCGAGTCCGACCTCTTCGAGAATCGCACTCGCCCGCGATTTCGCCTCGACCGTTGCCATGCGTCGAACCAGCAAGGGCATCGCCACATTCTCGAGCGCGCTGAACTCAGGCAAGAGATGGTGGAACTGGTAGATGAATCCGATCGTGCGGTTACGCAGCGCGCTGCGCTCGATTTCATTGAGCGCGTGCAGATCTCGGCCTTCGATACGAACGCTGCCGAACGTCGGTCGATCGAGACCCCCCAGAATCTGCAGTAACGTCGTCTTACCCGAACCTGAGGCACCGACGATCGCCACACACTCGCCTCGCTGCAGCCGCAGATCGAGTCCATCGAGCACGCGCAGAGTCGACGTCCCTTCGCGAAACTCGCGAACGACGCCTTCGGCTTCGAGTACGACTTCATTCATGACGCAAGGCCTCCGCAGGCTGAGTACGCGATGCACGCCAGGCGGGATACAGCGTGGCCAGCGCGCAGAGCGCGAAGGCGACCCCGCAAACACGGGCGACATCCGACCCTTCGACATAAGCGGGTAAGTCCGTCATGAAATACACCTTCGCATCCATGAACTGTACGCCGAAGAGCGCTTCTATTCCGCGGACGATACTCTCGACGTTCTCGGCAAGCACGATGCCGAGCGCAGCGCCGGCAATCGTGCCGGCGAGACCGATCAACACCCCCTGCACGGCAAAGGTGAGCAGAATGTCGGCAGGGGTTGCCCCGAGCGTACGCAGCAACGCGATGTCACCCTGTTTTTCTTTGACGATCATGACGAGAGTCGAGACGATGTTGAATGCCGCAACTCCTACGATGATGAGCAGAATGACGAACATCATCCCCTTGGTGAGCTCGATAGACTGGAAAAAATTCGCATGGTTGCGTGTCCAGTCGCTCACGTAATACCCACCACCGAGCGCCAACGCGAGCTCACGCACCACGGCGGGCGCCCGTCCGGGGTCATCGAGCGCAAGACGTACGCCCGTCACGTCGTCACCCAAGCGATAGAGGCGCGCAGCGTCTTTAATGTGCATCAGCGCGAGTCCCCGATCGAACTCGTACATGCCGGACTCGAACGTACCGATCACTTTCACGCGACGCATCCGCGGAACGACGCCCTCCGGCGTCGCACTACCCTCGGGGACGATGACGACGATCTCGTCACCTCGCGCGACACCGAGTTCGCTCGCGAGCGTCGTACCGAGGATGATCGACCACGACCCTGCCTTGAGATCTTCAATGCGCGTATCGCGCAGGTGCTGGGCAAGGCCCGTGGCCTCGCGCTCGAGCTCAGGGTCGATGCCTCGTACCGCACTGCCGAGTACGCGTGAGCCGTTGGCGATCATCGCCTGCGCCTCGACGTAAGGCACCGCATGCTGCACCCCCGGACTTTTGAGTGCGAGAGTGCGGATCGCTTGCCAGTCAGACAGCGTTCCTTCGAGCCCGATGAGCGTGGCATGCGAGGTCACCGATAAAATCCTCGAACGCAACTCGCGATCGAAGCCATTCATGACCGACAGCACCACGATGAGCACGGCGACGCCGAGCATGAGTCCCGCCGTCGACATGAACGCTACGAACGACACGAAACCTCGTCGATGTGTCGAGCGCAGATAGCGCGTGCCGACCATCCAGGTCCAAGCATTACGCACCATCACTCATACCTCGAGGCTTCAGCCGGTGCGACGCGCGAGGCGCGAATGGCCGGATAGACCGTGGCCGCCGCCGTCACGACGAGCGCAATGAGCGCGATGGTGATGACGTTCTCACCACGTAACTCGGCGGGAATACGCGTCACGTAGTACACGCTCGGATCCATCACCTGAAAACCGAAGGTCGACTCCATGAGCGGTACGATGTCGGCAACGTTGAGAGAGAGCATCACGCCGAGCGCGACGCCCAACGCGACGCCCGCCCACCCGATTACGAGGCCTTGCGTAAGGAAGATGCCGAGCACACTGCGCGGCGAAGCCCCAAACGTACGCAGGATCGCGATGTCCGTGCGCTTGTCCGTCACCACCGTGACGAGCATCGCTACGATATTGAACGCGGCGACGCCCACGATCAGCATCAGGATGATCGACATCATCCGCTTCTCGATGCGGATCGCCCGGAAATAGTTGGCGTGATCTTGCGTCCAGTCGCGCAGCGTGAGCCCGGCGCCGAGCCGGTCGCCCAGTTGCGAATTCAGTGCAGGCGCCGACATCGGATCGTCGAGCTTCACGTGCAACCCGAAGGCTCGCGCATCATCGGAGGTGAGTGCGCGCACATCATCGAGATGCGCGAACGCGAGCGTCCCGTCATGATCGTGCAGACCGATCTCGAAAATCCCACTCACCGCGAACTCACGCAATCGCGGCGCAGGGGCCCCGCCCTCGGCGACGCCGGGAATCAGCAAGGTCACGCGATCTCCGACGGCGACACCAAGCAGACGCGCCACCACGCTGCCGAGGATGATTCGATCGCCGCCCGAGACGAGATCCTCGAGACGCCCCTCGACCATGGCCGCTGCGGCCACGGACACCGCAGGCTCGAGTTGAGGATCAACCCCCCTCAACTGCACCGGCAGCATCTCTGGAGTGCGCAGCGCGAGCGCCTGAATCTCGGCATACGGTGCGACACCCCGCACTCGAGGGTCGGTTCTAAGCACCGCGAGCGCCCCCTGCCAGTCGTAGTCACCCGCTCGGGCGAGCGTCTGGGTCGACCCTTGAGCCGATGCGGTCGACCCTCCGCCCGACTCACCGGCGACGATCACCCGCGCGTGGCTCGACAGCGCGAGCAAGCGATCGCGGAGCTCGCCCTCGAAACCGTTCATGACCGACAGCACCACGATGAGCGCGGCGACGCCCACTGCGACCCCGGCCAGCGAGACCCAGGTGATGAACGAGACGAAGAATTTCCGCGTTCGCGAGCGCACGTAGCGCAGACCGACGAACAAGGACAAAGGCTGGAACATTCGGCACCGATTTAACCATATCGAGAGCACCCCATCGCGGGGCTTGCCTCTGCGAAGCGGCTCTGTAAGCTTGCGCGCCCATGTCTCGGCTCCTTCGGCCCCCCATTCCCGACTCCGGGCGCCCGCAGGTGCACTGGAGCGGCTTGCCTGGCAGCGCCACGGCACTCGCCCTCGCCGAAGCGGCTGCCGCCGACGAGCAGCCCTGGCTCGTCATCGAACCCGACAGCCGCAGCCTCGAACGCCGTCGTGCCGAACTGCAGTTCTTCGCCCCACCGGGTCTTCGTGTGCTCACGCTGCCAGACTGGGAGGTGCTGCCCTACGACGTCTTCTCACCCCACCCGGACATCACGAGCGATCGACTGCTCGCACTCGCGGAGCTACCCGACCTGCGTCGCGGTATCGTGCTCGTCACGATCGACACGATCCTGCAACGTCTCGCGCCCCGCCAATACGTGGCGAGCCGTAGCTTCTCGCTCGCCGTCGGCGAACGTCTCGCGCTCGAGGCCTTTCGACTGCGCCTTACCGAGGCGGGTTACTCCTCGGTGAGCCAAGTGGCCGGCCCCGGTGAGTACGCCCTGCGCGGCTCCTTGCTCGATGTCTTCCCGATGGGTGCTGACGGCCCCCTGCGCATCGATCTCTTCGACGATGAGATCGAGGCCATCCGAAAGTTCGACCCGGAGACTCAGCGCTCACGCGAATCGATACCCGCTGTGCGTCTGCTGCCCGCGCGCGAGATGCCACTCGATGCCGATGCCGTGCGCGCCTTCCGTCGTCGCTATCGGACCCGATTCGAGGGCGACCCGACCCGCAGCGCGATCTATCGCGGCGTGAGCGATGGCATCGCCCCGGCGGGCATCGAGTTCTACCTGCCGCTTTTCTTTGATTCGACCGACACGCTCTTCGATTACTTGCCGGCCCGCGCTCGCATTGCCGATCTCACCGGCAGCCTCGAGGGCGCCATCGAGCGAGCGTGGCAGGCGCTACAGCTGCGCCACGACGATCGCTGCGGCGATATCGAGCGACCTCTACTGCGCCCGGAAGAACTCTTCATCGATCTCGAGACGATTCGACGCGGTCTCGACCGACATCCGCAGATCGTGCTCGAGACCTTCCGTAGCGAAGACACCTCACCGGCGCGTCACGATTTCGGCGCCAAACTGCCGCCCGAACTGCGACTCGACGCGCGCGCCGAAAAACCGCTCGCACCGCTGCAGGACTTTCTCGCGCACCACGAGGGTCGCGTACTGCTCGCGGCCGACTCACCGGGCCGTCGTGAAGTGCTCGGCGAATTGTTACGAGGCGCTGGCCTCAAAGCGGCGGCCTGTGAAGGCTGGCAGGCCTTCGTCGCGAGCGAAGCCCGCCTCGCGCTGACCGTTGCACCGGAACTCGCAGGCCTCGCACTCGCCGAGCCTGCACTCACCGTGCTGCCCGAGTCACAACTCTTCGGCACCCGCGCTCGCCAGGAACGACGTCGTCGCAAGATCACGGCTGATCCGAACGCCATCCTTCGCGATTTGCAAACCCTCACGGCCGGCGCGCCAGTCGTGCATGAAGAATATGGCGTCGGTCGATATGTAGGCCTGCAAAGCATGGACGTCGGAGGTCAGAGCGGCGAGTTCCTCGTCCTCGAATATCGCGACGGCGATCGGCTCTACGTGCCCGTGCATTCTTTACAGCTCGTGAGCCGATATTCGGGCGCGGCGCCCGAGTCGGCACCTCTGCACAAGCTCGGCACCGATCAATGGTCTCGGGCACGCAAGCGCGCAGCGGAAAAAGTACGCGACGTCGCCGCTGAGCTGCTCGATCTCTATGCGCGCCGTAAGGCTCGCCGCGCAAGCCAGCTCCCCTCGCGAGAACTCGAATACCAAAGCTTTGCCAACGCCTTCCCCTTCGAAGAGACGGCAGACCAGGCCGAGGCGATCGACAAAGTCATCAAAGATTTGGCCTCCGAGCAGCCCATGGATCGCATCGTCTGCGGCGATGTCGGCTTCGGTAAAACCGAAGTTGCCATGCGTGCGGCCTTCGTTGCTGTACAGGCCGGCAAGCAGGTGGCTGTACTCGTGCCCACCACTCTGCTCGCCCAGCAACACGCCGCGAACTTCGCGGATCGTTTTGCCGACTGGCCGGTGCGCATCGAGTCGCTGTCGCGCTTCCGCTCGACCAAGGAATCCGCCGCCGTGCTCGAAGGTATCGAGAAAGGTTCGGTGGACATCGTCATCGCAACGCATCGGTTGCTGCATGCCGATGCGCGGTTTAAAGATCTCGGGCTCATCATCGTCGACGAGGAGCATCGCTTCGGGGTGCGCGATAAGGAGCGCCTCAAGGCGCTGCGCGCCGAGGTCCACGTGTTGACGCTCACCGCGACGCCCATTCCGAGAACGCTCAACATGGCGCTCGGGGGCTTACGCGAACTCTCGCTCATCGCGACACCCCCTGCCGAACGTCTCGCGATCAAGACCTTCGTGAGCGAGTGGAGCGATGCGACGGTACGCGAAGCGATCTTGCGCGAACTGCGCCGCGGCGGTCAGGTGTACTTCGTGCACAACGAAGTCAAAGACATCGGCAAGTTCGCCGACAAACTCGCCACGCTCGTCCCCGAGGCGAGCATCCGTG
>Ga0075470_10000478_pt1 | contig 13003 bp, 12 predicted proteins | sample DEB19_08_DNA_4_FD_71482 | JGI IMG/M metagenome (GOLD analysis project Ga0075470, IMG submission 71482) | Aqueous microbial communities from the Delaware River and Bay under freshwater to marine salinity gradient to study organic matter... | ecosystem: Environmental > Aquatic > Marine > Coastal ... | reverse complement strand
AACCTGACGGACAGTGCAACAGAGAGCAAACCGCCGATGGATGGAGACATCACAGGCAAGGGTGAAACGGTGCGGTAAGAGCGCACCAGCACGTGCAGCGATGCCCGTGGCTAGGTAAACCCCATTGGAAGCAAGGCCAAGCAGGAGGTGGGCTGCCCGCCCGCCGAGAGGCAACCTCCGGGTAGGCCGCATAGATGGATGGTCACCGCCCACGAAAGTGGGTACAGAATCCCGCTTACAGAGCGGCTCACCGTCACCCACGCAAGTGGCCGAGATGCCCCGTCTCGTTGAATGACACGAGGGCCGGCCCGTTCGGCCCTATCGCGATCGTGCAGATGCTGGCGCGGTCGAGCGACATCCGCCACGTCGACTCGGGTCCCGTTCCCAGTGCCCACGTGACGGCGCTCTTGATGGGCGACACGTGCGACACGATGATGATGTCTGTTGCGCGCGCCTCCTCCGCGAGTTCCTCCAGTGCGGGCCGGACGCGTTGGTCCAGCTCGACAAGGGTCTCCCCGCCCGGCGGCCTGAAATGCGGGTTGCGCCGCCACTGCTGCCATTCGTCCCTCGGCACCTTCGAGAGTTCGAGGCCGTCCCAGTCGCCGTAGTTCAGCTCGATGAAACGTTCGTCGTTGATCGCCGAAGCACCGATGGACATCGCGGTGTCGACGGCCCGCACCAACGGGCTGGTGATGATGCGTGCGGCCGGGAAACGTGCCCGTAGGTGCTCCCCCGTCACCCGTGCCTGCTCCACGCCGAGTTCGTCGAGCTCTGCGTCCATGTGACCCTGCAGGCGCGCGCCCGCGTTGACACCAGTGCGCCCGTGGCGCACGAGGATCAGCATTCGCCGGTCCCGGTCAGAGGGCCCTGCGGTCTCCTCAACTCGCCGGTGGCAACGAAACGGCGCCGTGCATCCGCATCCGAGAGTCCGTGCGTGCGCCACATCCACACGACCGCCACGAACCCGAGCACCTCGAGCGCGATGTTCAACGGCATGCGGTCGAACGACGGCAGCGACGACCCGTCGAACGAGGTGCCGCCGAACGGCCACCAGAAGTTCTCCGTGCGGTTGAAGGCACCGTCGAACACCAGGTGCATGAACATCCCGATGGGGACGGCGAGAAGGCTGCGGCGCGGCGCGCGGCGGCCGCGGGTGGCCAGCATCACGACTGTCATCGCGAGGACGCTCGCGGTCACCGAGTGAAAGACCCACGACCCGCCGGTGACGCCGTCAATGACATCGGGCAGGAGGGCGCCCACCGTGAGCCACCGGTAGTCGAACCTCTCGTCGCGGAACACGAACCACACGGCCACCCACGACGAGCCGACGAACCAGAAGAGCACGCTGACAGGCTACGGACTAGCCCGCAACGGTGGTGCGCACCGATGCCGGGACACCCTTTGCGCAGTCGTACACCAGGTAACGCTGCGGGTCGACACCCACCACCGGTGTCAACGGGTTCAGATCGGTGGGAGCGATCGTGGTGCCCGGGTCGACCACGCTGACCACCGGACCCTTGAAGGCGGTCGTCGGAGGTGCAACCGGGGTGCCGGGGACTGTCGTCGTGACCACGGGTGCAACGGGTGCGAGCGTCGACGGCGGAACCACCGTGTTCACGGCGCCGGTCGCGGTGCGCGGCAACTTGCCCGACACCACCTCTGCGATGCAGTCCACACCCGGCAGGTAGAGGCGCATCTGGTTGCGCGTCGGTGGCACGGGAGCGTCCCAGTCGACCACGGGGAGACCATCGTGCGCCGCATCCATGTACGCCTTCCAGATGCGGGCCGGGTAGGTGGCTCCCTGCACGCGCGGAACGCCATCAGCCTTGAACTCGGGGATGTTCACCATCGGTGTGTAACCCTTCGGGTCGCCCACCCACACCGCGGTCGTCAACTGCTTCGTGAAGCCGACGAACCACGCATTCGTGTTCTCGTCCTGCGTTCCGGTCTTGCCCGCCGAAGGCCTGTCGCCCGCGAGCGGCGTGCGGCGGGCGGTCCCCTTGATGAGCGTCTGCTTCAGGATCGCCACTTCCTTGTCGGCCACTTCCTTGCTGATCACCTGCATGCCCGCGATCGTGTGCTTGTAGACGGTGTTGCCCAGGCCGTCGACGATGCTCTCGATGAAGTACGGCTCCTGGTGCAGGCCCCCGTTGGCGATCGTCTGCGCGCCCGATGCCATGTCGAACGGGCTCAGTTCGTTCGCACCCGTGGAGAAACTTGCGTACGGCCAGATCTTGTAGATGTCCGGCCGCAGGTACGCCGACGACGCCAGCTTGTAGACGGTGTTCGGCAACCGGTTCAGGCCGACGATCTGGGCGAGACGCGCGTACGCGCAGTTGATGGACAACCACGTCTGCTCCGCGAGCGTCGTCAGCGGCTGGCTGACTCCCTTCGTGATCCTGAACGGTTCCTCGGGCTTGCCCGGGTTCGGGAACGTGCACGGAAGCGTGCCGTCGATGAGATCGTTGCCGTCGACACCGGCCTCCAGTGCGGCGGTGAGGATGAACATCTTGATGCTGGAGCCGGTCTGGCGCCGGCGCAGCGCGAGGTTCACCTCGTTGCGCCCCGCGGAGAAACCAGGACCGCCGACCAGCGCGCGAACGGCCCCCGTTGCGGTGTCGAGCGAGACCATCGCCGTCTGCACCCCCGTCTTGTTCGCGGGCAATTTTTCCTTCGAGGCCTTTTCCGCCTTCGTCTGCGCGGATGCGTCAATGGTCGTCTGGATCCTCAGGCCACCGCGGTACAGCGCGTTGTAACGCTCTGCGTACGTGGCACCGAGCACCGTGCTCTTGTTCAGCAGGTAATCACGGACCATCTCGCTGATGTAGGTGCGCGAGGTCGACTGCTGCGCGACAGCCCCGACGGTCTCGGGAACGGAGAATGATGCGAATGTGGTGTCGGCATCGACCGGGGTCATCAACGCCGTCTCCACGAATCGGTCAAGGACCTGACGGAAGCGACGTCGCGACTGCTCGGGCCTGCGGATGGGGTCGTACGTGGTGGGGGCCCGCACCAGACCGGCGAGGAAACCGGCCTGAGCAAGGGTGAGATCCTGCACCTTCGCGCCGAAGTACACCTCGGCCGCCGCCTGGATGCCGTATGCGTTGTTCCCGAAGTACACGGTGTTCAGGTACCGCTCGACGATCTTCTTCTTCGGAACCTGCTTCTCCAGCATGACCGCGTACCGCGCCTGCAGGATCTTGTACCGGCCGTCGCGCGGCAGCCCCGCGAGGTACTCGTTCTTCACGACCTGCTGCGTGATCGTCGAGGCGCCCTGGCGCGCCGAGCTGTACTGGAAGTTCGCGAGGGTCGCGCGAACGAGGGCCCGCAGGTTGACTCCCTTGTGCTTCTCGAACCCGGAGTCCTCCACCGCGAGCAGGGCAGCCACGACATGATCGGGAACGGTGTCGATGGAGAGGGGCTGGCTGTTCTCGAACTCGAACACCCCGATCTGCTGGTTGTTCACGTCGAGGATCTGGGTGCGCGTCGCGAGACCGCTGAACGCCGGCAGCTTGACCGGCACCTCCTCGTGGGCCTTCAGCGCGGTCCACAGGTTCGGCGCGAGACCCACCACGCACGCAGTGATGATGAGTGCCCCGGCCGTGACGGCAACTGCCATCCGGAAGATCCACGATGCGGGGTTTTTCACTCCGCTCCACGGTACTTGTGGCCCGCACACGGCCCATGTCACCCGACACCGCTACCCTCGCCACATGAGCAAATTCCCCCACCGTGGCTTCCGGTTCGGCGTGCAGGCGTCCCGTGCGACAACGGCGCGCGAGTGGGCGGACCTCGCCCGTCGCGCCGAGGCGAACGGGTACGACGTCCTCACCATGCCCGACCACTTCACCGACCAACTCGCGCCGGTGCCGGCGCTGATGGCGGCAGCCGATGCCACGACGGACCTGCGCGTCGGCGCACTCGTGTTCGACAACGACTACAAGCACCCCGTCGTGCTCGCGAAGGAACTCGCCACGATCGACCTGCTCTCGGAGGGGCGCCTCGAGATCGGTCTCGGTGCAGGATGGATGATCAGCGACTACGAGGAAGCGGGCATCCCGTACGACTCGCCGAAGGTGCGCATCGACCGTTTCGTCGAGGGCCTGAAGATCATCAAGGGCACCATGGGCGAGGGCCCGTACTCGTTCTCGGGTGACCACTACACGGTCACCAACTACAACGGCCAGCCGAAGCCCCTGCAGAAGCCGTGCCCGCCGGTGCTCATCGGCGGGGGCGGCAAGCGCGTCCTCACCATTGCCGCACGCGAGGCGGACATCGTCGGCATCAACGGCACGCTGCACGCCGGCGTCATCGGCACCGAGGCGGTCGCCACCATGACCGCCGATGCGGTCGACGAGAAGGTCGCCATCGTGGCGGAAGCCGGCGCGCACCGTCTTGCCGACATCGAGATGAACATCCGCACGTTCTTCGTGAAGGTCACCGACGACCGCGCGGGCATGATCAACGCGGTTGCCGGGATGTTCAAGATTCCCGCGGAGCTCATCGAGGACTCCCCGTTCGGGCTGATCGGCAGCGTCGACTCGATCATCGAGAGCATCCACGCGGCACGCGAGCGGTGGGGCTTCAGCTATTTCATCGTCGGTGGCGAGAACATCGAGGAGATCGCACCCGTCGTCGCCGCGCTCAAGGGCAAGTAGGCCCTAGAACAGCCCGGTCACCCGCCCCTCGGCATCGAGGTCGATGGACAGTGCGGCGGGGTGTGCCCCGAGCCCGGGCATCGTGCGCATGTCGCCGCAGATCGGGTAGACGAAACCGGCACCGACCGACGCCCGCACCTCGCGCACGTTGAGCGTGTGCCCCGTGGGCGCACCCTTCAGGGACGGGTCACCGCTGATGCTCAGGTGTGTCTTTGCGATGCACACGGGCAGGTTGCCGAAGCCGTTCTTCTCGTAACGCGCCAGTTGCGTCCGGGCCTCGTTCGAGTACTCCACCCGCGCCGCCCCGTAGATGCGCGTGGCGACCGCCTCGATCTTGTCGGCGAGCGATGCGTCATCGGGATAGAGGAACCGGAAGTCGGTGGGTTCCTCGCACGCGCGCACCACGGCGTGGGCAAGGTCCACCGCGCCGGCGCCGCCGTCGGAGAAGTGCGTGCACACGGCCACCCGCGCGCCGAGCGACTCCGCGATCTCCCTGATCACCGCGTGTTCGCTCGGGTGGTCCGTGGGGAACGCATTGATCGCGACGACCGGCGACACACCGTGCACCTTCACGTTCTCGATCTGCTTGGCCAGGTTTGCGGCGCCGGCGCGCACGTCATCGGGGTTCTCGGCCAGTAGTTCCTCCGGCAGGGGCCGTCCCGCGACGATGCGGAACCGGCCGGAGTGCGCCTTCAGGGCACGCACGGTGGTGACGAGGACCGCTGCGTCGGGTCGCAGACCCGACACGCGGCACTTGATGTTGAAGAACCGCTCGGCGCCCATGTCGGCACCGAACCCTGCCTCGGTGATGAGGTACTCGGAGAGGTGGATGCCGAGGAGGTCAGCGATGACCGAGGAGTTGCCCGTGGCGATGTTCCCGAACGGCCCGGCATGGATGAGAGCCGGGGTGTTCTCGAGCGTCTGCATAAGGTTCGGCTTGAGTGCGTCGCGCATGATGACCGCCATCGCGCCCGCCGCGCCGATCTGCCCGGCGGTCACTGCGACATCGTCATCGGTGTAGCCCACCACGATGCGGCCGAGCCGCGCGCGCATGTCCTCAACCGACGTGGAGAGCGCGAGGATCGCCATCACCTCCGATGCCGCAGTGATGTCGAACCCGGACTGGCGCGTGACCCCGTCGTCCTTGCCGCCGAGACCGATGATGACGTTGCGCAGCGACCTGTCGTTCACGTCCAGCACCCGGCGCCACGTGATCGTCTTCGGGTTGATGCCGCACGCGTTCCCGTGATGCAGGTGGTTGTCGAGGATCGCCGCACACATGTTGTGTGCCGCAGTCACCGCGTGGAAGTCACCGGTGAGGTGCAGGTTCAGCAGTTCCATCGGCACCACCTGGCTGTGCCCGCCGCCCGCCGCACCGCCCTTGATGCCGAACGTGGGCCCCATGGACGGCTGGCGCAGCGCAAGGAGCCCCTTCTTCCCGATCCTCGCCATTGCCTGGGCGAGACCGACCGACGTCGTCGTCTTCCCCTCGCCCAACGGTGTCGGCGTGATGGCGGTGACCACCACGTACTTCGCCCTCGGTTTCGCCGACGCGGCGGCGATGGCATCGAGCTCGATCTTTGCGACGTGCTTCCCGTGCGTCTCCACATGGTCCGGTGACAGTCCGAGCGCGGCGGCAATCTCCGTGATCGGTCGCAGCGAAGCGGCCTGGGCTATCTCTAGGTCGGACGGGAAACTCACGCCGAGATTCTCCCCCAACGGACGGGGAGGGCACGATTTCGCCCCCGGCAGTAGCCTCGGCGCGATGGGCATCCTCCGGTCGCTGCGTTCCGTGGCCAGCTTCGACACCCCGGTCGTGTCGCCACGCAAACGCCGCTTCGCACGCGCGGCGAACATCGCGGACCTGAGGCTCATCGCCGAGCGTCGCCTGCCCGGCGGGATCTTCGACTACATCGACGGCGCGGCCGAGGACGAGACATCGCTGCGCAACAACAGCGAGGCCTTCGGCCGTTACGAGTTCAGGCCCCGGGTGATGCGCGACGTGTCGTCCATCGACACCTCCGCGTCGCTCCTCGGCCACCGCCTGCAGTTCCCGTTGGTGTTCTCCCCCACCGGTTTCACCCGCATCGCCCACTCACAGGGCGAGCTCGCGGTCGCACGCGTGGCCGCAGAGCACGGTCTCCCTTACACGCTCTCCACTCTCTCCACCCGCTCCATCGAGGAGGTCGCAGCAGTCAGTGACGGGCCGAAGTGGTTCCAGGTGTACGCCTGGCGCGACCGGTCGATGGTGCGGGACATGCTGCAGCGCGCAGCCGCGAACGGGTACGACTCGATCATGCTGACGGTGGACACGGCCGTTCTCGGGCGGCGCGAGCGCGACGTGCGACGCGGCTTCACGCTGCCCCCGAAGCTGGGCCCGGGCACCATCGTCGACGGCATCATGCACCCGTCCTGGACGTGGGACTTCGTGCGCAACGATCCGATCACCTTCGCGAACGTCGCGCAGTCCTCCAACAACGGCAGCGGCACGGCGGTGACGCTCTCCACGTTCATCAGCGAGCAGTTCGACCCCGCACTCTCCTGGAACGACATCGACTGGTTCCGCGGAGAGTGGAACGGCACCATCTCCATCAAGGGCATCCAGACGGTCGAGGACGCGGTCATCGCCGCCGACCGTGGTGTCGACGCCATCCTGCTGTCGAACCACGGCGGGCGCCAGCTGGACGGCGCGCCGGCCCCCATCTCCCTCGTGCGCCCGGTGGTGGAGGCCCTCGGTGGTCGTGTCCCCGTCATCTGCGACGGCGGCATCAGGCGGGGCGGCGACATCGTGAAGGCGCTCGCTCTCGGCGCCACCGCGTGCACGATGGGCCGCTCGTACCTCTACGGACTCGGCGCGGCCGGCGAAGCCGGCGTCGAACGCGCACTCGCGATGCTCACCGACGAGATGGTGCGCACCATGAGACTGTGCGGTGCCCGGTCGCTCGCCGAGCTCACGCCCGACCTTCTCACCGAACTGTCACAGGGAGACCCACGATGACCGACCAGAACATGCCCGCTGTGTCCGAGGCGACGGTGTCACTCGATGCTCCCCGCTCCATCGGTCAGCTCCCGCCGGTAGGACCGATCGCGTTCGGTTGCTGGCGACTGACGGGACCGGACGATGCCACCGCCGCCGCGGTGAATGCGGCCGTCGACCTCGGGATGAATCTCATCGACACCGCCGATGTCTACGGACTCGATTGGGGAGGCTCCGCGTTCGGCTCCTGCGAGGAGGCACTCGGCCGCCTGCTCACCCGCCAGCCCGGTCTGCGCGAGCGCATCGTGCTCGCGACGAAGGGCGGCATCATCCCCGGCCAGCCGTACGACTCGTCGTCGAAGTACCTGATCGAGGCGTGCGAGGCGTCGCTACGCAGGCTCGCCACCGACCATGTCGACCTGTACCAGGTGCACCGGCCCGACATGTTCACGCATCCCGACGAGGTTTTCGCGGCGTTCTCGAACCTGCGCAGCCGCGGACTCGTGCGGGAGGTGGGCGTGTCCAACCACACGCTCAGCCAGACGACGCTGCTGGAGGCACGGCTCTCGTTCAACCTCGCGAGCGTCCAGCCCGAGTACTCCGCCGCACATCTCGAGCCACTGCGTGACGGCACACTCGACCACTGCATGAAGAAGTCCCTCGTGCCTCTCGCATGGAGCCCACTGGCGGGTGGCCGCATCGCCACGGGCGAGGGAATCCGCCCGGGACTCCTTGCCGTTCTCGACGAACTCGCCGCCAAGAACGACGTGACGCGTTCCGCCGTCGCGATTGCGTTCGTCCTCGCCCACCCGTCGAAGCCTGTCGCGATCATCGGGTCGCAAAACCCGTCACGACTCGCCGAAGCGGCGCGGGCAACGGCAGTGACACTGACGAGGCGCGACCTCTACCGCATCGTCGAAGCGAGCGAGGGAGTCCCGCTGCCGTGACCGGCACCATCGAGGTCAGTTGGTTCGGCGCGCTGTGCGACGACGACTACGAACAGCTCGGTGTCGTCCGGGACGACCTGCTCAGCAGCTGGGAGCACTGTGCCGACATCGTCGGGCGCGTGGACGAGCTCGGGTTCGACAACGTCCTCCTGCCGTCCGGCTACCAGCTCGGCATCGACACGGTCGCGTTCGCATCCGCCATCGCGCCACGCATCCGGAACTCGCGTTTGCTCGTGGCCGTGCGCGTGGGCGAGATGTGGGTGCCGCAGCTGGCGCGGCAACTGACGACACTCAACCGGATCCTCGACGGACGCCTGACCGTGAACATCATCTCCTCCGAGATGCCCGGCGAGACCCTCAATGGGCCCGCCCGCTACCGCAGGACTGCAGAGACGATGGATGCGCTGCGCACGCTGATGGACGGCGACCATCTGTCGATCGACGGTGAGTTCCTGCACTTCGACATCGACCCGCCGCGAATCGCCGCGGGGCACACATCGCCACCGTTCTACTTCGGCGGCCTCAGCACCGAAGCGCGTGACGCCGCGGCCCACGGGGCGGACGTGTACCTCATGTGGCCAGACACCACCGACGAGATTCGGCGGACCATCGACGACGTGTCGGCGCGCGCGGCGGCCGTCGGCCGGTCGCTGTCGTTCGGGTACCGCGTGCACGTCGTCGTGCGCGAGACGTCGCAGCAGGCCCACGCCGCGGCCGCCCACCTGATTGCCGCGGTCGACGAGGAGGAGGGCAACAGGATCCGCTCCCGTTCCCTCGACAGCCAGAGCGCGGGCGTTCGCCGACAGGCCGAACTGCGGGGCTCGTCGTCGGGTGACGGTTTCGTCGAGCCGGTCCTCTGGACGGGCATCGGCAAGGCACGCAGCGGATGCGGCGCTGCCCTCGTCGGGAGCCCCGCCGAGGTCACCGAGAAGATCCTCCAGTACCGCGAACTCGGGCTCAGTGCCTTCATCTTCTCGGGCTACCCGCACATCGACGAGGCGGAGCGTTTCGCCGAGTGGGTGCTGCCGAACCTGCCCCACGGACCGCTCCGCGCCGGATGAGAAACCGTCCCCGGCCGGGGCGTAGTGTTCGCTCCCATGAGTGATGTCACATCCCTGAACGTCGAGTTCCTCTTCCACCTCCACGCCACCCTCGATGCGCCGGCCGTCGTGCCCGGCGGCCCCCACGGCACGCGCGTGATCGTCGGCATCAACGGCGGCACTGTCACGGGCCCGAAGGTCAACGGAACGGTCGCCCACCTGGGCGCCGACTGGCTGACCATGCGCGCCGACGGCACCGCGCAGCTCGACGTCCGTGCGCTCATCAACACCGATGACGGTGCGGTGATCCACACGCACTACCGCGGGATCATGGCCCCCACCGACAGCGGCCCGCGCATCACCACCGCGCCGCTCTTCGAGACCGGCGACGAGCGCTACGCGTGGCTGAACGGCATCCAGGCGGTCGCAGTCGGCACCCCGGGTGCGGGCACAGTCGACTACGACGTGTACCGCATCCTCTGAGCATCCCGCATTCGCACCGCGCCTTGCCCTGAACACCCCCTAACAAGGAGAATGACCCCATGAGCACCGACACCGCAACGTCACGCGTCGAGGCAGCACTCGACGCATTCCTCGCAGCAAACGACCCGAAGAAGATGGACAACATCGCGTTCCGCGGCGCGCGTTTCGACGCGGGCCTCGCGTGGGTCCACTTCCCCGAGGGACACGGCGGCATGGGCCTTCGGCCCGAGCTGAACCGCGTCGTCGAGGATCGCCTCCGCAAGGCCGGTGCAGCTCCGCAGGATCCCGCCACGTTCTTCATCGCGCTCGCCGGGCCGACCATCGTCACCCACGGCAGCGAGGAAGTGAAGAAGCGCTTCCTGCGCCCCATGTTCACGGGCGAGGAGAAGTGGTGCCAGTTGTTCAGTGAGCCGGGCGCCGGTTCCGACTTCGCCGGTCTCGGCACGAAGGCCGTGCGCGACGGCGACGAATGGGTCATCAACGGCCAGAAGGTGTGGAACACGCTCGCCCACCTCGCTGACTGGGGAATGCTCGTCACCCGCACAGATCCCGACGCGCCGAAGCACAAGGGCATGACCTACTTCGCCCTCGACATGAAGGCACCGGGCGTGGAGGTGCGTCCGCTGCGCCAGATCACCGGTGAGGCCGAGTTCAACGAGGTCTACATGACCGATGCGCGTGTGCCCGACGCCCACCGCGTCGGCGACGTCGGTGAGGGTTGGCGCGTCGCGCTGACCACCCTCATGAACGAGCGCACCGCAATCGGCGGCGGGGGCGGCGGCAATGCGAAGCGCCGTGGCCCGATCGACGACGCCATCCGCGTCTGGCAGGACACCCCGGCGGACCAGCGCAACGCCGCCCACAAGGACACCCTCATGCAGTTGTTCTGCAAGAGCGAGGCGCTGCGCCTCACCAACATGAAGGGCGCCCAGGCCGCGAAGGCCGGCAACCCCGGGCCCGAGGGTTCGATCGCCAAGTTGATGCTGGCCGAGTTCAACAAGAAGGTCTCGGAGTTCACGCTGGAGTTGATGGGCGCGGACGCGATGGTCGGCTACGACTTCACCTTCCGCCGCCCCGAGAGCCTCTCGGTTGACGGCAGCGACGGCGGCGTGCGCCACAGCTTCCTGCGCGTCCGTGCCAACTCCATCGAGGGCGGCACCAGCGAGATCATGCGCAACATCCTCGGCGAGCAGGTGCTCGGCCTGCCCGGCGAGCCGCGCGTGGACAAGGACCTGCCCTGGAGCAAGGTCCCCCGCAGCTAGCCGTCGATCGTCACCGACTGGTCAGACTTCGCGGTGCCCGACGGCACGGCGCAATAGACGCTCAGCATCACCTTCGCCCCGGCCTTCACCGAGAGCGATTTCTTGAGCGTCGCGGACGTGATCGACGTGGTGATGAGCCCGTCGGCATCCTTTTTCGCCGACAGCACCGACTTCGACTTCGTCCCCGACTTTGCGGTCACGCCGCATTTCGCCCCCGGGGCAGCCGACATCTTCACCGTTGTCAGAGTGGAGCCGTCGGTGCCGGTGCCGAGCGCCCGCTTGCCGCCAACCTTCGCCGGGCTCACGATGCGCACGGTCGCCTTGGCGCCTTTGAGGAGGCTCATCTTCAGGCCGTCCGCCGTGTCGGCAGTGTTGGCCTGCACGAGTGACGCGACGGATTCGAGGACGAACGACTGCAGCCGCGCGGACGCCACCTTCACGCTGGAGGTGACGGGGATCATGATCGGTGCGATGTCGGAATGCGTGAACGACCCGGTGCCGGACGTGTCGGCGAAGTAGCCGGTGCCACCGACCACGAAGACGTTCGCACTGGTGGTGATGGGCACGCAGTAGGGCTTCACCGACGCACCCATGTTCTGGTACTGCGACGGACACGTGACCGACTGCCCGTCACCGGAGAACGATGACACCTGCTCGATCGTGCCTGACAACTTCGATGACTTGGCGTCGTTGAAGGACATCGCCCACGCGCACGCCTGGAAGCCGTTCAGTGAGTTCTTGATGTTGGAGACCGTCGCCGTGGCCGGCTGTCCCGCCGTCGCAGCCATCGTCGTGGCGACGTCGAAGGACATCTCGATTGTCTGCTTCATGTCGCACGTCTGGCTCATCGAACCCGACCCGACATTCACGTTCGTGACCGTGCCCGTGAGTGCGGCGTTCGTCTGCACGGTCTCCCGCTTGCTCGAACACGTCACGGTGGGCGGGTTGCCCGGCTGCGACCATCGCCCGACCACGTTGTCGAAGAAGTTCTGCAGGGTGGTGGACATGCCGTTCGCGGTGCAGGTGATCGTGGGTTGTGTCCCGCCGCCACCCGAACCCTGCTGCGGGTTGTTCATCGTCACGGTGAATTCACCCGGGTCGATTGCGGCGGCGACGGCTGGCCCGCCCGGCGGGACGGTGACGAGAGCCAGCCCGAGGGCCGCGGCGGAGAGGATGCGGAGTCGAGTTCCCATGCCAGAAACTTATTCACAAACCCGGCCCGGGGCGAACAAGGGAACCAGAAAGGGCCACCGCCGAGGCGGTGGCCCTTCCGTTGGAGGTGTTCTGTTGGAACTGTGGCTCAGGCGGCGCGGAGCGTCGTGAGACCACGGCTGATGAAGGACACGATCGCGTCCTTGACCGGCACCATGCCGTAGACGATGGCGCCATCAACGCAGATGGTCATCCAGGAGTTGCGCATGTCGCCGACCCAGCCGGAGACGATGTGGACGTTGAGGGCCCAGACGAGCAGGATGCTGATTGCCAGAGTGACGTGGGCACCGACGACCGGGATGGCCTTGATGATCTTGTCCAGCTTGAGCGTGTGGGTCAGCGTGTTGAACACGGGCATGACCGCACCGAGCAGGATTGCCATCAGGATGAGTGATCCGAGTGTGTACATGGGACTTACCTCTTT
>Ga0075470_10000476_pt1 | contig 13066 bp, 20 predicted proteins | sample DEB19_08_DNA_4_FD_71482 | JGI IMG/M metagenome (GOLD analysis project Ga0075470, IMG submission 71482) | Aqueous microbial communities from the Delaware River and Bay under freshwater to marine salinity gradient to study organic matter... | ecosystem: Environmental > Aquatic > Marine > Coastal ... | reverse complement strand
GCCATGACCCTGCCCCGCGAAGTGCTGGAGGCCAACCTGCGCGGCAAGGAGCGCCAGGCCAGCGAAGGCTGGGAGGAACTGCGGACCCTGCGCGGCGAAGCCTGGGCAGAGCGAGCTATCGGCCAGGTCCGGGTGCTGTGCCACGTCGCCCTGGCGCTGCTGGGGCTGATGCGCGTGCTCCCGGCGGGGCAGGCGCTGGAGCGGCGCAGGTTCGCGGCGCTCAAACTGCGCTCGGCTGCGATGCTGCTGGAGACGGCGGCGCAGGAGTTGAGCGGTGACCTGGTGGCGGTGGACTCGGGGCCGGTGGTGGCGGCCAGCAACGAGGAGCCGGCGCTGAGCGAGCCGCGAGGAAAGATGCGGGTGGTCCGGTGAGCAAGGGCCCCGTGATGTTTCTCTGTACGAAGTTCCGCTGCACCCTCTCGCAAGAGGCGTGCGTGCGGAGACAGAACCTGGTGGAGGAGCGGAACAGCAAGAACAGCCCGCGTCGGGAAGGCGCAAACGACCGGCTGGCCTCCACGAAATATTGCCGCGAAGGCGACAAAGACGGGCGCTGCAAGCAGGGGATGGTGGTGGCAAGAGCCGTGAAGGCGAGGGCGAAATGAACGAACCCCGGGACCGCAACCACGCTGACCCGCTGACCACCTACCGCTGCGGCTGCGGCACAGAGGAGCAGGGCGCGTACCTGCGCGGTGGGCTCTACCAGGCCCCGGCAGGGTGGTTTCACTACGAGACGGACTGGGAGGGCGTGGTGTGGTTGTGCCCGTCTTGCGCCGTCGCTGAAAGCCAGAGGCACGGACCATGAGCATTGACCTGGACGAATTGCGCAGGTTGCACGCCAAGGCCCTCCCGCCCTGCGTGGCGCCCTGTCCCGGCGGCCGGGGTTGCACCTGTGGATACGCCGCGGCCTCGGCCCGGCTTAATGCTGCGCTGGAGGCCCTGTGATCCCCATGCCCAACGCCCAGCCGTGCGACGTGCCGCCCGGCTTCACCGTGGAGCAGTCGCCGACCGACGACGATATTCTGTGCTTCTACGGGGTGCCGCTGGCCTGGGTGTTTCGCCACGGCGCTGACGCCTCCTTGGCCTGGGAGATTGACCAGGCCAAGGAGGCGTCATATTGGTCCGAGTACCTGGTAGTGGCCGCGCCACCCGAGCGCCTGGCCGCGCTGCTGGGCAACCGGATGCCGTGCCGCGACTTCCTGCTGGCTGACCCAGAGGCGGTGCTGGTGCGGGTGGAGTGGACCGACAACCGCCCGGTGACGGCCCGCCGGATCCGTACCGCCGACCTGCCCGAGCGCAACCTGCCCGTTGCGGGGACCCTACTGTGGCCGGAGGATGCCAATGCCGCGCCGTGACGACCTGGCCCTGCCGCCCGTGCCCCTGTTCGCCGCCGGGGAGGACAAGCCGCGGGTGTACGTGTGCGCGACCTGCGGCAAACCGCCGTTCGCGGAGTACATGGACCGGTATCTCGACGCCGAGGATTGCCTTAAGCACATCGAGAGGCATTGCTGTGTCCCGTATGACTGCGACGGCTGTGGCGAGCGGTTGCCTCGCGACGAGTGGCGCAGTTACACCCGTTGCGTGGCCTGTCGGACTGCGCCACCGCCACCAGAACCAGGACTGTGCCTGGGCTGTCGCATCGGGCGCCGCTGCGAGGCCGCTTGCCCTGGGGCCACCTGCGACGACTGCTACGTGCCGCTGCGCCCGGAGGCTGAGCGGCACCTGGAGGTCCACCGGGCTGGCTGCGAGGAGGGGCGGTTCCGCGGCGTCGAGTCCGCCGTACTGCGCGAGCTGCTGCGCCGGGTGGGGCAGCACCCGCCGACGTGCGAGGCGGCCCGAGGCGCGGCCTGTACCTGCGGCCTGACGGCTGCGCTGGAGGCGAGGTGAAAACGAAGGATTGCGACGGTTGCGGCCAGCGGCTCACACGGGACGAAAGCCAGAGGCACGGATGAACGAGGGTATCGAGGAAGTGCTGGCGCACCTTGCCCCGTTCCTGGCTATCGGGCCCGAGCGATTCACGGTGCCCGGGGAGCCGGTGCCCAAGGCCAGGCCCAGGGCAGGCAAGGGCAAGGTCTACACGCCCCGGCGCACCCTGGCTTACGAGGCGAGGGTGCGGCAGGCAGCTCGGGCAGGGTGTCGGGTGGCCTACCAGGGACCGGTGACGCTGGTGGTGGATTTCTACCTGGGGACGCGGCGCAGGGTGGATGTGGACAACCTGCTCAAGAGCGTGGCGGATGCGCTGAACGGCGTCGCCTATGGGGATGATACCCAGGTGGTCTGCCTGGTCGGCACCAAGCGCCTGGACCGGCAGAATCCCCGGGCAGAGGTGCGGCTGTATTTGGTGGGCGAGCCGTGAGCCTCTACCTGCTAGGTCAACTGGAGTGCAACCGCTGTGCGGAGGTGGTCACGGTCCGCGTGTACCTCGACAAGGAAGGGCACCCGACCATGAGGCGATTCGACCACCCGAAAGGATGGAGCGACGGGCGGCAGGAGAATGGGGTGGTATTCCACCTGTGCCCCGGGTGCCTGGAGCGGTTCCACCCGATGGTGAGCCGGTAAACCGCGCCTTTCTTGACAAAGCCTTTCCGTTTTGCAACTGCTTGGCATGCTGCACTCGTCCGCCATTGCCACGGAGGAAACCCCTGTTTTCAGGGTAGTGGTGCGTGACGCGGAGCCCGGGGATATGGGGTTCATCCGCAAAACCTGGCTGAATTCCTATCGGGACAGCGACTTTGCCAGGCACATCCCCCAGCACATTTACGAGCAGATTCACGGGGCGGCGATTGGCCGGATTCTGGCCCGGGGCCGGGTCCGGGTGGTCTGCGAGGCGAGCTCCCCCGGGCTGGTTCTGGGCTTCGCGGTGACGGAGGCCAGCGACCGGTTGCTGCATTACGTCTGGGTGAAACCCAGGTGGAGGCAGAAGGGGCTCTGCCGCCAGCTCATCGGCCCATTGAAGGTGCAGCACTACACCCACCGGCACCGGGGAACCAGGTGGATTCGCCAGGTGTTACCGGCGACCACCCACAACCCCTATCTGCTCTGAGGAACGCATGGCAAACCACGACCCGAAGCCCTTGCTGGTCCAGTCGAAGCCCGAAGCAAAGAGCCTGCGAGGCCGCAAGGTCTCGCGGGTGGAACTGGTGAACGCGGTGCAATTCATCCCCGATGACCACCTGATGCGGAGCCATCTGTCCTCGGACCTGAAGCACGCTCTGGAGATGGTGCTGGAACCCGGGGTCGGGGTGGTGGTGAAGGTCAAGCCGAAGGAGGGCGGGGAGCCGGTGGAACATATCGTGCCGCTGTCGGCCATCAAGGTGCTGCGGCTGGGGCCGGAGGGATAGTCAGTGGCCTCCAAGCCTCCAGTCACAAGCGGGAATTCTCCTCGGAAAAACGGAGGGGGTGGTGGGGGTAAGCCACCGCCGCTGACTCCTTCCCAACTTTCCGCTGGTGGGAAGCAGCGAAGGCTGCGGTCCCTGGGAAATGTCCGGGGCTTCGTGGCCTCGGTCCTGCGCCGCGTGGAGGCCGGGGACTTGGACCCCGACGTTGGCAGGGTGTTGCTCTACGGCAGCAACATCCTGGCTGGTCTGATTGAAGGTGAGGGGCTGGAGGCCCGGGTGGCCGCGCTGGAGAAGTTGCTGGGCAAGCAGGCCCCGAACCAGCCCGCTCCGGTGACCGAGCCAACCTCCGGGGGGTCCTGATGCCACTCGGGGCCATCGAGAAACGGCTGGAGCGCATCGAGGTGGCGGTGGGTGAGAAAGCCCGAACCGCGGCCCAGGTGCCCGTGTTTCTCGACCCCGCGTTCCCTCACCAGACCTCGTTTGTGGCAGACCCCGCCAAGCTCAAGGCGGCTCTCTGCACGCGGCGAGCTGGCAAGTCCTACGGAGCAGGGTCCTACCTGCTCAAGGAAGCCTGGGAGAACCCAGGTTGCACCTGCCTTTACATCGCCCTCACCCGGCAGAGCGCCAAGAACATCCTGTGGAAGGACGTGCTCAAGACCATCAATCGCAAGCTCGCGCTGGGGTGCAAGTTCAACGAAACGGAGCTCTCCTGCACTCTCCCCAACGGGAGCGTCATCTATCTGTTGGGGGTGGACGCGACCGAGGAGGAGCGCGAGAAGTTGCTGGGCCAGAAGTATCGGCTGGTGGTGATTGACGAGGCGGCCTCGTACACCATCAACCTGGAGGAGTTGGTGTACGGCACCCTGAAGCCAGCGGTGGCGGATTACCGGGGAACGATTTGCCTCATTGGCACGCCCGGAAACCTGAAGCGGGGCCTGTTTTTCGATATCACCAACGGCAAGCGGGCGGGGTGGAGCCTGCATCGCTGGAGCGCGTTCGAGAATCCCCACATCCGGGACAACTGGCTGGCAGAGATTGCGGAGTTGAAAGCCGCCTCGCCGCTCATCGAGGAGACGCCGCTGTTCCAGCAGCATTACCTGGGGCGCTGGGTGGTGGACGACTCGAAGTTGGTCTACCGCTACCAGCCGGGCCGGAACGACTTCGATAACCTGCCGGAGTTGCCGCCCTCGGGGTGGCATTACCTGTTGGGGATTGACCTCGGCTACACGGACGCCACGGCTTTCGTGGTGGGTGGCTATCACGACCAGAGCCGGGTGCTGTATCTGGTGGAGGCGTTGGAGGAGACGGGGCTGGATATCAGCGCGGTGGCCGCCAGAATCAAGGATTACCAGGCCCGCTATTCTCTCGACACGCTGGTGGTGGACGGGGCCAACAAGCAGGCGGTGGAGGAGATGCGCCGGCGTCACGGGTTGCCCCTGGAGGCGGCGGACAAGCGGGGCAAGGCGGACTTCATCGAGCAGATGAACGCGGAGTTTATCCAGGGGCGGATTGTCCTGGGGCCAAGTTGCGTGTGGAACCGGCAGAGCCAACCAGGTGCGCCAGGGTCGTTGCAGGAGGAATACCTGGGGCTCATCTGGGATGAGCGGGCCTTGGCGCGGGGAGAGCGGAAGGAGCACCCCAACGCGCCCAACCACGGTGCAGATGCGAGTCTGTATCTCTGGAAGCGGGCGTACCAGTACCTCTCCGAGGTCCCGGCGAAGAAGCACGCTCCAGGCACCCGGGAAGCTGCCGAGGCAGAGGCCGCCGAGTTGAAGCGCCTGGTTTTGGCTCAGGCAGAGAAAGCCCGCCAGGAGCGCGAGGAATGGGAGTTGTACTCATGAAATGCGCCTACTGCCTGTACCCGAGACCCCATGAGGCCAAAGGTGAGCCAGGTTTCAAGGGGGAGATTCGTCGGAACCAACCATGCCCACGGTGCGGCATGACGGTGCGACGGACGAAGCAATCCGGTCCAAAGCGAAGGAGGACCAATGAACGCCCTTGACCTTGCCTCACTGGAGGGTGTCCTGCGGCTGGCGCGGAAGTATGGGGCCACCCGTATCTCGGTTGGTGGCCTGACCGTGGACCTGAGCCCGGGTGAGGTGCCAGGTTCCGATTTGACTCCCCCGCCGCCGCCACCTGTCTCCGAGGAGTTACCCGGGGCCTCGGTGGTGGCAGACCCCTTTGATGACGGGTTGTGTGCCTGCGGCCACGCCCGCCTGACCGAGCACAGCCCTGCTGGCTGTCTGATGGGTGGTTGCTCGCCCGAGTTGTGCGCCACCACGAGGTAAGACATGGACCTGACCAAAGACAGCCGTTGGTGGTTGCTGAAGGGCGACGAGGCCGCCGGGGCGGTGAGCGTAGTCCTGGGCCAGCTCGCCCAGGCGCAGACGGCCCGGTTGTCGCAGATGCTCGCCAACAGTCGCCTGTACGGTTGCACGCCGAGCGCGGCCCTGACCCAGAGCGGGGTGTACGGCCAGTACGCGACGGCCTTCCCCGGGCTGCGAGAGCGGATGGTCTACAACGCCATCCGGGTGGGGGTGAACACGGTGCTGGCGAAGGTGAGGAAGAACCGGCCCCGGCCCTACTTCCTGACCAGCGGCGGGGACGTGCAGCAGCAGCGCAAGGCGAAGCGGCTGAACAAGTTCGTGGAGGGCATCTTCTACCAGACCGGGATGAAGCGTCTGGGGCCGGCCATCTTCCGGGACGGGATTGTGTGGGGTGACGGAATCCTGCACGTCTACTCGCGGGACCGGCAGGTGTGCTTCGAGCGGGTGCTGCCCAGCGAGTTGTGGGTGGACGAGATAGAAGCCGAGGCGTGCGAGCCCCGGAGCATGCACCGGGTCAAGAGGGTGGACCGGCAGATGTTGGTGGCCGCCTTCCCCGAGGCGCGGCAGGCCATCCTGAACGTGACCTCGACCACCACGGTAGGGCAGACGGTCAGCGACCTGGTGGAGGTGCGCGAGTCCTGGCACCTGCCGAGCGGGCCGAAGGCGAAGGATGGGCGGCACAAGATCACGATAGCGGGTGCCGAGCTGCTGGATGAGAAGTGGGAGCGGTCCGGGTTCCCCTTCGCGTTCTTCAAGTGGAACGAGAACCTGTTCGGCTTCTGGGGGATTGGTGCGGTGGAGGAGTCGCAGAACCTGCAGATCCAACTGAACAAGTTGCTGCTCACCACCTACAAGAGCCTGCACCTGGCCGGGTCGTTCAAGGTGCTGCTGGAGAACAGCAGCAAGGTGGTTTCGGAGCACCTGACCAACGACGTGGGAGCCATCGTGCGCTACACCGGCACGGCACCGGCCTACGTCACCCCGCCAATCCTGCCGAGGGAGATCCCAGAGCAGGTGAGGGACCTCATCCAGCGCATCTTCGAGATCATCGGCATCAGCCAGATGAGCGCGAGAGCGGAGAAGCCCGCCGGGCTGAACAGCGGCATCGCGCTGCGCGAGTACAAGGACGAGACGAGCGAGAGGTTGGCGACGGCCAGCGACAACTACGAGGAGTTTCACCTGGACGTGGCCCGGCTGGCGCTGGAGGAGGTGAGAGCCATCGCGGAGGAGCACGGCGGCTACGAGGTGCAGGTGCCGGGGCGCAAGACGGTGGAGGTGGTGGAGTGGCAGGACGTGGCCCTGGAGGACACCGAATACACGATGCAATGCTTCCCGGTGTCGAGCTTGCCCACGGACCCTGCCGGACGGCTCCAGACGGTGCAGGAGTTGATGCAGGCGGGCCTACTCTCCCCCGAGGAGGGAAACCGGCTACTCAACTTCCCGGACCTGGAGGCGGTGGAGTCGCTGAAGGTGGCCCTGGAAGACAACGTGCTGCGGGTGCTGGATGCCATCTGGGATGACGCCGAATACGAGCCGCCCGAGCCGTGGATGGATCTGGCCCTGTGCAAGCGCAAGGTGCTGGAGTACCTGAACCGGGGAGCGGTGCAGAACCTGGAGCCCGAGCGCATGGAGCAACTGCTGCGCTGGAACTCCCAGCTCGACGAGCTCACCGCCCCGCCGCCGGAAGCCGGACCGATGCCGCCCGGAGCGGAGGCCGGCCCGATGGCAGCCCCGATGGCCCCGCCGGTCTCTGACCTGGTGCCGAACGTTCCCCTGCCGGGAGGTGCCCCGGCCATGCCCCCGCCTATCGCGTAGGAGAGCCCTGACCGATGCCCACCGAGACTGTTGCCGCCACCCAGACCCCAGCCGCACCCCCGCCACCCCCGGAGGCGCCGAAGCCGCCCGCTGACCCGGTGGAGGCAGCCCTCGCCGCGGTAGCCGCGAAGGCGAAGCCAGCCGAGAAGGCCCCGGAGGCTCCCGCGGAGCCCCCGAAGCAGGAGGCCAAGCCCGAGGAGAAGGTCGAGGAGAAGCCGAAGGCCCCGACCTCCGCGCAACTGGTGGCGCTCGCCAAGCGAGAGGAGCGCCTGGTCAAGGCCGAGGCCGCGGCGAAGGCAGAGCGGGAGGCGCTGGCGAAGGCCAAGGCTGACCTGGAGGCCAAGGAGAAGGCCCTGGCTCTGGCAGAGCAAGACCCGGTGGCCTTCCTGGGACAGAAGGGCTGGACGCAGGAGAAGTTGGCGGAGTACCTGGCCGCCGGGGGGAAGCCCACGCCCGACATGCTGGCGCGGATGGTGCGGGAGGAGGGAGAGAGGACCCGGCGCGAGCTGGCGGAGGAGCGCCGCAAGGAGGCGGAGGCGGCGAAGGCGGAGGCAGAGGCGGCGAAGGCCAAGGCCGCAGAGGAGAAGCAGGCGCAGTATAAAGCCTGGGTTGACGGTACTCTTGACTTTGTCAACAAGAACGAAGCAGATTATCCGCTGACCGTCCTGTACGGCCTCCAGGCGCAGGTGCCTGGCCTCATCGAGGAGAACTTCACTCGCACCGGCAAGGTGATGAGTGAGGCCGAGGCAGCGGGGATGGTGGAGAAGCACCTGGAGGGGCTGGCAGAGAAGGCCCTGAAGGTGAGCAAAGTGGCCGCGAAGTTGACGGCCCGGGCCCCCAACCCGCCGCAGTCCGGGGGTCCACCGCAGACGGCTGGCGCACCGCAAGGCGCTCCCAAGACCCTGACCAACGATCTGGGTGCGAGTGCCGCTTCTGCGCGGGCCAATCTGCCCGAAGACGATCTGGAGCGAGCCCTCGTCACCTACCAGGCGCACCTCAAGAAGTAGAGCCACAGGCTCTACGAGGTCCCTGGGAATGCGTGACGCCGCACAAGCGGCAAAAAGGGACCGTCCGTGTCCACCTACCTCGACGCAAGCGCGATGGCCGCCGCGCTGAAGGAGCTGTACAACGGCCAGAGCCTCATCAACGCGACGTACAAGGAGAACCCGCTGCTGGCGCTGCTGCCGAAGGACACCGATTTCGGTGGCTCTTCGATGCCGCTGCCCCTGCGCTACAACAACAGCCAGGGACGGTCCTCGACGTTCGCCACGGCGCAGACCAACCAGCAGGCCCCCAGCATGGTGAAGTTCGCCATCACCACGGTGGAGGACTACTCCATCGCGACGGTGGCGAACAAGGTGCTGGAGGAGAGCAAGGGGAACGCGAAGGCGTTCCTGGGCGCGGCGAAGATCAACATGGACTCCGCCCGGGACAGCCTCATCAGCTCGCTGGCGTCGGCGCTGTACCGGGACGGGACCGGCACCATCGGGAAGATCGCCTCGGGAGGCATCACCGGCGGCGGCATCATCACCCTGGACGACGACTCGACCGTGACGCAGTTCGAGGTCGGGATGACTCTCCAGGCCAACTCGACCTCGGGCGGCGGCACCACCCGGGCGGGGACTGGCTACGTCATCTCGGTGGACCGCGACGCGGGGACCGTCACCGTGGCCTCCTCGGGCCAGGGTGGCACCGGGAACCAGCCCTCGGGCTGGGTTGCCGGGGACTTCCTCTCGGTCTCGGGCGACCTGAACGAGAAGATTTCCGGGCTGGCCGCCTGGATACCTTCCAGCGCCCCGTCCGCCACCTCGTTCTTCGGGGTGGACCGGACCAAGGACGTGACCCGCCTCGGCGGCATCCGCTGGACCGGCACCTCGCAGAGCATCGAGGAGGCGCTGTCCGACGCCCAGGCCCGCTGCGCCCGTGAGGGTGGCAGCCCGATGCACTGCTTCATGTCCTTCGAGAGCTTCGCCGCCCTGGTGAAGTCGCTCTCGTCCAAGGTGCAGTACGTCAACCTCTCGCCCAAGGAGGCCCCGCATATCGGCTTCGAGGGCGTGAAGGTGAACGGCCACAAGGGGCCCATCACGGTCGTCCCCGACCGCAACTGCCCGGGGAACATCGCCTACCTGCTCCAGCTCGACACCTGGAAGTTGTGGAGCACCGGCCCGGCGCCCCGCGTGCTGACCTACGACATGGAGGGGCTGCAGGCCCTCCGCGTGGCCAACGCGGACGCGCTGGAGATGCGGTTCGGCTACTACGCCCAGCTCGCCTGCAACATGCCGGGCGCCAACGCCGTCGTCTCGCTGTCTGCGTAGTCCACCCTGACCACCCGCCCCAGGTCTGCCTGGGGCGGGTGGTCTCGCTCTGAAAGGGGCACCACATGGCCTACGACGTAAGCGCCAGCCTCGCCGTGGACGACGCCACTCCGAAGGTTGGGCAGAGCCGCATCCTGACCCTGACCGTGGATAACTCCTCGGGCACGGTGGACATGACCGTGACCGGCATCCGTCCGTTCCTGTCCAACCCCGCCGCTCCCTGCCAGATGGGCCAGCCCACCCCGACCGAGTTGATGGCCGGGACCGCTGACACCCCAGCCGGGACCGCGGTGGCGGCCGGCAACACTGCCACCTTCAAGTGGCCCATCACCCTCCCCGTGGCTGGCGCCGTCTCGGTGCTGGCCCAGGTGCTCGGCACCCGGTCCGACACCGGAGCCTCCATCCCCGTCCTGGTCACCTCCGGGGTGACCGTCACCGCCTCGTAAGGAGCCAGTCATGGCCCAGCGCAACTTCACGCAGAACCTGTACAGCCTCTCGAAGAAGAGGGTGGTCATCGACGTGGAGGTGACCTTCGGCTCCTCCGGGTCCCCCACTCTGGCGACCGCCTCTGCCGGGGAGGCTCCGAAGAACAAGGGAGTGGCCTCCATCAGTCGGACCAGCACGGGTCTGTTCGTGCTGACCCTCTCGGACCGCTACCAGCGAGTGGCCCAGTTCCGAGGCACGTTCAAGGCTGCCAGCGGCATCGTGGCGGCCCCGGACGTTGCCCTCAAGACGGCCACCAACGGCACCGCTCCCACCGGGATGGTCATCACCTTCACGACCACCGCGCCCACCGGGGCCAGCAACATCCAGGCGGTCACGGACCCGGCGAGCGGGGAGACCGGCTACTTCGAGGTGGTGCTCGAAGATTCCACCGTCTGAGGAGTGACCAATGGCCATCACCGCGACCGTCAGCGTAGACCCCCAGGTGGCGCCCCTCGGTTCGCGGGTGGCTGTCACCCTCACGGTGTCCAACTCGGGCTCCTCCACCACCGTCACCTCGGTGACCCCGTGTGTGACGGAGGTAGGCGGGACCCAGCAGACCATCCCGTGCCTCCTGGGTTCCCCACCCATCGGAGCCGGGCTCAATGTCACCGTGCCTGCTTCCAGCAGCCTTGTGATGAAGTACGACCTGGTGGTGCTGGAGGTGCCTCGCACCCTCAATGCCCGGACCCTGGCACCGGTCAGCGTGGGAGCCACTGTGCTCACCGCCGACGGGTCCCGGACCCTGGCCACCGCCGCCACCCTCAACGTGGGCACCCCCTCCACCTCCTCCACCTACGGAGCGTTGCTGTTCAACGTTCCCCAACAGAGCGGCCTGTACGCCGCCCACTTCTAACCCTTTCGCAACAAGGAGCACGACATGGCCTCTGGAACGCTGACGGTGCTGGACTCGACGGGCACCACCAAGACGATGAGCACCGAGCAGGACGGCACCAACTCCAACGCCCTGATGACCAAGCATGTGCTGGCTGACACCGCCGGGAACCCGGTGGAGGTCACGAACGACGGCCTGCACGTCAAGGTGGTGGACGGGGCAGCGGGCTCCAACAAGCTGGCGGTGGACTCCAGCGGTCGGGTGACCTCGCTCATCTCGGACGGCACCGACACCCTGCTCATCAGCGCCGCGGGCGCGGCCAGCACCGCTGACGTGAACCTGGTGGCCGCCGCCGCCCTGGCCGACGGGGCCTCCCTGCCGACCACCACCAAGGTGGGCGCGGCTGCCCTCCTCTACAACGGCTCCACGCTGGACCTGGGCCGCAACGTGGTGGACGTGGTCACCCTGGCCTCCGCCGCCCGCACCGCCCTGGTGGCAGGCTCCGACCTGTCCACCTACGGCGCCAAGGCCATGACGGTGAGCATCGACATCACCGCCTACACCGCCGGGTCCATCACGGTGACCATCGAGGGCAAGGACGCCAACGGCATCTACTACACCCTCCTCCAGAGCGCCGCCCTGGCCGCCGCCGCCAAGACCCAGTTGTTCGTGGGCCTGGGCAACACGGTCACCGCCAACGTGTCGGCCAACAAGCCGATCCCCAAGGTGGTCCGCATCAGCGTGGCGGTGGGCGACGCCACCTCCATCACCTACAGCATCGGCACCTGCCTCCACTACTAGGAGCACCCAATGGCCGAGTTGAAGCCGAAGGTTGACCTGGTGGCCGACATTCTCGGGCCCGCGCCAAAGGCGGAGTCCGAGGAGTCGAGCGACCCGCTGGAGGTGGCGTGCGAGGAGTGGAGCGCCGCCGCCGAGGCCAAGGATGCGAAGGGCATGGCCGCCGCGCTGCGGAACGCCTTCCGCCTGCTGGAGTCCGAGCCGCACGACGAAGGGGGCGAGAGCCCGGAGGAGTAAGCCATGACCGCTGGCGTGACCACGCTCGCCGCCGTGCGGACGCTGGTCCGCCAGCGGGCCAACATGGAGGATTCTCAGTTCGTCACCGACGACGAACTGAACGCCTACATCAACCTCTCGCACCAGGAACTCTACGGGCTCCTGGTGCAGAAGTATGGGGCGGACTACTTCTGCAGCAGCACCACCTTCACGACCGATGGCACGAATGACAACTTCGCGTTGCCCTCGGACTTCTTCAAATGCCTGGGCGTGGACGTGCGGCTGTCCTCGGGGCGGTACGTCACCCTCAAGGAGTTCGCGTTCGCAGACCGCAACCGATTCAGCGGGCAGCAGGGTAACGGGGCGATGCTGGGGGTGGGACCGGACCTGCGCTACCGGATTCGTGGAGATAGGCTCTGGGTCACGCCGCTGCCAGCCTCGGGGCAGACGTTGCGGATGTTCTACGCGCCCCGGCTGACCACCACCACGGATGAGACCACCATCACGCTGTCCGGGGTGCAGGTGGGGCACACCATCACCTTCAGCAACTACGGCCCGGTGACCATCGTGGCCTCGGGGGCGAGCGGCGGCTACCAGATCAACATTGGGGCGAACGACGTAGAGACCGCGGAGAACATCGGCATCTGGATGGTTTCCCTGCTCACGGCCACCTCTGGGGACGCCTTCAATCTCCGGTTCCCTGGCCGGTCCCTCATTGGTGACGTGAGTTACCCGTCCGGGGTGGACTACCTCACGGTGACGGCACTCAGCGGCTACACCCCGGTGCTCTCCGGCTCCAGTTCGTTCACCTTCTCGCCAACCGACATGAACATCGACGGGGTGAATGGTTGGGAGGAGTACATCGTGGTGGACGCGGCCATCAAGTGCCTCCAGAAGGAGGAGTCGGATTGCTCGGTGCTGCTGGCGCAGAAGGCCGCGATT
>Ga0075470_10000475_pt1 | contig 13075 bp, 7 predicted proteins | sample DEB19_08_DNA_4_FD_71482 | JGI IMG/M metagenome (GOLD analysis project Ga0075470, IMG submission 71482) | Aqueous microbial communities from the Delaware River and Bay under freshwater to marine salinity gradient to study organic matter... | ecosystem: Environmental > Aquatic > Marine > Coastal ... | reverse complement strand
CGGCCAAGCAGCTCCTCGACTGGCGGCTGGACTGGTATGTGCAGCTGGCCGGGCATCCCTTCCTGGCCGGCTGGGTGAACCGTTTGAGAAAGTTGGGCCTCTAATGCGACAACCCGATTACAAGACCGCCAACCGGCAGATGGGCTTTGTGCCGGGCATGAAGCCGCCCCGCTCCACACAGCAGAACACCGCGCCGATGGGGCTGGGCCAGCCCGCCGGCCAGCCCATGCCTGCCCAACCCGCCGCGCCCATGCCGCCCTCGCCGGGCATGATGGGCGGTCCCGGAGCGCCCCCACCACCAGGGCCCCAAGGCCCCCCGCCGCCCATGGGTCCGCCGCCCCCACCGCCGGGGCCCTCCCGCGCCGAGGCCGAGCGCCAATTGTGGATGAACCGCCACAGTCGCAACCCCGTGGCGGTGCTGGCGGACGCCTATCAAAAGGTCTTGAATCAGCCGCCAGATTATGATACGATTGACCAACTGCTGAGACAGCGCGGGGTCGATGACTCCCTGCGCCTCCTGTTGGCCAACGACCCGCAATCCCTGCTGCGGGGCACCGTCGCCCAGCCCGCCTCCTACATGCGCCGCGCCATCCTCGGAGGCCAATAATGGCCGAACGCGAAGACTTTCAGGACCCCTACCAGACGGCGCCCGGGCAAAACGTGCCGGGGCAGCCGGCCTATGGGAATCAGAATCAAACCAACCAGCAGCAGCAAGCGGCCTACGAGCAGGTGCGGGCCGCCTACAAGCGCTTCCTGGGGCGCGAGCCCTCGGACAGCGAGATTGAATCACACCTGTCGGGCCGCTACGACCCGGCCTCGGTGCAGCGGGCCATCAGCACCGTCGAATACAGCCAAGAGGCGGAGTCCCGCCGCCAGTCCCAGGCTCAGCCCCAGCCGCCCGAGCAGACCGCGCAGACGCCCCAAGGACCCCAAGCGCCGGGAGCCACACCCTTCACCCGCGAGCAGCGGGACCAGCTGACCTGGGGCAACGTCGGGCGCATGGAGGGGTTCGAGGTCGGCAGCACCTACGGCGGCGACACCAAGGCCCGCAACTCGGTCAAGAACACCTTCGGGCGCATTGCCAGCCGCTACCCGGCCACGCCCCAGGGGCTGCGCCAGGCCATGGAGGACCCCGAGTTCAAGCGGGCCTTCCCCAACGCCCGGCTGATTGACCACCCCAAGGGTGACAAGATTGACTTCGGCGGCGTCCTCTCGGACTTCGAGTCGGGCACGCCCGTGGGCGTCGTGGATGTGGGTCGCAGCTTCTCGGGCCCCGACCAGACCAGCCAGACCGCCTGGGTGTGGCAGCCCGAGACCACCTCTGCGGCCTCCTACAACCGCACGCAAGATGCCATCATGCGGCGCAATGTCTCCACCACCACCCAGGAGGGACAGGGCGTGCGCGTGCAGGAAGCAATTCTGAATCCCGATGGAGAGGCCGACCCGTTGACGCAATACCTGGCCTATCTGCGGTCCACACGCGCCCTGGTGCCCCCAAGCACCGAGCCGCCCCTCTTCTAAGGAGTTCTCCCCATGGCCTACGGACAACCCACCAACTACGGCGCCCCCACCCAAGCACCCCAGCAACAGCAGCAACAACAGCAGCGCCCCCAGCCGCAGCAGCAACAACAGCAGGCGGCCTACGGCCAACCGCCCCAACCGCCCCAGCCGCAACAGCAGCAGGCCTACGCGAATCAACAACAACAAACGGCCTACGGCAATCAGAATCAGCCGCCGCAACCGCAGCAACAGCAGCGGTTCGAGATTGGTAGCTCCTACGGCGCTCAATTTCAGCAGCCGCCGCAGTCGCCGGCACAAGCCCCGCCCCAGCAGTTCCAAGGTTACAGGCAGGCCCCGCCCCAGCAGCCATATGCGGGGGCCACAAACATGGAATATAAGCCCCCGTTCTTTCAAAACCAGGGCCCAGATTCTCTTGGTTCGCAGTATAGACCGTCCCAAGCCCCACCGCCGCCACAGTTTCAGCAGCAGCCCTTCACGGCGCATCCGTTTGAGGACCAGCGAGCCGTAAATATGGGCCCCGAATCGCTTCCCCCGCAATTTCAAAGGCCGCCCCAACAGTTTCAAGACCCAAGGGCAGCGGAACTGCAGCGCCAATACGCCGAGATGCAGCAGTCGTTTACCCCCGATGTGCAGCGCAATATAGAGAAACTGAAGCTCCAATTCGGGCAGCAGCCTGCATTTAACACCATGAGCACCAACGGCCAAGAAGCCGTGCGGAATTCGTGGCAATTTCAGGGCCAACAGCCACCGGCTCAGGTAGGGTATACGCCGTCTGCGGACGATATGCGCCGGTTTTGGGCAGAAAGTCCGGCGCCGCCTACCCCGACCGCCCGAGAATTTGAAGAAAACATGCGAGTCCGGCAAGCCCGAACCCCAGAGTTTCAACAGGCCCCCTCGCGCCTCAAAGACGTGTTTCGCGGGGGCTCTACGCCGCAGCCACCGGCTCAGGAAAGGTACATACCGTCTGATGACGACATGCGCCGGTTGCAGCAACAACGTCCACTGCAGCCTGCCCAGACCCCCGTGCAGCGGGCCATCAACAACGTGCCGCCCCAGCGCGAAGCGTTTCAGGCCCCGCCCGTTCCCGCTAAGCCGGCCCCGACGACCCAGGCGCCGCCCCCGCAGGCGCCCAAGCCGGCCCCCGCGCCCAAGCCGGCGCCGCCCGTGCCCACTAAGGCACCGGCCCCTGCGCCAGCCAAACCCGCGTCCCCGCCGACCGCCAACCGGGCCGCGTCACGGAATATCCCGGGCCGCCGCTAGCGCCCGCCAAGGAGTGCCTTCATGCAAATCTACGCGCCCCAGCAAAGTCCGTCGCCGCGCCAGTATACGGGGGCTGAGGCGGTCACGGAATACCAGAACCGCACGGGAAAAGCCATTGACGCCAATGCGGTGAACCAATTTGCCCAGGCGTCGGGATGGGACCGGCAGGGCGCCATTTCCCAAGAGCAGTGGGACAAGGGCATGGCCTCGTTTGGCTTTCAGCCAAGCCAAACCAATCAGGCAAATGCGTCGGCACAATCCCAGTCCCAACCTTCGTCGCCCTATACCGCGCAGCCACAGCCACAGCCGGCACAGACGCAAAATCAAACGCAGCCACCCGCGACGCAGCCACAGCCAGCGCCGCAGCCATCGCCGCAGCCCCAACAGCAGCAGCAGCAGCAGCAGCCCCAGCAGCAAGCCCCGGCGGCCCCCATGAGCGGCCCTCAGGCGCGTGATATGTTCAATCAGTGGTCGCAGTCTACCTTTGGGATGGTGGCTGACGACGCGCAGATAACAGAACTGCTGCGACGCGCTGGCATCAGCGACCCCAATACCATCACGCCTGAGCAGTATGCACGGTTGCAGCAGGAAGCCACGACATGGCGGGGCCAACAACAACAGCTGGATGCCAGTAAGCAGACGCCCACCCCGCAGCCGGCGAGCACGCCGTCAACGCCACCCCCCACGGTGGCCCCGGGCCAGGCCACAACCCCACCGCAGGTGAACCAATTCCAGCGCATGGCGCAGCTCAACTACGGTACGGCGCTGACCGGCCCAGAGCTGCAGGCGATTGCGGAGGCGGTGGGCATCACGGACCCCAACAATATCACGCCACAGCAGATGGAAAAGGCGCAGGCGGCGCTGGGCTCACTGATGCAGCAGCGCGGCAACATGGGCGCGGTGCCGTTTACGGCGGTGGGCCCCGGCGGCCAGATGGCATCCGTAGCACAGACGCAGGCTCAGGGTCGTGACCTCCTCGGGGGTGCCTACCAGCCCACGCAACAGACCCAGGACCTGCAAAGCGGCGCGGCGCGGACCGTCATGAACCAGATGGGCCAGACGGGGCCCATGACGTTCCAGGCCCCCAACCTCAGCCAATACGACCCGACCGCCGCGTTCGGGGCCATGGGCCGCATTGCCGGCACCATGGAGAGTGCGCGGCTTGGCCAGTTCGCTGGGCAGCCGGGCATGGAACAGTTCCAGGCGCCGACGCCCGGGCAGGGTCCGGACTTCGCACAGCAGCAAGACTACATGCAGCGGCTGGCCAACCAGCAGGCCCCCGGCGTGAATCAGCAGGGCTTTGCGGACTACATGGCCATGATTAACCGGCTGGGCAGCCAGCAGGGGCCGACGCAGAACCCCGCCGGCGCTGAAGCGCTGGGCCGGCTGGGCCAGATGAACCTGGGCACCTTCACGCTGCCGCAGGCGCAGGACCGCGTGGACGCCGACCGGCAGAACGCGCTCATCAACCAAATCATAAATCAGCGCGGCCCGCAGGGGGACCAGGACGCCGCCGCTCGGGCCCGCCAAGGGCAGCAGACGCTGCAAAACCTGGGGCCGCAGACCTTCACCGGTCCGCAGAGCCAGGCGCCCTCGCTGCAAGCGCAGCGTGACCTGTCCCAGCGGCTGGGCCAGCAGCCGGGCCTGACCCCGACGACCGGGCTGGCTGACCAGCAACAGCGCATCATCAACCAGCTGGAGCAGGCCCAAGGACCCACACCCACGACGAGCCTGGCCGAGCAGCAGCAGCGTCAGATTGCCACCATGGAGGGCATCCGTGGCGGCCAGTTCCAAGCCCAAGGCGGCGACCTGCTGAACCAGACGGCGGCGCGTGCGGGCAGTGTGCTCGGGGGCGGCCCCCTGGCCGGCACGTTCCAAGCACCGTCCGGCAGCCCGCTGCCCGACTTCGCGCAGCAGCAGGCGACCATCAACCAGCTGAGCCAGGGACGCGGACCCCAGACGGATGCCGGCTTGGCCGCTCAACAACGGCAACTCCTCACCCAACTGCAAAACACGCAGGGCCCCAATGTGGACCAGGGGCTGGCCGCGCAACAACGTCAGGCCATCACTGCCATGCAGGGGATGCAGGCCGGCACGTTCCAGGAACGCGGCGGGGCAGGTTTGTCCAGTGCCAGCAATGCGCTCAATCAGATGGTGCAGGGCGGTCCCGTGTCCGGGGCCTTCACGGCGCCCGACACCGCCGCGCTCCAAGCCCAGCAGCAACAGGGGTTGAACCGCGTGGCCGGCGTGCAGGCCGGCAACTTCCAGGCCCAGGGCGGCGGTCTCACCGCGCAGGCCGGTGCACAAGCCTCGCAGCTCATGGGGGCCGGTCCACTGGCCGGGCAGTTCAACGCGCCCAACCAGGCGCTGACCCAGCAGCTGGCCCAGCAGGCCGGACAGGTCGCGCAGACCGGGCCGCTGGTCGGGCAATTCCAGGCACCCACGCCGGTCGCGGCGGCAGAGCGCAACCGGCTCATTGCCCAGATTGCCGGGCAGCCTGACGTGTTTGGCGCCCAGCAGCAGGCGCAGATGGTCGAGCAGCAGAAGGAACAACTGGTCAGCCAGCAGCGACAGGCCGAAGCCCGCCTTTCCCAGATGATGGCCCAGCGGGGTATGACGGGACGGGGCGGCGCGGAGCTGGCCGGGCAGCTGGGGCTCCAGCAGGAGCTCATCAGCGGCGTGCTGGCCGGGCAGCGTGATGCCGCGCTGAAGGCCGCCGAGCTCAACCAGGCGAGCCGGCTGGCGGCGCTGGGGGCCACGACGGCAGCCCAGCAGGCCGACTTTGGCATGGCCCAAGGCGCGTTCCAGACCAACCTGCAAGGTCAGCAGGCCAACCAACAGGCACGACTGGCCGGGCTGCAGTCTGCTGCCGACATTGCCAACCAGCAGTTTGGGCAGAGCACGCAGGCGTTCCAGACGAACCTGCAAGGCGCTCAGGCCAACCGAGCGGCCCAGATGGACGCCGCTCGACTGGGCGCGTCCGTGGGCGGGCAGCAGTTCCAAGAGGGGCTGGCCGGTTATCAGGCCGGGCTCGAAGGGCAGCGCCTCAACTTGGCCGCCGGCGAAGCGCTGCGCAGCGGGGCGGCGGCAGGCGAGGCTCAGCAGTTTGGGCAGGGGCTCCAAGCCTACCAGGCCAACACCCAGACGCAGCAGGCCAATCGCGCCGCGCAGCTGGCCGCCGCTCAGGCGCAGGCCGGCGTGGCCGGACAGGAGTTCGCGCAGGGCCTGCAAGGGTTCCAGGCCGGGCTCCAGGGGGCCCAGTTCAACCTGGGGGCCCAGCAGGCTGCCCAGCAGGCGGCAGGGGCGCTGAGCAACCAGACGTTCGCCCAGCAACTCCAGGCCGGGCAATTCGGGCAGGCGGCCACGCAGGCCGCGCTGGCCGGAGCCGGCGCCCTGGCGGGACAGGAATTCCAGCAGGGTCTGGCCGGGGCCGAGTTTGCCCGCGCCGGGCAGCAGGCCACGCTGGCCGGACAACAGGCGCTTGCGCAGCAGCAGCTGGCCCAGAACCAGCAGCTCTTCGGGCAGGGCCGGGACGTGTTCACCACGAACCTCGCCGGACAGCAGGCGAACCTGGCCGCCGACCTCCAGCGCATCCAGGCGGGCCAGGCCGTCTCGGGCGAGCAGTTCACCCGGGGGCTCCAGGGCTTCCAGGCCGGCCTGCAAGGGCAGCAGCTCACGCTGGCCAGCGCCCAGGCCGCACAGGGGGCCACCTCCGGGCTGGCCAACCAAATCTTCGCGCAGGGAGCCCAGAGCGCCGAGGCGCAGCGGGCCGCCCAACAGGCCGCCTTGGCTGGGGCTGGCGCGTTGGCGGGCCAGACGTTCGGGCAGCAGCAAGCCGCCGCGCAGTTCGGGCGCGAGGGCCTGCTGGCACAGGCCGGACTCGAACGCGGCTTGGCCGACCAACAGTCCGCGCAGAACGCCCAGGCCTTCCAGGAGGCCACGCAGGGCTTCGGCCTGAACCAGCAGGCGCAGGCGCAGTTCGCGCAGCAGCAATCGGAGGCGGCGCGACTGGCCCAGGCCGAGCGGCAGCAAGGGTTTGCGGAAAGCGCCCAGGGTGCCGAGTTTGCGCGGGCGGGGGCTCAGGCCGGACTGGCCGGCGTCACCAGCCTGAACCAGCAACTGGCGGCCCAAGACCAGCAGCGCGTCGCCAACCAGCTGGCCGCGAGTGGTGAGAACCGCGCCAACGTGGGCCAGAACGCGGCCATCCAGCAGGCTATCCTGAGCGGTGCCAACCAGGACTTCATCAACCAGCTCCAGGCCGCGCAGCAACAGCAGGCGGGCCTCACGAGTGCGGCGGGCCAGATGGGCAACCTGCTCAACATGCAGTTCGGGCAGCAGATGGCCGGCGCCGAGTTCGGCCAGCGGGGCACCACCGCCGCGCTGGGGGCCGCACAGACCCTGGCCCAGCAGCAACTGGCCCAGCAGCAGCAGCAGTTCCAGCAGGCGGCGACGGGCTACGGGCTCAACCAGCAGACGCAGGCCCAGAACTTCGACCAGCTGCTGCGCGGCTACGGCGCCAACCAGCAGACCTTCGGTCTCAACCAGGCCCAGCAGGCGCAGGCGGCGGGCCTCTACGGCACGCTGGCCGGCCAGCAGATGGCGGGCGGCAACCAGCTGTTCAATCAGGCGCTGGCAGGCAGCCAGTTCAACCTGGGTGCGCAGAACCAGTTTGCCCAGAACCAGCTGTCGGCAGCGGGCCTGGCCAACCAGATGGGCCAGCAGGGCTTCCAGAACTACCTGGCGCAGGCGAACCTGGGCCTCGCCGGATTCGGGGCCGCCGAGCAGGCCAACGCGGCTCGCGCCCAATTCGGTCAGCAGAACATGATGGACGCGCTGCGCTACAACCTGGCGGCCCGGGGCCAGGAACAGAACTACGCGCTGGGCGTCCTCGACCAGAACTTGCGGACGCAGCAGGCCATCCTGCCCCCCCAAAAGTAGCGTGACTTTCTGAAAGGACATTATACGATGGACCCAATCACAATGATGGCGCTGGCGCAGGCGGGCACGTCCCTTCTGCAAGGGCTGACCAGCGGCAAGGCGCGACAGCGTGAAGCGCAAGCAGCTGCGGCCCAGGCGCAGCGGCAACGGGAACTTGACCAATTTGCCCGAGCGCAGGCGATGCAGCGGAACCGCGCGCAGGCGTTGGATGCGCGTCTTGGCTATCTGTCCGGGGCGCAAAGCCAGGAACAAGACTTGGCCGGGCAACGGTTGGCAGCAATGGGCCTCGGGAAGATTCAGGACTTCGAGCAGCAGCAGGCCATGCGCGAGGGCATGTCGGATGTGGCGCGGGACTACGACCCCACCGCCACGGCGGGCAGCCCCATGGCGCGGGCGCTGGCCGGGCGTGCACCCAATCTGGCCCGGGCCATTACGGGCGACCGCTACCGCGAGTCGGTGGGCGCAGGGCGCACCCAGGAGTCCATCCGTGACTACCTGGCCCGCGTCGAGGAGCTGCGCCGGGACCCCAATCTCGATGCCGAAAGCCGCGCCGCGCTGGACCGGCTGGAATCTGAGCTGAATCAGGAACTGCCAGGCGTCGGCAATTACTCGGTGCCTTCAGGTCGCGGGTCGGCGCTGGGCGATATTCTTGGCGCAGCGGCTGTGGGGGGCCTTACCTATCTTGGGGCACGCGGCCAAGGCCGAGCGGCAGCCCAGGAACGGGATTATCTGCGAGACATCATTATGGGGCGGTCGAGCACGGGCGGGGGCGGCAGTGCATTTACGCCCCGCTACAATTTCACAATGGGCGGCACCGCCCCAACGTCACCGCTGGGTGGCTTTGGTCGAGCGGGGAATCTGTTCGGCCAATAATCGAGGAGATCGCACATGGCATGGTTTGATGTGCTCGGAGGGCTGGCCGAGGGGGCGAGCCAAGGATTGCGGCAAACGCAGGAACTGTATCAGCAGCAGGCCCAGCGGGAACGCGACCGCCTACAACTGATGGAAGAGATGCGCCGGCAGCAACTGCTGGAAGCGCGTCAGCGTGAGCAGGATGCCCGACAAGCGCGCCTTGACGAAATTACCAACAGCGACCGGCGGCGCGAACAACTCAAAAACGAGTATGGCCAATTCGGGTTTGATATGGACTTTACGCCTGAGGAGGTGGCCCCCTACATTCAGGCACTGGGCAAGGGCGCATTTACGGTCAGTCCGAGAGATCCGACAAAGGTGAGTCGGCGACTGCTGCCCTCTGACGAAATGACTGCCATATCTCTTGCGGATGTTAAAAAGAAGCAGCGTGCACGGGATACACTCCTATCGCCGAACTTCAAGCCCGCCGCACAGTCGCTTGAGACAATGCTGCGCCTTCACGCAGACGCAGGACTAAACCCGAATGAGACAGGTCTGCTCACCACGACGCAGGCGAAAGAACTGAACGCGCGGAACCCCAAGACGCTTGATGTAAACGAGCGCGAAATCCGGAGACTGCAGCAGCAAATTGAGCTGACTGAGCGGAAGGCAGCGGCAGCAGCGGCAACGGCAGAAGAACGCATGAAATTGAGGCTGGAGGCAGAAGCCCTGAAAAATGAGCGGCAAAAGCTGGTAGATGAGGCAAAAGCGAAACAGACAGAGATCAACAACCTTTTGCGGCTCATCCAGATAACTACGCAGCAAGGCGGCGATCCCACGGCAGCCCTCGAGCGATTAGCTGCACTAATGCCCAATAGCGTATCAATCACGCAAGTCCCCGAGTAACTACCGATGCCTACGTACCTCATTCGTGACATCCTGGGCCGCACGCTGAAAGTCACGCGCGATACGCCGCCGACCGAAGAAGAAGCGCGGCAGTTGCTCAGCCAGGGCCCTCCGCCACCGGCGGCAGATACTGATAGTGGGATTTGGGAGACGATCAAAACGGGCGGTAAGGCCGCGCTGGAGCTGACGGGCCGCCCGGGAGAGTTTGTCTCTGGCTTCACTGCGGGCGCCCTTGATAAAGGGTTTTCGGAGGGCGTCCGTCGTGGCGCCCGTGCCGCGTTTGAGCCCACACTGACCGATTCAAAAATTAGTGAAAACATGAGTCAGGTGCTCGATGAACGGGGCATCCTGAAAGACAGCCCACTCACGCGGGCCGCCGTCGGATTTGTCGGGGATGTCGTGACCGATCCGCTCAATCTCCTGGGCGGCGCGGGCATTGTGCGCCGAGGGATTATCGGCGCGGCGGGTAAGGTTGGCCAGCTCGCCAACCGGGCGGATGAGGCGCGGCAGGTGGCCCGGGTGGCTACGGGCGTGCCAATCGGTGAAGCGTTCCAGCGCACCGTGGTGCCAAAATTGGGGGAGGGGGCGCGCGCGCTCGCCGCGGCGACCCCTGGACTGCGGAAGTTACAACCCTATGCCGACCTGATTGGCGTGCGGGGCACAGGTGCGTTGGATGCCCAGCAGGTCAAGCGCGCCAGCGACGCGCGGAAGAGCGCGGCGGTGGATGCCGTGCGTGAAGAGATGGACAAGCTGCGCAGTACGTTGACGCCTGATGAACTGACAGTCGCAGGTCCGATTCTCTCACGCGCAATCAGCAACGCAGATCCCGCAGCGCTCCAGCAGGTGGCGGCCGACCCAAAATTGTCTGCGTTGAAATCTGCGCTTGAGACAATGCGCGACACCATTGACGACAAGGAATTGTTCAGCAAGAGCCTGCGCCAGCTCTACCTGCCGGTGGACCTGAAAACAACGCTTCAGACGAAACTGAATAATTTGACGGGCGTTGCACTGCAAACCCTGCGTACTGCGGTGGCCGCCAACGATACAACCACGCTGCCGCCAGAGCTGCAAAAACTGGGCGATGCCGTGTTGAAACAGCTGCGCGCCAAAGATGGCACGCTGCTGTATGACCCAAAGCTGCTGCGCTGGGCGTCAAACGCCGACGGCGTCACCATCGAAAAGTTTAATAGCTTGATGAACTATGTGCCGGTGCAGATGCCCAGCACGAACACGCTGCCCGCTAGCATTTTTCGCGGCATCAATCCTGCGCTCCGGGAAGGCAAGGAGCGCGCCCTGTCGTTTGCCGAGGCGCAGGCGAAGGGCGCAGAAACCGACATCTTCAAAATCATGGAACAACGCGCCATCAACAGCGCCCGCGCGGAGGAATCAGCGCGCCTGATCGATGAGATGGCTACCTCGTTCGGCAGTGCCACGCCACAGCCTGGGTTTGTGCAGGTGTCACCCACATTGCAACGGGAATGGGACGCTGTGCCCGCACTTGCCGCACTAAAAAATACCTACTTTCCGCCCGCGGTGGCCCGAGAACTCGAGCGCGTGACCGTCACGCTGAGCGATCCGGCCACCATGGAAGGCGTAATTCGACGCGGACTGAAATTGTTTAAAGCGGCCGCGACGAGCCTGAATCTGACTACATATCCTGCCACCAACTTCCTGGGTAACGTGCTCAATATGCACTTGGCCGGTATGAATCCGGCAGAAATTACCCAGGATCTGGTGCAAAGCACGCGTGCCATGCGCAAATTTGACGACGTGGCAAAAACAGGCGGCAATAGCCACACGTTGTTCCGTGTGCCGAACTTGTCTGACGCCGATGTGCTGACATTGGCGCGCGAGCGGGGCGTGGTGGGGCGCACGAGCGGGTTTGCTAGTGAGTTTGTGACAGGAGATACGCTCACGCCTGCCGCAGAGCTGCTGACTACGGGGCGCTACAACCCGATCAACCCGGAAAATCCGCTTTACAACACCATCCGGGGCAAACAGCAGCAACTCATTGAAGATCCGGCGAAACTGGCGCTGTTTTCGTGGCAGTTGCGGAATGGGGCGACACCCGAAGAGGCGCAGATGGCCGTCTTCAAGTATCTGTTTAACTATGCGGACCTTTCTCCGTATGAGCGGCAGTCCATTGCGGGCAGTATTATCCCGTTCTACACGTGGACACGCAAAAACGTGCCTCTGTGGCTTGGATCGCTCGCAACACGCCCGCAGCGGGTAAGTCAGCAGCGAAATTTGCTGGAGCTTATTCGGGATATCGGCAATCAGGACCCAGAATCTGCCGCCTTGACTGACCAAGCGTTGCCAAGTTACCTGCAACGCGGCGACCAAATCAATCTGCCCTCCCCGGGCAAAACTCCCGTGCGCGGGCGCCTGCGAATGCCGTTGCAGGATATTAACACGCCATTTGAAATGGTAGCGGACCCCAAAGAGTCACTCGGCAACATGCTGAATCCGGCGTTGCGGATTCCCTACGAACTCTTTGTGCTGCGCGAGACGATGCGCGGAGAGCCTATTTACCGCGGCATGGGGCCGCCCACGCCTCTGGGAGAAGCGTTGGGGCTGGCGGGCACTACGCCGTTTGGCGGGCGTGAGCAGTCAAATCTGTCTCGCTATTTAACGAACCAAGTGCCGGTGCCGTCTCTGCTTCGTCCAGTCATGGGGGGATCGAAGCAGGGCTCCGATTTGCCACAATCACTGAATCTACTGTATCGAGCGCTTGGGCTCAGCCCCACAGAAGTTACACCGTCTGTCCGGCAATCAGCTGTGCAGGAACGTCAGCGAAAGCAGGCGGACCGTGTGGCGGAGCAGCGGCAAGCCATGCGTGAACGCCTCTTGCGCCGATAGCGTAAATGTGCTAAGCTGCTCGGATGCAGAAGTTTATCTTCTCGCCCGACAAGCACATTGGGTGGGAGCGTGACGGCAAGCACACGCGCCCCCTGCATGACGCTAAGGCCATTGGGGCCCTCATGGCCTTCGCCAAGGACTTCAAGCCCGACCTGTGGATTGAGGGCGGCGACAACTTGGACTGCGGGGCGGTCAGCCACTGGCTCAAGGACCGGCACCTGAGCGCCAAGGACCTGAACTTGCAGCGGGACCTCGACGCCTACGACACGCTGGTGCTCCAGCCCCTCACGGCGCTCAAGAGCCTGAAGCGCCGGGTCTGGATGAAGGGCAACCACGAGGACTGGCTGGACCAGCTGGCCGAGCGGGAACCCGGTCTGGCCGACCTCTTGCAGGTCGAGACCCTCCTGGACCTCACGGGGTGGGAGGTGGTGGAGCGTGGGGGCGTGGTGAGCGCCGGCAAGCTGCACTTCATTCACGGCGATACCCTGCCCAACATCAAGGGCGTGGCCGAGCGGGCCGTCGTGAACTACGAGCACTCGATTCGGTTCGGCCATTTCCACACCTACCAGGTGGCCTCGAAGTATGGGCAGCTGGACGGGGATGTGAAGACCGGGGTGAGCGTGCCGGGCCTGTGCCGGCGGAACCCCAACTACCTGAAAAACCGCCCCAACCAGTGGTCGCAAGGCTTCTGCTGGGGCTACCTCTACCCCGATGGCACGTTCAACGACTACGTGACCAT
>Ga0075470_10000474_pt1 | contig 13091 bp, 21 predicted proteins | sample DEB19_08_DNA_4_FD_71482 | JGI IMG/M metagenome (GOLD analysis project Ga0075470, IMG submission 71482) | Aqueous microbial communities from the Delaware River and Bay under freshwater to marine salinity gradient to study organic matter... | ecosystem: Environmental > Aquatic > Marine > Coastal ... | reverse complement strand
GACTGGATCAAGCAGAAGATGACGGACCTTGGCGTGCGGCCTGAGATGCCCACGGACCCCACGCAGCGCGCCCTGTACTCAGCCGCCGACATCGGAAGCAGCCTTGTCAACCCGGCGGCACCGGTGCGTGCAGCGGCCCGTGGCGCAGAGAAAGCGGGCGAGGCCGCGCGGATGTTGGCCGAGGACTTCCAGCAGTACAACCGTGCCTTGGGTCCAGCCGGCGCGTCGCAACTGACCACATGGCACGGCAGCCCCTATCCTTTCAAAAACTTTGATCCTGCAAAAATTGGGACTGGCGAAGGACGACAGGCATACAGCCAAGGTTATTACTCTGCGGAGGCACGGCCCGTTGCGGAAGGCTATCAGCGGGACATAAGCCGCAAAAAGATTGTTCAGGAGTTTCGTAAAGAGCTTCCTGATGATGCCTCGTTTGAGGAGGCGTTAGAGGCAGCGGAGAACATGTCGCCGCCAGCAGCAAATCTGATTCGCGCATTGAGTGCCAACGATTGGCTGGGTTTCGATTACCCGTCTCAGGCTATTTCGGCAGCGCTTCGAGACTTGAACAACTTCGAGCCGTCAGACGCATTGAGGAAGGCGGTTCAAGATGCGCAGGGTTATATGTACAAGATTGACATCCCAGACGAAGCGGTAGCAAAAATGTTGGACTGGGACAAGCCTCTTGGCCAGCAATCGCAGACGATCCAAGACATTGGCAAGGGCCTGGGTTTGAGCATGGATGATCTTGGAGGGGACTTGATTGCTGCGGCGGGAGCAAAGACTCGCGCAGGAGCGGAGAGGCTTCGTCAAGCAGGAATTCCTGGTGTTAGATATTTGGACGCCCAGAGCCGAGGCGGGAAAAAGCTTGAGACGCAGAACTTTGTAGTGTTCCCTGGCAATGAGGACTTGATGCGCATCCTCGAACGCAATGACCAGCCAATTGAAGGCCTTGCCAAAGGCGGCCCCGTAGACACCTCGACTGCCAAGGGCCAGCTTGCTAAACTGAAGGCCGCGTGAGCGAGGGCACAGCCATGGCAACCAAGAGCACCAAAGCAAGTAAGAGCCGCGTGAACCAGGCGGGCAACTACACGAAGCCCGGCATGCGGAAAGCTTTGTTCAGCAGGATCAAGGCCTCGGCAACGCAAGGCACGGCCGCAGGCCAGTGGTCCGCGAGAAAAGCCCAGCTCTTGGCGAAGCAGTACAAGGCCAAGGGCGGAGGGTATAAAGATTGAAAGCGCCGCAGCAGAGCCTGAAAGATTGGTCCGCACAGAAGTGGCGGACCAAGAGCGGTAAGCCGTCCTCCAAAACGGGTGAGCGCTATCTGCCAGAGGCTGCCATCAAGTCCTTGTCTCCACAAGAATACGCAGCGACCACAAGAGCCAAGCGGGCGGGCAAGGCCGCTGGCAAGCAGTTTGTCAAACAGCCCAAGGCCATTGCCAAGAAGACCGCGCGTTTTAGATAACGCCAAGGACACATCATGCCTATCGACAAGTCTGTAAATCCTGCCCCGTCACTCGGGATCATCGCGCTCGAAGACGAGCCGGTTGACATTGAAATCGAGATCGACGAGGACGGCGGGGCGACGGTTGCGATCGGCAGTGATGACGCCGAAGAGGTGGACTTCTATGCCAACCTCGCGGGCGTGATCGAGCCGGAGGTCTTGGCCAAGATCTCGATCGACGTGTCGGCGATGTTTGAAGCGGACAAGGGTTCGCGGTCCGACTGGGAGAACATGTTCGCCAAGGGCCTTGATCTTTTGGGCTTGAAGCTTGAAGAACGGACCAAGCCCTTCCGTGGCGCGGCGGGCGTCGCCCATCCGATGCTGATGGAAGCAATCATCCAGTTCCAAGCGCAGGCGCTGAAGGAGCTCTTGCCGGCGGGTGGCCCTGTGCGCACGCAGATCATGGGCAAAGAGACGGTGGAGAAGTACCAGCAGGCGGGCCGCGTGCAGGACTTCATGAACTACCAGATCACGACCGTAATGGAAGAGTACACGCCGGAGTTCGACCAGCTCCTCTTCTACACCGGCTACGGCGGCTCGACGTTCAAGAAGGTCTACTACGACTACCAACTGGGCCGGATGGTGTCAAAACTGTGCTTGGCCGATGACGTCTACATCCCGTACAACGGCTCGAGCGTCGTGTCCCAGTGCCCACGGCTCACGCACCGCATCGCGATGGACTCAAACGAGTACAAAAAACGCGTGCTCTCGGGCGAGTACTTGGACATTCCTGTGGAGACGGCAGCAACGCCTGCCGATCCGAGCCCCATCCAAGCGGCAACGGACAAGGTCGTGGGCGTACAGCCGACCGATGATGTGGGCGAAGTGTTCCTGCTCGAGCAGTTGGTCGATCTGGATATCCCCGGATTCGAGGACACGGACGAGGATGGCAACCCGACAGGCATCAAATTGCCCTATGTGGTGACCTTGGCCGAGGACTCGTTGCAGGTTATCGGCATCCGGAGGAACTGGAAAGAGAACGACGAGCAGAAAAACCGCCGGAACTACTTCGTCCATTACGTCTTGGTCGAGGGTCCGGGGGCCTATGGCCTTGGTTTTGTGCACTTGATCGGCGGTTTGTCGAAGGCGGCGACGAGCGCCCTGCGCCAATTGATCGATGCGGGTACGCTAGCGAACCTTCCGGCGGGGTTCAAGGCGAAAGGCGCGCGGATCGCGGACGATTCTGACCCGATCCAGCCTGGGGAATGGCGCGATATTGACGCGGGCGGCGCGGAACTGACGGCTTCGCTTATGCCTCTGCCGTACAAAGAGCCGAGTCAGGTGCTTTTTGCGCTGTTGGGCTTCTTGGTGGACGCTGGAAAGCGGCTCTCGAGCACTGCCGACATGCAAGTGGGCGACGGAAACCAGTACGCGCAGGTCGGAACGACGCTCGCGCTCCTGGAACGGGGCTCGATGGTGATGTCGAGCATCCACAAACGGCTCCATTACGCGCAAACGCTCGAGTTCAGGCTGCTTTTTGAGGGTTTTGCGCATTATTTGCCCGACGAATACCCGTACGACGTGCCCGGAGCGAGCCGCCGGATCAAAAAAGCGGACTTCAGTCGCATGGTTTCGGTCCAACCGGTGGCCGACCCCAACATTTTCAGCACTGCGCAGCGCATTCAGCTTGCCCAAATGCAGTTGCAGCTCGCCCAAAGCGCGCCGAACATGCACAACATGTACGAGGCGTACTATCGGATGTACGCGGCGCTCAATATTCGGGACATCGACGGCATTTTGATGCCGCAGAACACGAATATGCCCCGTGATCCGGCGGCCGAGAACAGTGATGTGCTGAACGGGATGAAGCTGAAGGCTTTCGCGGGCCAACAGCACGACGCGCACATCGCCGCACACCTGATGATGGGCATGTCGCCGCTCTTGCAGTCCAATCCGATGTCGGCGATGGAGTTGCAGAAGCACGTTTTGGAGCACATCCGGCTGAAAGCGGAAGAGGATGTGGAAGCAGACCTCTTCAAGATGTACGGCACGGACCCCGATCGCATGATTTCGCTGATCCAGAAGGAAGGCATGGTCGCAATCAAGGTTGCAACCAATATGCAGGAGATGAAGGACCTGCAAGGCAAGCTCTCTGGCGAGGGCGGCGAGGATCCGTTGATCGAATTGAAGCGCATGGAGATCCAACAGCGTGCGCAGGCCGACCAGCAGCGCATCCAGATTGACCAGCAGCGCCTGGGGCTTGACCAACAGAAGCTTCAGCAGAACAATCAGATCAACCAGCAGCGTCTACGCCTGCAAGAGGTCAAGACAATGCAAGCACCGGGAGCTAGAAATGCCGCTTAAGCGTGGGTCCAGTCAAAAGACCATTAGCTCGAACATCGGGGAGATGGTTCGGTCGTATAAAGAGTCGGGGAAGCTTGGAACGAGCAAGCCCAAGAGCGTGAAAGCAGCCGCCAAGCAGGCGGCGGCGATCGCGTACGAGAAGGCGGGCAAGTCTCGGAAGATGGCAAAGGGCGGCGAGATGATTTCAACGCCCAAGGGAGTGCAAAAAGCGGTTGCGATCGTGAAAAAGAAGGACGGCACACGTCCGGTTCGCATATACTAGGCTCTGTAGTACCGCTCTCAGTCGGTGCGGCAAACCGACTGCTTTCATGGAATTACCATGCTCGAATTTGCAGAAGCAGTTCTGAAAGAAATCAGAAAGCTACAGCATCAGTCTGAGCAAATCGTGCTGAACGGCACGATTGCTGACATGGAGCGCTATCGCTTCATGATGGGACGCCTCGAGGGGTTGAGGATGGTCGAAGAATCCGTGAAAGGGCTTTTGAAAAAGCATTCGGACGAAGACCTTCTTGACTAGGAGATGCAAATGGAAGCTGTAGCAGATGAGAGCTTGACGGCATTGGAGCGCAAGTGGCGCGAAGAGGCTGAGAACAAGGGACCAAAGCTCGAGGACTCGTATACCGAGGACGGCTTTGACCCATCGAAGCTTGACAAGGCCGTGATGGATCGTATCCCAACGCCTACAGGCTGGCGGATCGCCATTCTTCCTTACCGTGGCGCGGAAAAGAGCAAGGGCGGGATCGTGTTGGCCGAAGAGACCCAACGCAAATCCAATCTTGCGACGGTTTGTGGCTACGTGTTGAAGGTAGGCAGCCTGGCGTACGGCGATGAGTCCAAGTTCCCCACCGGCGCGTGGTGCAAGGAGGGGGATTGGATCATCTTTGGCCGATACGCGGGCGCACGCATCCCGATTGACGGCGGAGAGATCCGTTTGATCAACGACGATGAAGTGCTGGGCGTGGTCCACGATCCAGAAGACATTCTGCACATGTAAAGGAGAGCATCATGAGTGGCGAGCAGTTGGAGTTTAAGATTGGAGAGGATGAAGCACCTGCCACCGTCCGGCTTAGTGAGGACGGGCAGGCAGAAGTCATTGATAAGCCGCAACCGCCAGAAGTCGTTGCCCCCAGCGGCGATCAAGGTGATCACGGTGACCGAGGCGAGCTGGATCAGTACAGCGAAAACGTCAAGAAGCGGATTGACAAGCTGACGGCGCGGCTGCGCGAGACGCAGCGGCGCGAACAAGCGGCGCTTGATTACGCGCGAAACGTGCAAGCGCGGGCCCAGCAGCTTGAATACCAGTACCTGAACACGGATCAGCAGCGCGTGGCCGAGGCCACGGGGCGCATTGAGACGCAGGCCATGGCGCTCAAGCAAATCATTCGCAAAGCGCGCGAAGAAGGCGACGTTGACACGGAGACAGAAGCGCAACAGCGCCTGACTTCGCTCACGATGGAGCAGGCTTCTGTCCAAGCTCAGAATGCGCAGCGTCAAGCGTATGAGCAGAACCTTGTAGCGCAGCAACAGCAGGCCGCACAGCAAGCGGTGTATCAGCAGCCTGCACAGCAGCGTCAGATCGACCCCAAGGTGGAAGATTGGGCGGAGCGTAACCCCTGGTATGGCCGCGACACAGCCATGACGCATGCTGCGTGGGGCATACATCGGCAATTAATTGAGGCCGAGGGGTTTGACGCCAGTTCTGACGAGTACTATCATGAACTTGACAGACGTATCCGGGATGCTTTCCCCAGAAAGTTTTCCGGTGCGCAAAACGGGGCGGCGCGTAACGTGCAGCCGGTCGCACCCGCTTCCCGGTCCTCCGGGATCAACCAAGCTGCACGCCGCACGGTTCGCTTGACCCCAAGTCAGGTGGCCATTGCCAAAAAACTGGGTGTTCCGCTTGAGGAATACGCCAAGTACGTGAAGGAGTGATCATGAGTGACGTTAAAACTACCGTAGGAGCTGCTCCAGCTCTTAACCGTACTTCGCGAGACGCAGAGCTTCGCGCGAAGATTACGCGACGTCGTCCGTGGCAAGCGCCTTCGCGGCTTGATGCACCTGAGCCGCCTCCCGGATACAAACATCGCTGGATTCGAGCTGAATCAGCAGGCATTCAAGACCGCACCAACGTCGCAGGCCGTCTTCGCGAGGGCTACGAGCTGGTACGCGCCGATGAATACCCTGACTTTCACTCGTCCAGTCCTGAAGACGGTCGGCATGCTGGCGTGATCAGCGTCGGTGCCCTTCTTCTGGCCCGTATCCCCGAAGAGACGGTTGAGGAACGAAACGCGTACTACCAACAGCGAGCGGGAGATCAGCTTCAAGCTGCGGACAATGAGCTGTTGAAGGCCAATGCGCATTCGAGCATGGTCATCGAACGCCCTGCCCGCAGGTCTAGAGTCTCATTTGGCGGGTCGAAAGACCAGTAACCCTTTTGAAGGAACCATCAAATGGCTAATGTTGACAAGCCCTTTGGTCTGCGTGCCCTCGGCAATCTGTCCGCTACTGGCGGTCAAAAGCAGTACGGATACGAGATTGCCGACAACCAGTCCGGGGCGATTTACCAAGGCGACTTGGTCACCGTTTATGACGGTTACCTCGTCAAGTTTGCACCCGCGACCCACACCGCTGCGGTGGGGGTGTTCAATGGCTGCAACTACATCGACCCGACCACCGGCAAGCCGACCTGGAAGAACTTTTATCCAGGTTCGATCAACATCACGCAGGGCAAGATCATTGCCGACGTGATCGACGATCCCAACCAGCTCTTCATCATCCAGGTGGATGAGTCGGTTGCGCAGACTCAAGTGGGCATGAACGCGGATGTCGTGGGCACCGGCGGAAGCACCACCACGGGCGTTTCGACGATGGAACTGGACTCGTCCACCATTGCGAAAACGGCTGCATTGAACCTGAAGATCGTTGGCCTGTGGGATGTTCCCGGCAACGCCTATGGCACCAATGCTGTGGTTGTGGTGAAGATTAACGAGCACCTGTACGGTAGTGCTGGTGTTGCCGGTCAAGGAGCTTAATCATGGCAATTTCACGTGCACAACTGGTGAAAGAGCTTGAGCCTGGCCTCAATGCTCTGTTCGGCTTGGAGTACAAAAGCTACGAGCAGGAACACACCGAGATCTACTCGATCGAGACCTCTGACCGCGCGTTCGAGGAAGAGGTGATGGAATCGGGCTTCGGCGAGGCCCCGGTCAAGACTGAAGGCGCTGGCGTCGCGTACGACCAAGCGCAAGAGGTCTACACCGCTCGCTACACGCACGAGACCATCGCGCTGGCGTTCTCGCTGACTGAAGAAGCCGTGGAGGACAACCTCTACGATCGTCTGTCTGCGCGTTACACCCGTGCTCTGGCCCGTTCGATGTCGCAGACCAAGCAGATCAAGGCGGCGGCCGTGCTCAATGGCGCGTTCGACACCTCGATCGGCGGTGACGGCAAGCCTCTTTGCGCTCTGGACCACCCGACTCTGGGCGGCCCGGATCTGAAGAACGAGCTGACCGTTCCGGCTGACCTGTCTGAGACCTCGCTTGAGCAGGCGCTGATCGACATCGCCGCGTTCACGGACGAGCGTGGCCTGAAGATCGCTGTTCAGGGCCTGAAGCTCATCATCCCGAAAGAGCTGATGTTTACCGCCGACCGTATCATGAAGTCCACGCTTCGTGTTGGCACGGCCGACAACGACATCAACGCGGTTCGGAACATGGGCATGGTTCCGCAGGGCTACACCGTGAACCACTTCCTGACCGACCCCGACGCATGGTTCATCAAGACCGATGCGCCGAACGGCATGAAGATGTTCTCGCGCGTGGCGATCAAGACCGGTTTCGAAGGCGACTTCGACACTGGCAACGTCCGCTACAAGGCTCGCGAGCGCTACAGCTTCGGCTTTAGTGATCCGCGCGGCTTGTTCGGATCGCCGGGGGCCTGATGGCCTAGAAAAAGGGGGCTTCGGCCCCCTTTTTCTTTCCCTCAACATCGAGTATATTGAGGGCATTCCGGGGTCATTCTCGGTGCGTCTGACAGTCCCGGCTGACGACATGCAGACAGGCGCACTGCAACTCGCATGTGAGGAAAATTATGGCTGCTACCCATTACTCCGGCCCGCTCCAGTACTCTGGAAAAGGCGCAACCGGTGCCTGGGGCACCGATCTCACCACCGCTGTTGACACCGACGTCGTCACGTACATGGACGACTTCACGGCTGTTGCGCTGGATTCGACCAATGACTGGACCGTGGTCAAAGACTCTGGAGCCTCGGCCGGCATCGGCGCGGACATCGTCAATGGCGTTCTTGAGCTGACCTCTGCCGCTACGACCGACAACGATGGCGCGTCGGTGCAGGGCAACGAGATCTTCAAGGCGCAAGCGGACAAGTCGCTTTGGTTCGAGACCAAGATCAAGTGCAATGACGCTGATCAGACCGACATTTGCGTGGGCCTGACGGTGAACTTTGCGACCAACCCCGAGAACATGCTGACCGCTGCCGATCGGATCTGCTTCCAAATCGACGACGGCAATGCATCGATCCTGTGCAAGACCGAGTCGGGCGGCACCGAGACCTCCACGGACTCGGGCATTGACCTGGTTGACGACACGTACGTGACGCTGGGCATCCGGGTCGTGGGCACGGGTCAAGTGTTCTTCTACATCGACCGCACTCAGGTTGCTTACCATAGCACCAACATCCCGACGACCGAGCTGGCACTTGCCGCCATGTCGCTGTCGGGCAGTGCCACGGGGACCCGGACGACCACTGTTGACTACATGTTCGCAGCGGCCACCCGTTAATAGGAGGCCGTCATGAGCTTCAGCAACATCCAGTCGGTACGGAAGACTGCTGCTGCGGCAGCGGTCTCCGGCCGCACGCGTTTGCTGGGGGTCTACTTCACGCACACGGCCACTTCCGCCACAATCACTCTCAAGGATGGGAGCACGAGTGGTGGCACGGCCAAGTTGACGTTGTCGTCGCCCGCAGCAATCGGCTCGCAGGACCTCATCATCCCCGACATGGGGATCTTGTTCGAGAACGGGATCTACATTGATCTCAGTTCGGCCGAGATCACCAGTGTGACGCTGCTTTTTGAGGGCGGGGCTGCTGCGTAATGGCTACCAAAAAGGGCATGGGCATCAAAACTTCGGTGAAGTCGGGCAATTTCCGACCCACCAAGCAAGGTGCTGGCATGACCAAGAAGGGGGTGGCCGCTTACCGGCGTGCCAACCCCGGTAGCAAGCTGCAAACGGCGGTGACGGAGAAGGATCCGTCGCCGACGCGTGCAAAACGCCGTGCGTCGTACTGTGCACGGTCCGAGGGGCAGATGAAAATGTATCCCGAGGCAGCGAAAGACCCGAATAGTCGTATCCGGCAGGCACGCAGGCGATGGAGATGTTGAGCTGTGGAAATGATGATTTGGAACATCGTGCTGACAGCGATCGTGGGCGTCTTGGCCTTCTTGATTAAGAGCAAGTTTGATGAGCTGAACCGGCTCGGCATCCTGCTCAATCGGACGCGCGAGGAAGTCGCGCGGGATCACGTCACACGGCGAGAAGTGGACGATCGGTTTGACAAGTTTTTGAGCCATGTGGACCAGCGGTTCAACCGCCTGGAAGCAAAACTGGACGAAATCCGAAAGGCAGGGTAATCCGATGATGGGCAAGATGAAGATGGTCAAAAAAGGCGGCAAGATGGTGCCTTCTTTCGCGGCCGATGGCGTGGGCAAGATGAAAAAGGGCGGCATGGCGGACAAGATGGGCCGTGCCATGAAGACCAAGACCGCTGATGCACGCGGTCGCGCGATGAAGAAGGGGAAATAATCATGGCCGGACGTGGAATGGGCTGCGCGACGCGTGGCGGTGGGGCCGTGGAGAGCGGTCCAGCCAACAAGATGGTCTCTGAGACCAGCAAAAAGACGGGTCCTGTGATGATGTCCAAGGGCGGCGCGATCAATCAGCACAAGCGCATGGCCATGGGCAAGAAAGTCAAGGGCTACATGGGCGGTGGGATGGCCAAAGGCTACATGGGCGGCGGCATGGTCAAGGGCTATCGCAAAGGCGGGATGTGCTCCTAAATGGCCACTTCTGGCACCACTGACTTCAACCTGTCGATTGACGACCTTGTTGAAGAGGCGTTTGAGCGTTGCGGCATGCGGCCGCAGAGCGGATATCAGCTCAGTACCGCACGTCGCTCGCTCAATCTGCTCTTCTTGGACTGGGCCAATCGTGGCTTGAACCTTTGGACCATTGAGCAGGCGACGTATTCGTTGACGCAGGGTGTCAACGAGATCACGTTGCCGACCGACACGGTGAACGTGTTGGAGGCGATCATTCGCCAAAACAGCCAGGGCACCAACACTGACGTCTACATCGAGCGCATCAGCCGCGAGGACTGGCTGAACGTCCCGAACAAGACCTCGGAGGCGCGTCCCGCGCAGTTTTACGTGCAGCGTACAAACGTGCCGAAGGTCTTTTTCTATCCCGCAGCGGATCAGAACTACACCTTCGTGTACTACCGCATCCGTCGCATCCAGGATGCGGGGGATTACACGAACACGGCGGACGTGAACTTCAGGTTCTTGCCTTGTTTGGCCTCGGGCCTCGCGTATTACCTGTCGCTAAAGTTCGCGCCGGAGCGTTCGGCTGCGATGAAGGCCATTTACGACGAGGATTTCCAGCGGGCGGCCTTGGAAGACCGGGACACTGCCAGTGTGCAGTTCGTGCCGGACTTAGGGGTGTGAAGTGGCCTATGCAACCGGCAAGTACTCTCTTGCGCTCTGTGACTTCTGCGGGCAGCGGTATCCGTACAACACCTTGCGCAAGAACTGGGAAGGCTACATGGTCTGCCCAGACGACTACGAGCCCAAGGAGCCGCAGCTCGAGCCGCTTCGTTATCGCGGAGATGCGATCGCGTTGCGTGATCCTCGGCCCGATCGTATCGAGCCGGTGTCCGTGTTCGTGGGTGCGCCAGGCTTTACAGCGTTTCAGAGCTTTGGCAGTGCGCGCGGCACTAACGACATGCGGCCTTATGTGCAAGGCCAAGCGCTCATTGCCTTGGGTTCCGTTGGGTCTGTCACAGTGAGCACGTCATGACCTACGATGAGCTGGTCACCAACATTCGCAACTACACCGAAGTGGGGAGCAACGTCTTCACGAACTCGGTGATCAACACGTTCATCACGATGGCGGAGAACCAGATTCTTCGCGAGATCGATTTGGACGTGTTCAAGCAAGAAGTCTCGGGGAATCTGACGCAGGGCAACAAGTTTTTGACCGCGCCCACCGACATCCTGACGCATCGGTACTTGATGATCACGGTCAGCGGGGACCAAGTGTTCTTGGATTTCCGCGACACGTCGTTCATGAAGGAATACTGGCCCGATGGGTCGGCCACGGGCGTGCCGAAGTACTACTCGGTGTGGGATCAAAGCACGTTCTACGTTGCGCCGACGCCCAACTCTGGCTACACGGCCGAGCTTGGCTACATCTACCGGCCGCCACAGCTCTCTTCGACGAATACGACGACCTGGGTGAGCACGAACGCGCCGGAAGCGCTCTTGTATGCCTGCCTGATTCAGGCGTACAGCTACACCAAGGGCCCTGGTGAGATGTTGAATTACTTCAAGGGCGCGTACAAAGAAGCGTTGCAGGGCCTGGGCATCGAGCAGCAGGGCCGTCGTCGCCGCGACGAGTACCGTGATGGCATGATTCGTATTCCCGTCAAGTCGGAGTCTCCTGGGCCATGATCAGCGTATCTTCTCCCGTGATGGTAGGTGGGGTGCAGGTTGTCACCACGCAGGCGCGCGGGTGGTCTGTGGACGAACTGGCGCAGCGCGCGGCCGACAAGATCATTTACGTCGGGGATCAGTCGCACCCGGCGGTGCGTGAGCAGGCGAGGGCTTTTAAGGAAGCCGTGAAACACGTGGTTTCCTTCTATCTGAAGGAAGCTGTTGAGCAAGACCGAGCAACGATTGCGCAGCGCCTTCATGAGGCAGGGCATCCTGAGCTGGTCCATCTGTTAGGAGAGTAGCTATGGCGTTCTCGGGCAATTTCATGTGCACCAGCTTCAAGGTCGAGCTGATGAGGGCCGTGCACAACTTCACGACCAGCACTGGCAACACGTTCAAGCTGGCGCTTTACGACAACACGCCGTCGTTTACTGCTGCGACCACGGCGTACACGGCCTCAGGCGAGGTCAGTGCCTCAGGCACGTACTCGGCGGGCGGTGGTGCGTTGACCAACGTGACGCCCACGAGCTCGGGGACGACTGCCTTCACGGACTTCGCGGACCTGTCGTTTACGAGTGCGACGATCACGGCCTATGGCGCGATGATCTACAACGACTCGGCGGCGGGCGACCCGTCGGTCTGTATTCTGGACTTTGGCGGGGCGAAGACCTCGACCAACGGCACGTTCACGATCATCTTCCCGACGGCGGATGCAAGTTCGGCGATTATTCGGATAAGTTGACATGCCGTGGAAACCTTTTTCGAGCTGACTTACCTGGGAGAGGCTGGGGTAAATCGTCACCAAAAGTTGCAGTGGCGAATGCGCTGTAGCTGTGGAAAAGAAACCACTGTCATAGCTTCCCGTGTTCGAGCAGGGAAAACCAAATCCTGCGGCCATTTACGTGCGCTTGGGCTCAACAAGAGGCATGGTCAAAGACGCACAAGGCTTTACTCGATCTGGTGCAACATGCGGGCAAGGTGCAACAATGCTCTACACCCGGCCTATAAAAACTATGGCGGTCGGGGGATTAGAGTCCATCCGCTTTGGGAGGATTTTCTCACGTTCGCGGACGATGTTGGTCCGCCCCCGACGCCAACGGCTACGCTGGATAGAATCGACAATGAACTCGGGTATTTTCCGGGCAATGTTCGATGGGTGGGGCGTCAAGTCCAGTCTAGAAATACTCGCCAGAATAGGTGGATTACAATTGGACACGAAACCCACTGCCTTAAAGACTGGTGCGCACGGCTAGGCATTGCACCAGCGTCCGTTTACCGGCGTGTAAAACAGGGGGAGTCTTTTGAGTCCGCTATTCTTCGGCCAAAGGTCGCCCGTTTTCAGCGGATTCTAAATGGCTGATGCAACCGTTGCGTTCCAAGGGTGGAATGCTTCCGGCGTAGGCTGGGGTGACGATCCGTGGGGCGAGAGCCTTGCGGCTCTTCCCACTGGCACGGGCGAGGTCGGATCGGTTGCAACGACGGGTGATGCAAATGTCACCCTGGTAGGCGTCTCTGCGAGCGCCTTGTTGGGCCAGGTCGCCGTCACGGGCGACGCGAAC
>Ga0075470_10000460_pt1 | contig 13221 bp, 12 predicted proteins | sample DEB19_08_DNA_4_FD_71482 | JGI IMG/M metagenome (GOLD analysis project Ga0075470, IMG submission 71482) | Aqueous microbial communities from the Delaware River and Bay under freshwater to marine salinity gradient to study organic matter... | ecosystem: Environmental > Aquatic > Marine > Coastal ... | reverse complement strand
GTCCTGCGGAGTTCGCAGATTTCTTAAATGCCACTTACTTGGATCCTTTTTTAACTGGAGCTACCAGTCCCTCGAGGTATTTCATAGCGGCCCGTCGGCCCCTACAACCACTTCTACGAAAGTAACCTTATATTGTCGCGGTGAAGGGACAAATCGGACATATCGTACCCATATCCCTGGATCCAGAATTTATACCTTATATAAATGGCGAACTTTACGCATACACCTAAGGCATAACAACATGAGCTCCGGGGAACTGAGCGTGATAAGTCTAAAGTATTAGTCTAGACTTTGCATGCTAAAACACGCGTAAATTCAAAGTTGAATGTATTTCAAATAGGGCAAGCGGAATACCCCACCACTATCAATAATTAACGGCGGCGTAAGTATCCAAATAACAAATAGGGTCGTAAGAAGTGGAATTTCAAACATATTCGCTTTTTCAGTGATTTTTTCAAAATTCTCAAATATAAATAAAAGAGAGACTACTCCTCCTGCCGCAACACCAATTCTGGTGTGATCTAAAATTAAGTAAGCCATAGCAGTAGGAATTAAGAAAGTGGCAAGAATTAAACTAAATATTCTTAGCATTGATTTACTTTGAGTCTGATTCAAATTTTCATAGATAATTGCAGCATATATAAGAGTCAATGGGCCAAGAATAGTTAGAGGAATAAACCACCAAACGCCAATAGATCCTTTTATTACTTCACCGACTTGGCCAAGTACGATTGATTCCCTGGTTCCAGTAGCCGGTGCTACGTACCACAAATGGGTACCGACTAGATATACAAAATTGCTTAATAACCAGGCAAGTGAAATATCTAAATGCTTTTTCTTTCCTGAAAAGAAATAATAGAAAATAAAGCAGACTCCACTTGCAAAACCCAAATAAGGATTGGCTCCGCCAACTATAACCGCACTCAAGAAATAAATTGATTTTTTCTCATAGAACAATAACATCGAACCAGCAATAAAAATCAAATTATCGTAATGGCCAATCATCGTTAAGTTGACCATAACTGATTGACTCATGATAAAAATCAATTGCAATGCTCGAGCCGAACTTGGATAGCGTTTTTCTATAAGTTTAAAGCAGAAAAATATCCAGGCGATATCAATAAGCAGCCACAAGAGCCACCACACATATGGATTAGATGTTCTGAGCAATTTAAGAATCAAAACCGGTATAGGTGAATATGAAATATAAGAAGTTGCATCAGGGAATGCTTTGGATGCCTCCAAAAGCCAACCAAACCACTCCTTACCAATAGGAGATACGCCAACCCTTATAGCGACAATAATTATTAGCAAGCATTTAAACTTGAGACTTGTGATTGAAAGTAATTTAGTTTCAAGTTTATTTATCATGACTAAATTCTAGTGATTAATCCTTCGCAAATCTAAGAAGCGGTATTTGAATTAATGCTTCTAGGGCTATCTTTATTGTCATTTTGCTTGCGCCATATTGCCTCTCAACGAAGCAGATAGGTATTTCTACAATCTTCTTGGTTCGAAACAAGTAGGTCATTTGGACCTGGAAGGCATAACCGTTTGCTTTAGCACTTTCGTAATTCAACTTAGCTAGGGTTTCAAGATTGTAAATTCTAAATCCTGCCGTATTATCCTTTGATGTTAAGCCAAGCATGAGCCGAGAATATAAATTGCCGATTCTGGATATAACCAATCTTGAATTTGCCCATCCTTTCACCGAGCCACCACTTACGTATCTAGAACCAATAACTAAATCAGCTCCAGATGCCGCGGCATGCATCATTTCCGGAATTTTTTCAATTTCATGAGATCCATCTGCATCACATTGAATTAGGAAACTATAATTATTTTCTAGAGCAAATTTATAGGAATCTCTGTATGCGCTTCCTAAGCCTAATTTAGAACCCCTGAGAATCAATTTAATTCTAGAATCAGCTAAAATCAAATCCGAAACTAAATTAATCGACCCATCGGTTGAGCCATCATCCACAAATAGAATGTCGGCATTACTATTTTTGCGAATCCTATTATAAACATTTCTTATGTTTTCTACTTCATTATAAATAGGTAAAACTATTAAAATTCCCTCCATGCTTAAAAATTCCACATTATGCTAAATAAGCCTGAGTTGAAATGAGATAAAATCCTCGAATCAAATACATAGAGAAATAATACGTTAATTTCATAATAATTCATCTAATCAATGTAATCTGACCCAATTGCGATGAATCGAGGCTTTTATGCAAGTTATAATCACGGGTGTTGCAGGATATATTGGCGCTCACGTAGCAAATATTTTCTTGGAATCAGGCTATGAGGTTGTGGGTATAGATAATCTAAGCACTGGGTTTGAAAAATTCATTGATTCTAGAATTCAATTCATAAAAGGTGACATACAAAATGAGAAAATAACCAAGTCGGCATTTTCTTTACTGAAAGATAAAGCTAGCAGTGGAGTAATTCATTGTGCAGGACTTAAATTCGCCGGCGAAAGCATTAATAAACCTTTGGATTTTTATGAAAGCAACACTATGTCGACTTTGCAAATTTTAAAGTCTATGAAGGAATTTGAGGTTAGAAATCTAGTTTTTTCTTCCTCTTGTTCTATATATGGTGATATCAAATCCAATTTCGAAGTTTCTGAAGTTTCCACTCTTAATCCTATTAGTCCTTATGGTAGATCTAAGAAATTTGCTGAAGAAATAATAAGCGATTTTGCCGCAGCTAGTACAATCAAAGCTGTTGCGTTACGATATTTTAATGTTGCTGGAAACGGTAATATTATTGCACACGACGCAAGTCCTTTTAATCTTTTTCCCAATCTATATAGAGCAATTCAGAATAAAACTGATTTTAATATTTATGGAAATGATTACTCAACGCCAGATGGTACGTGTGTAAGAGATTATGTTGATGTTAACTTGATTAGCAAAGCACATTTTGATGTTTATAGTTTGCTAAATAAAAAACCTGCCAATAGTTTTGAAGCATATAATCTAGGAAGTGGAATTGGGACCTCGGTTGGAGAAATCATTGAAAAAGCTAAGAAATATTTAGTGAATGATTTAAAAATTACTTATTCGAAAAGACGTGAGGGTGATCCTAGCCATATTTTGGCAAGCATTGATAAAGCTAAGATTGGTTTCGGCTGGACACATGAATCAACATGTGATGAGATGTTAATAGCAGGTTGGAATGCTTGGCAAAGAAATAATAATTATTTAGAGTCCCATTAATTTAGCTTGTTCATCAAAATCAGGTACTGACTTTCTAACTTCTTCAAAAGTACCCTGCGCTACAAGGCTTCCATTCTCCAGATAAATTACTTGATCTGCATTTTTTACTGTTGAAAGTCTGTGAGCTATTGTGATTACAGTGACTTTTCCTTGCATCTCCAGAATTGAATTAGAAACATCATATTCTGTTTTGCCATCTAGGGAACTGGTAGCTTCATCTAAAATCAAGAGTTTAGGTTTAGTGAAAATTGCCCTCGCAATTCCTAATCTCTGTCGTTGCCCACCGCTTAATTTTGTGCCTCTATCTCCCACTTCACTGTGAATTCCATTTGGTAACAATTTAACAAACTCTTCAAGATGCGCAGTTTTAAGCGCCTCCCAAATATCATTTTCGGTATATGAAGTATTTGGAAATCCCAACGCAACATTATCCGCAACTGATCCTTTTATTACTAAAGTATCTTGTGGGACATAAGCAATTGCACCTGGCCAATTGAAAATTGCATCTATTGGGGACAGACCAGAAACAGTTACAGTTCCCTGGGATGGTTCTATAAGTCCTATAATTGTGTCCACTAACGTGGTTTTACCTGCTCCAGATGGGCCTACAACTGCAATTGAATTACCTTTATTAATAGTGATAGATAGATCAAAAATTGCGGGAGTTTTCTTTTCTGGATAATAACAACTTATTCTTTCGCACTTAATCTCAGCATTAAAACCTTCATGAATGAAATCCAACGCGTCTGACGTTTCCCGCAATGTTTCTATGTGTTTCAAACTCTTAATTAAGTCTAAAGTTGGTCGTGCGCTAGCTATATTACTGCGCAGCATAATTAAGCATTGTTGAACTCTCAAAACAGCAGGTGAAATTCTTGTGCTGGCTGCTATAAATACTGATAAAACTGCCACAGAGTGGGCAGCATCATGAATGGAAAACTGCAAGGCACTAATCATAAGCACGCCCAGAACAACAGTAATTTCTAAAACATATTTACTCACATTTGGCATAAAAGCTATTTCAGCAGCATTATCAGCTAATTTCAAACGTTCTTTAGATATCTTCCTAGAATAGTAAAATCTTCTATTGCGTACGAAAGCCTCTCGAAAACCGCTCAATATTTCCAAAATACTTTGATTGCTCTGTATAGATAGTATTGCTTGCTCACTTCCAATTGATTGGGCGCGCTTAACCATTAAGAGATGCAATGTCACGCCAATAGCCATGAAAATTAATAATGTTGAAAGAGCAATTAAAGTATCCACAACAAAGAGACCAAAAATCATTATTGAAAGAAGTGAAATGTCGGCAAGAAGGCTCACCATATTCGAAATTACGCCAACCGTAATCAAGTTGACTCCTGAAGTTATTGCATACAAATTTTCTTGTAATGACTTAGAATTAACATTAACTAAAGATTGATTCAGCAATTTTGATAGAAGCTCGCCTGATATGGATGCACCTTTTCTACTCAAAAAGAAGATTACTTTTCTTGTGAAAAGTACACTTGCCATAGTCTTGCCTACTAATAATACTGTTGCGAATATGGCTAAGAATGTGACCTGATACTGGATTGTTTTCTGGCTTAATGAAAGTAAATCTAAAACTGTGCTTACTCTATTACCCGGAGTTCTTGATGAAACTCCATTAACAGCCAATGCTCCAAGAATTCCAAATATAGCGACACCTAATAAATCAAATAGGCCAAGGACAATTTGTAGGAGAAAAGTGAAGACTACTTTCTTCCTGTCAGTTTTCGGCAATACTGATATCGACTCTTTCAAAACCTGCCAAGTATCAAGTGTATTAATGCCTCTTTTCACAGAATGAGCATACTCTGCGTGGCACAAATTGGCATAACTTAAACATAATAATTTGGATAGACTTATGCAGAGATGAAAAGCGGAATAGATATAAAACTGGTTGGTGGCATAGGCAATCAACTTTTTGGTTATGTTGCAGGATTGGATCTGGCAGTTCTAAATAATTGTGAATTAAATATAGATATCTCGGATATGCGCAATAATAGAAATAGACAAAAGGTTTCGATTGAAAGTTTAATACTTCCCGGAAATTTTTATTCTCAAATTAAATACCCCAGAATTTTACAAAAGATATTAAATAAAATAAGAAAAATCACCCACAAATATTTCCAAAATAAAAACATTTATTATTCACCTCAGATTGGATTTGATGAAAATATCTTCAACTTAAAACCTCCTATTAGACTCAATGGGTATTTTCAAACTTATCGCCATATTAATAGGGTAAAAAACCTGTTAGTAAATGTTGTACTTAAAGAAGAAAGTAATTGGTTTACTGAAAATGAAAAATTAGCTTCTTCTTCGGAATTCACTGCTCTTCATATTAGAAGAGGAGACTACGTTGAGTTAAAGAATTTCTACGGCTTGCTCGATGCTAATTATTATATGAATTCACTTGAACTCGCTGCGAATCATATTACTAGCCGTGAGTTATGGGTTTTCTCTGACGATATTTCTGCAGCAAAAGAATTATTAGGTGAAATGAAGCATTGGAATATTCGATGGATAGACCCAAATGCAACAAATGATCCTGTAGAACAATTATTATTAATGAGCAAAGCAACTTGTTTAGTTTTGGCTAATTCAACTTTTTCATGGTGGGCGGCTGCATTCAGTGACGAAAATGCGACTGTCATAGCACCTACAAAATGGTACCGTAACGGTGATGATCCGGTGGATTTAATCCCAGATAATTGGCTTAGATCTAAAAGTTCATGGGAATAAATTAAGTCTATTTAACATCTTTAGTGTTTTAGTTTTTGATAAATTGAATACTCCCTTGAAAGCATCGATGTCCAAAATTCCTTTTTCTAACATTTCAAATTTACAATCTAATCTTAAGCCTAAATGTTTGCTAGCTTTGAATAGATCAAATATTAGTAAATACTTTCTTTCTGCACTTAATTCCGCATTGTCATAACTTCTAAATAGATATTGCCAATTATCCCGACAATATTCATAGTCACTCAAATTAATTGAAAATTTTTCGAGTAATTGATTTTTCTTTTCCAGCGCAGAACTCCGCCTAGAACCTGAAATCGAATTTCTTGATATTCGATACTCAAGTAATACTTTTGGAACGCTCACTAAGTTACCAATTCTTGAAAGCCTAAGCCATAACGACAAGTCTTCCGCTGGAAAGTCTTGTTCCCTGTATCCGCCAACGTCAATCACAGCGCTCCTGTTAAAAAGCACTCCCGGATGTGGAGTTCTTTGACTCGAGATAAGGGACAGTGAAACAGCTTCTTTGAATATCGCAGTTGGCAATGTTCCGATTTTTCTCAAATTTTCTGTCATCAAAGAATAATCACAAAATATTGCGACATTCTTATCACTAATAAGTTTTTTTTGTTCTTGAATTCTGTTGTTTTTGTAGACATCATCTACATCAAACCTTGCAATCCATTCATTGCTAGATTGCTTTAGTCCTAAATTCAATGCTGCGACAAGTCCAATTCCATTGGTGTCAATTAAATTGACTTGAGAATTCTGTGAGGCCCAGTCTTTCAGTAAATGTAATGTTCCATCCGTGGAGCCATCATTAATAATCACAACTTCATCATTTGCTTCAATATTGATTTCGATAGAATTGCGCAGATCAGAGATATACTTTTCACCGTTGCGAATAGGTAACAAGACAGAAACTTTATCGTTTTTCACTCAGTTATCCTAATTTACTCAAAATGTCCTGCACGCTAATGACGCGTGGAATTCAAGTTTATTATAGACTTTTACTAAAGAAACATTCATTAAGATTTTTATTTTACGCTTATTTTGGGGAGTGGTCCATGGAGATAAATGATTTTGACCAAGAAGAGTCTTACTATCCTTTAGCGAACTCAACATGGGACCAAGAAGAGTTTGCTTCAATTGATAGAGTTGTAAAGTCCGGTAAATTCACAATGGGATTTGAAGTTCAGAAATATGAAGAGGAATTTGCTAGCCATGTTGGCGCAAGATATTCCGTAATGTCTAATTCAGGATCTAGTGCTAATTTACTTATGCTTGCAGGTATTAAATATTGCGAAGATTATGACATTGAAGAAGGCGATTCAGTGATTGTGCCTGCAGTGTCATGGAGTACAACTTATTTTCCAATTCACCAACTAGGTTTCACCCTTTCATTTGTTGATATTGAATTGGATACTCTCAATATAGATTTATCTTCTGTGCTAAATGCAATTAATAACAACACAAAAGCAATTCTGGCGGTAAATCTATTGGGAAATCCAGCTAATCTAATAGCGTTAAAGCAAATTGCCCACGATAATAATCTAATTCTAATTGAAGATAACTGTGAATCAATGGGTGCCAAATTGAACAACCAATTCACAGGAACTTTCGGGGCTGCTGGTTCTTATTCATCTTTCTTTAGTCATCATATTTCTACAATGGAAGGCGGTATGACCACGACAGACAATTTATCGTTGTATGAAACTATGAAATCTCTTAGAGCTCACGGATGGCTTCGTGATTTGCCCACATCAAATACAGTGCACAATAAATCGGGAAATGAATGGGAAGATTCTTATAAATTTGTTTTGCCTGGTTATAATCTAAGGCCGCTAGAAATCGAAGGAGCAATTGGACGAAGTCAAATTCAAAAATTAAGCAATTTTGTATACTTTAGAAGAGAAAACGCCAATTATTTATATAACCTCAAACATCGATTCCCAGACATAAAAATACAAACTGAAAATGGTGAATCGTCATGGTTTGGTTTTTCTTTAGTGCTTGGTAAAGCACTTGAAGGCAAAAGAAGCTTGCTAATTGCTGAGCTTAACAAATCAGGAATAGAATCTAGGCCAATTGTTGCTGGGAACTTTGCTCTAAATCCAGTAATGAAACATTTAAGGCATGATCCTTTGCCGAACTTAACAAATTCAACCTACATTCACAATAATGGCCTTTTTGTTGGAAATCATCATTACAATATATTTAGACAATTAGATGTACTTGTTAATATCCTAGAAAAATTCAACAATGAAAACATATAAACTATCTTAAACTCCAAGTAACTTTATCCAATTTATCCAGCTTTTCTCTGAGGAAAGGTGAATCTAGAGGGGGAAAATCTATTTTTTGATTGAGCAATTCTTGGGAGTAAAGCGAATAACTCGCTAATGCAAATTCCTTATAAGTTGGCGAAGTCACCACATTAGGATTTTTATAAAATGCGCTACCACTTCCTACTGCTGCAAATGAAATCATTTGTGACTCTATCGTGCCATCTCGATTGTGTTTCCCGTGTTTGCTTTGATTCTTGCTGTCCAAATAGAAGATTTTTGATTTTAAAGAAATTGAAAAAGTAATTCGATCGAAGAAATCTATGACCGGAAATATTCTTTGATGAAACCTATTCTTGCCTTCACCATTTATGCTTTTCTGTAAAGATTCTTGCTTTATGCCTATTTTTTTCTTGTCAAAACCAAAACAATGTGTATTTACTGTGTCTCTTCTAAAGTACATTATAATTTGATTTATTTTACTTTTTGTTGCAGCACTATGACGGTAGGGTCTTCTGGTCCCAACAATTCCATAACCTTGAGAAAGCTTGTTTAATATTGGACTCACAACGTCGCCCAGAAAAACTGTATCCGCGTCCAGGTGAATATAATAACGTTCTGGTCTTTCTGAAATTAATTTGCTCCATAACAAGGCCGTTCCATTATGTCCGTACTTATAAGCATCTATAAGTTCAGTCTTACTTAATTTGATCTCCACTTTGCTTGTATTATCACTAATTATCAGAGGAATAATGTTAGGGCTATATGGCAAAAATTCTAGATCGGACTCATAAATGATTACATTAATCCTATAATCCATATGGTGCAAATATGAATTAAGCATAGGCGTTAGTATTTCTCCACATCCCAATGCTTCCGTCCAAATAAAAATATCGTCCATTTAACCTCACTCTAAATGTGTTAAATCCTAATGGTTATGAGGAAATTTCTTGGACAAGAAAGGCTAACGGCTTTAAATTAAATTAGATTGAATTTCATAGTCTATGGTCGTAAATGTATTACAAGTCATTTTATTCGGTAATTTACCTATTCCTCGACATTTTCACATATATAATAGACACAACGACATTATTTTGGATAAAGAGAGACGATATGAATTCATCAATAGAAAAAGTTGCATTCATTACTGGTATCACTGGCCAAGACGGATCATATCTTGCTGAATTTCTATTGAGTAAAGGTTATCAGGTTCACGGTTTGATTCGCAGAGCGAGTACATTCAATACCCAACGCATTGATCATTTATTTCAGGATCCTCATGAGAAAAACGTGCGACTCCATCTGCATTACGGTGATATGTCAGACGGGGCTGGTCTTACAAATCTCGTTAACCAAATAAGGCCTACTGAAATCTATAATCTAGCAGCACAAAGTCATGTTAAAGTCTCGTTCTCTATGCCCCATTACACTGCCAACGTGGACGGCATCGGTGCCATTACGATTCTTGAAGCAATTAGATCCTCAAAACTTGAATGTAAATATTATCAAGCAAGTACAAGTGAACTCTACGGTTCTACACCTCCACCACAAGACGAAAAATCGGAATTTCATCCGAGAAGTCCATATGCAGCTGCAAAACTCTTTGCGTACTGGGCAACGGTGAACTACAGAGAAGCATATGGTTTACATGCATCAAATGGTATTTTATTTAATCATGAATCACCAAGACGCGGCGAAACATTTGTCACTAGAAAAATCTCCCGTGGAGTAGCTTCTATCAAATGCGGAAAACAAAATGAACTTTTTTTAGGGAATTTGGATGCAATAAGAGATTGGGGTTACGCAAAGGAATATGTAGAAGGCATGTGGTTAATGCTTCAACAAAATCAACCAGATGATGTGGTGCTTGCTACTGGAGTAGGTGCAACAATTAGAGATTTCTGTGAAGCATCTTTTTCTCATGTTGGACTCGACTGGCAAGATTATGTAAAATACGATAAACAATATTTGCGACCGGCAGAAGTAGACGCGTTGATAGGTAGGCCGGATAAAGCATCTAGATTATTGGGCTGGACTGCTAAGACACATTGGCGTGAATTAGCTGAAATCATGGTGGATGCAGATTTGAAATTAAATGATGAAAAATAAAGTTTCAGTTGTTTTGCCCGCTAAAGGAAATTGTCCTTATTTAATTGAAACCCTAAAAAGCATTGAAGCAGGCACTTTACTTCCTTATGAAGTTTTAATAGTTGACGATGGGATATCAGAGACTGTCTTAAATGATATTGATAATCGATTTTCTCAATGTAATCTTAAGATAATTAAAAACTTTGGTTCAGGTTTGGTAGATGCTTTAAATACAGGATTAAGGCTTGCTTCGGGAGACTTGATAGCAAGAATAGATAGTGACGACCTATTTACACCTTACAGACTTGAAATTCAGATTGAATTCATGAGATCTAACCCTGAAATTGTGGCTTTGGGTACAAATTGTATTTATATCAATGAGAATGGAGAACTAACCGGATTCTCAAATTATCCCGTAGGTCGCCTTAATGATTTAAGAGACTTTCCGAAAAAATGCCTCTTAGCACATCCCAGTACTATTTACTCGAAAGAAGTTTCGCTTGAAATTAATGGCTATCGATCCATCTTCAGATGGAATAACGTGGATATAGCAGAAGATTTTGATTTTTGGTTAAGGATGGCTAGCAAAGGCTTAGTTAAGAACATGAGTGAATTTCTAACCAAGTATCGGCAACATTCAAAACAATTATCAAGTACGAATAATTTTGGGCAATTGCTTGGAACTATCTACATTTCTGTAGTAAACAAAGCAAAGGACACCAACCCACCTATCATTAATATAAGCACAACAGATAACTCAGACATGAAGAAATTAATCAAATATGTTCTAAAAAATGGTGGCACTCTCTACACTTCTGTATTATTAATTCGAGTTTTACAATTTAGATTTGGAAAGAATCCTTTTATGGGCAAATTAATAAATAGAATTTGCAATAGATTTTGTTTCTACGTGATTAACTATATTTGATTTAAATAGACACTCATGTCGCTTGCAAGAGTTTTCAGCACTTTAGTGTTCTCCCATCTGTCGGAAATGCTAATAAATTCTTCAATCTGAGAATTTGATTTCTGAAGTAATATATTACTGGATAGCTTTAGCAAATCTGAAAGCTTGTTCAAAATTTCTTTCTCATCTGGCTTAACTTGCAAGATGCTCTCATGTTGAAAACCATATTTTGAAAGATTGGGGCCAACATAAATAACTACGCACCCATTTCTTACCGCATCAAATAATTTTTCGCTCACAAAATCGAGGCTGTTTTCTATAACTATGGCTACTTTGTATTGCTGCAAAATTTGACTTTTAACTTCAACTTTGCCTTTATACTGCTTATATCTTCGTCCTATTCCGTAAATAGAACTGATTGAAGTGTCCCTGATTCTTGAACCAATCAAGGATCTAGACCAATGCCACCAATCAAAGCTCAATCCTTTGTTCCAATCCGTACCAAATAAATCAATATTAGTGCTAGAGTCCTTTTTCAATACTCTTCGCCGTAGACTATACATTTCGCCCTTTCGAGCAGAGTACTTATTACCTTGAATAATTGCGGCACGGTTGAGCCGTTGTTCCCAATTGCTATTACATTCTGAACTAAGAATCGAATCTTGCGGCCAATTAAAAAAAGAACCGCCAACTCTTTCTGCCCAATCTAAAGACGGGCAATAAACTTTCCCATATTGCTCTAATACTTCTTTCTTATATCTTGTAGTTTCGACAATATACGGTTCCCATATAACCAAAATGCGTTTATTTAAAGGAATATTGTGTCTATTCATATATTGAGAAATTAAATCATTGTGATGGTTAACGATTATCGCGTCGGAAGGCTCAGAATAATCTCCACTAATTATTGAATTAGATCTAGTTTCTATCTCATTACGAAATTCTCTCCATGGCCCACTTTCGCCGAATGGGAAAGATAACTCACCCGAATGTCCAATGACTCTTATTCTCAATTATTTCTCCAAAGTATATGTTTATATCCATCAATTATTCCCATCAAGGAAAGGGTTGACCCTGGCTTTCTCCTAAGTAGCCCTAAAAGGAAAACTAATGTTTGACCTAAATTTGCCCAAGAATATGCCAAATATCCAATTATTCCAAAGTTGGCACTTCGAATCACACGCAATCTATTAATAACCCACATTTTCCAGAACTCACGCGAGTTAGGTCTACCATTTAGGTCTTCAAAATGATTAAGTATTATCTTTGTAGTTGTAACTAATTTTCCCTTTTTTCTCATTTTTACTGAAAATATCACATCTTCAGCGAGTGAAGCACCCATAAAATCTTTCTCAAACCTAGTTTCGTTTATAAGATCAGTTTTCCAAACAGAACAAGCAATTAGCCATTCACTTTCAACGCTTTCTACCGATCCTTTCCTGCACGGAATATTTACACCACTTTTAAGAAGTTTCCCATCATCCATGGAATCCAATAAAAACATTCTATGTAAAAATCCAATTAAATTTGAAGGCTTTGCTCTAATTATGTTTTTATTTAAATTAACTGCGACGCCAGAAGCTCCAACGGCTTTAAACTCTCTTAAGAGTAGTATTAAATCTTCAAAGTAGTTAGTTGGTATCCTTACATCGTCGTCCAAGAAAAAGACAAATTCTGATTTGGCACTCAAATTGTCTAGCCCAATATTTCTCTGAATGGCAGCCGACTTGATGTTTGTGTGTATATATTTAAGTGAACAATTTAATGGTTTAAATTCATTTTGAATAGGTGTGTCTGATGAATCGACAACAATAATCTCAAAATCCTTATCGATTCCGTTTAGCGAATCAAGTAAATCTTTGAGTAAATTAGGCCTATTTCGGGTAGGAACAATAATGCTTTTCAATTAATTAACAATTCCCTTAAAATACTCAACTGTTCTTAT
>Ga0075470_10000453_pt1 | contig 13367 bp, 11 predicted proteins | sample DEB19_08_DNA_4_FD_71482 | JGI IMG/M metagenome (GOLD analysis project Ga0075470, IMG submission 71482) | Aqueous microbial communities from the Delaware River and Bay under freshwater to marine salinity gradient to study organic matter... | ecosystem: Environmental > Aquatic > Marine > Coastal ... | reverse complement strand
TCACCATAAGTCTCACTGGAGCAAGTCCCGCCCGCTGTTCCATCATCCAAGCAACATGCACCGAAAGTGATTCCTATAGAACCTACAGTTTGAACACCACATGATTTGAATAAATTTGAATCTGTCATATAAGCAACAGAACCGTACCATGTATTTCCACCTAGATTTGTGAAATGATATACATTTGTTCCAGTCTGTCCACAGAAACAGGGCTCTTGTCTAAATGGCCACAATATGGATCCAGTGTATCCATGAACATCGAATCGTTTCTTGTCAACTAAACTTGCAGAAAAATTACTTGAATTTATCAAAACAACAGTTATGGAGGATGCATGAGTTGTGTATGATTTTCCCAATCGAAGCAGTGTTATTTTTCCTTGCAAATCTGCCAAGAAAACCTTATTTCTGATAGCCAAATCTGTAGAATTATAGGATATACAATCAGGATCAATGTAAACAAATTGGCAACCGGTTATAGATGGATTATTTCTAGTATCAAGATATCCAATGGTGCCACCTGTAATATAGTTGCAAGGCAACCCTGAAGAATTTGTTGATCCGGAAAATCCGAGTCCTCTTGCTTTTTCAAATACATTGGACGTAAGAAATGAGGACGAATCCCCTTGAATTGTTTTTGGTATGGATATTAATGTAGATCCGCTGTATCCTACAAACGTATTGATCGTTGAAGTTCCAGTTATTCCTATCGTAAATCCACTGCTTTTATTTACATAATCAAAATAAAGGTATTCATTATTCGTTCCAGATAAACCAACAGTGACTGTTGCTCTGCCAGAAGAGGAAGCTGTCCCTGCTATTGTCCTGAATTCAAATTCTAAGTTTTCTTTCGTAGCCCCGGAAAATATTGATATATTTTCTGAACTTATTCCAAGAAAAAATCTTGTATTTCCTGTGTACCCACGAACAATTTCTTGTGTTTCGTATGTACTTCCATCTGTAAAATAAGTTCTTAATCTATCACCACATATTCCCATGTTTATGACAGAATTTCCAGTATTTCCGGTTGGCCCATAAGCAGTTGGACCTGTGTCACCACGATTACCTGTTGGTCCAGTGGGACCAGTCGCAGGATAGGAAACTATGTAACCGGATATTGGATAATAACTAGATCCCATCAGATGCCTAATCTTCTTTCAAGATTTTGTAATCTTGTTTCCAGATCTCCTAGTTTAGTACCAACAGTTATTCCACCAGTAGTGATATTATCGCAAGTCAATTTCGTCAATTGAACTATATCCGGTATAAACACGGATGTGACATCTGTTTTTGCTCTCATGTATGGAGTCAATGTAACTCCTTTTGTTCCATTTGCGGAGGTATAATTTACAACTTGTTTTGGAACGGAAGGAACCGTAAACGAACTAACTGTAGAAGCGGTTGCAGTAAATTTAAAAGATCCTATAGAAAGTTTTCTGGTTAGATCTGTTTTGCTCTGATTGCTATCTTTTCTTATTGTAATTTTATTGCCTGTATTATCAGCAGATACAACTTTACCCGCAACATCGGTGGCGTTGTAGGAATTTTTCTGAGTGGCAGTTGAATTTACCAAAGTATTCAAATTTACATTTGGTGATTGTAGGGTAACTGTTTCCTCATATGGACCGTAATCTGTTTTTAGAACGTCATAAAGATCAGGATAATTTTCAGTAGGTACAATCTGAGCTTCACTTGCGTCGATGAATCCGGTTATATTAACAGATGGAGGAGCATAATATATCGTAGAAGCGGGCATTATATTCGAACTGTCGGTAGTGGCAGAATCAGCTACTTCGTATCCGATATAATTTAAAACTATACCGTTATAATTTCCTACAGCGATTCTTTGCATTACCGGTTTGACTATTCGACCGGAAGTCGTTGGCTCTAGTAATTGAAGTTTACCAGCGCAATTATCACTCAAGAAAAATATATCAGCCCCACCCTCATCTCCTCCTGTCCCCGAATCACCAACAGCACATCCAGCATTATACCTGTTTATGACTGAATTTATATTTGGATAATTTATCAGTCCACTTGCCACAACCGTATACACACCACTGACTATGCTTTCGACAATTCCTATTACTTCGGCTTTCGCTGGAGCATCGGCTGAAGACAGCTCATAGCTATTAAGTGCTACGTCATATCGTATTACAGACCCCAGAGTTATTCCACTTGTAATTCCGGCATCTGCTGTTGATATTTTGAATGCTACTCTTTTTCCATCACCCTCCTCACGAATGACTTGGGTTACGAGACTGGATTGTATGTTTGAGCTATTAGTGCAAGAAGACATGATTGATCCTGTTAATTTATTGTTGTATCGGCATCAGCCACATAATGGAAAGCGACTTCATCAAACGGACAATAGTTTTGCGACGGGGTGAAGTAAAAATCTGTATATGAAGTGGTGATTGCACTGGTGTAAGAGCCCAATAAAGGTATTGAGGATCTGGCACAACCTGCATAAGTCGGAAGTGCCAAAACAACTGGATTTGAAATATCAAAATATGCTCCACCATAAGCAATCGATATTTCGTTTGGTTTGCCACCTATGGAATAGACGGAAACTATTGGAATTTTCTTCATAGGATATTTCATGATATGAAATATTTTATTGAATGGTGGCAGAATAGGCTGATTTATTCCATTATTGATGCCTCCAAGTGAGGATCCATTATCTTCATCTGGTCGGTAACTTCTTTGATAATATGGAGCTGCTCTTTGATATTCCTCAGATGCATCTGTCATTCTGGGAGCAATGGCAGTTGCACCTTCATTTAGAATAAATTGTGCAAAATCAAAAGTTTTACCTTCGTCTGCTAACTCGATTCCTACAAGAGAGTAACTATTTGTTATTCCTGATGTAGCAGTTGGGCCTACGAAAGTGACACTGTATCTACCCCAATTAGAGTTAGAAGTCGTGACAGTGGAATGCGTCACTCCATTTAGATATGTGTTGCCACTTGGAGAAAGTGCTATGTTTTGAACACTGTGTATTTTAAAAGTTCCAGTGCCACCGGGAGTTCTTGCATATACAGAGAATGTTAATTGTTTATTTGCAATTGTTCTTACATCATCTATTACAGAATAGTAATACGATTTAGATGATGCTATACTTGTTTTTCTCATTGTGACATAATATTTCGGATACCCTTGAACATCTGTTTGAATATCTGAGAAATTTTGTCTTTGAGCAGTAAATCCTACGGTATTTGATCCAGCCCACATTACAAATCTGTCTGCGAGATATTGTTTCTTTATCTCACCGGATGAAGTGGTTATACCATACGGGGCGGTGATTCCTCTGTTTCTTTGCCATAAGTGTTGTTGGCCATTTATTATTATGTTCGATACGTCGCTGCCTGCTCCCGCTACTGAAGAATATACTGTTTGTGACGGTGATTGTATGTTCAAAACTAAATCTGTATTTGAGATGTTACCGATTATCAATTCAGGAGAGGAAATAGTTGTAGACGGAGTTCCATCGTTTGAAAGATAAACTATTCCAGCTGAAGCAAGAGATGACCAATTATTCAATGATGTTATGTCGGTAATTACAGAAGTTGTGGGATAAACTTTGAGAACAACATTTGTTCCATCAACTGCACTGTAAGACCCCACATAAGATCCAACCAGACCTAATATTTTTTCTGTTGGTGTGGAATTCAATGCTTTGTAGTAGAAATTGGAACCTAGACCTTCATAGAATGTAATTCCTTCTGGACTGCTCTTACTTCCCGCAGCCATTAAATATCCCGGTCTTAGACTAAAGTTAGCCTCGGATTCTCCTTTAGATTTTACAGTAACATATAAAGTCGAATTAAAAGTGACTTCGCCACTTGATCCAGAAATACCATTGATGTATTGTCCTCTATAAGGAAGCAATGCTGCTTCGGCACCGCTTAGTCCTATTAGAACAGGCTTTGATACCTGTCCAATGGTAGTTGGTTCCGTTCTGGTAACTCCACCAGCAACTGTAGGATCTAAGAAGTAAACACATCCTGCACTAAATCCACCGGAAATCAAATTTGATGCTAAGATAGATCCACTTATTTTACCTGCTATTGCTACAACCGTCTTTGTTGTATCAACAGATACGGCAATTCCAAGCACTTCGGCATTGTCTGGGCTGTCGGCTTTTGCAAGAGTAATTCCACCAGTATTGAGAACTTTAACGACTTTACCGGCAGTTACACCTATTCCAATATAATTTCCAGATACTCCGAATGCAACACCAGAGAGTTGAGCACTGGCCAATGAAACATTTCCATTGAAGACCACATCACCCGCAAACGACATATTTTTAGTGACACTTCCAGAAAGTTCAAACGTATATCCGCCCGATGTGCTGTTATATCCCAGAGTTATTCCATCACCTGCATAAGGTCTTGAAATGTAAATACTGTTTAGTTTGCCAAGCGCGCTCGAATTGTGTGAATTAAACCATTCGAGAAAGGTGGCAGTTGTTCCTAGTGGGGTAATGGATTGGAATGCAGACATCAATTAATCTCCGGGACCGGTACGTTGTTCATGTAAAGAATTTTATCATCTGTATCTAGTTTCTTTGCCATAGGACTAAAGTTGTCAAGATTTTTATCTGTTGTCCAGAAAGGGTTTGAAAGTTTTATTTTGATCCTGTCGGCTCCAGCAGGGGCACCGGCAATAATGGTTGTTCCACTTGAATTGTCATAAAGCGATGGGTCTTGAGTTGGTTTAACTACTTCATAGGATGCGGTAAATCCTAAGAAAGCAGGGAATGATTCTGATGGACCAGTTATGAAATGATCCTGAGTCAAATAAATCCAATGTTTGAGATTGCTAGATCTGACATTGACAAGATACCAACCTTTTTTGATGAAAATATCGCCAGATGCTCCGGTGTATCCAACCATGTTTTTAGTTGTAAAATCACGATCAAACTCGGGATAAAGAGGAGTTGTTCCTTTCCAGCCCGGACCATATATTGGATCCGATCCAGTATGACCTGCCAAATATACTGGCCATGAAGATACCATCGTGGAAAACAGAGTGTTCTCCATCATTTGAATTTCCTGAATTTCATTCAGTTCTGATGCTTGAAGAGGAAGACCCGGCTTAAAGCCTAACAGAAAATAATTCTTAGCTGGCTGTTGTTGTATTTGGGAAAGAGTTACTCTACTCCAATACGGATTGCCCGACAGTGGAAAAGAGTTTCCGGTGACTCCTAATTGAAATGGAAAATCTGACATTTATACCTCATTTCTTGAATATCAAGAAAGTTGCTACCTTTTCTGGTGTGTATGTTTTTGCTTCTGGGCTTGGAAAACGAATGTTTGTGCTTTGACTTATCAATGGAGTTCCGGATCCAAATTTTATTGCAGTTTTGTCTATTGTCTGAACATAATATGGATTAGATGTCGATACATTTATTTCACTGTTGACTCCGATTTGTTTACTGTCTTTGGTTATCATTTCTATTAAAGATTGATCTCCAGAAGCACCGACTCCCAATTTAAAATAAGCAGTTTTGGCTGAGACTGATATATTTCCTTTATTCAAAGAAACATTTTGATCTTTTGTAATAGTTAAATTTGGGTCTGTTGTTAAAGATGGTGAGATAGGTGCTGCCATATTTTTAATCCACGGGAACGTATACTGCGGTTAGTCCTAGCGTTGCAACAGTTGTTGCACGCAACATTTGAAACTCGTTTGTGTTTAATCCATCGCTGGCTTTGGTGTTGTCTGCTTCCAGTCTTACATCCTTCAATATTCCATATCGAGTGAAATTTCTTATATTTGTGCTCGTATCTTCTACCATCTTGTTTGTAATCGATACTCGAATACAAGTCTCAAGACTGTTAAGCATGGATATTGGATTTTCTGGGAAATCTTCAGGTGCAACATTGACCTCAATATAATCCTCAAGAATGCTTCCAGTCAATCCGGAAATCTTTGGTTCAGCATCGCCATTTTTATAATTTTTCCCTCTGGATAGTAAACGAATGCCGACAACCCTGTTTTTGTTCTCACCGATATACTCCGTGATCAGCTCTGCTTGAGCATCCGTCCCGGTAATACTTTCAAAATTTACTTTGGGGTTTGCCAACGAAATGGTTTTTTCATCATCTGTCAAATTTTCTAAATCAATGAACACTGATAAAATCTCTGAAGGATCTTCCCACCCTTGGTAATTTGCATAGATGTGTCTGTAGAATCCTGATGGATTCAATTCTCCAAGTCTTTTTTGAATTTGTGTTATCTTGTCTTCTATTTGTATCGAACAATCACATGGCGTACATACTGGATAAGGGGAGAATGCTGTTATTCCTGTTTTGAAAACATATTCTGCATTTAATTTTTTTGCTAATTCAGTGCATCTATAGCATGAAGTCGTGACTTTGACATAAGTTAAGTCTCCAACGCCAACTGTGATGCCCAGAGCGTCTTTCGATATTTCTTTTGCGTAAAGACAACAAGTTCCCTCGGCAGTGTACCCGGCTCCGCATATTTGCGAATAACTCTGAGTCAATGCTGTGTTAGTGACATTTTCACTAAAATCATTCAAAGACATCACCGGGATTTTAGAACTTGTCACGATGTCTAATTTACCCGGATCTATCACAAAAAGAGCGTACCAAGAATATCCATCTTCATATGATTGTAATCCAGTGGTATGCGAAGGAACGTATATTGAAGGATTTTTTCCTCGAATGGAAAAATCGGATCTATTAAGTTGATTATCACTGATGCAAAGATAGGCAATACTGTTTATTGGATTGAAAATTAATGTTTTATCGTCGGATTCCGTATTCGGATTCCAAGGAGTGGCTGCGAGCCTCAAAGTCCAATCTAACCTATTGGTGACAAAATGAACGTCTTTTTCTTGAATCTTATATAACAAATTAACATCAGTCCCCCAATCAAACGTGTTTTCTTTTACATGTTGACGTACGACTGGATCGCCACCAAGATAAAAATGCCACTTGGAAGCTTCTCGTTTTGTGTATTCAAGATATTCTTTGTTTAAATCGCTTGTTGCCATATTTTTACCTTCGGATTTATTTATACACAGAATACATAAGGTTATGGTGATTGCTGGTATAGATTACAGTATGACTTGCCCTGCTATATGCGTTTTTAACGGAACGACGGGCAATTTTAATTTCAATCATTGTAAGTTTTACTTTCTGACAGATAGAAAAAAATATGCAGACACTTTCCTAAAAAACATCAAAGGAGAGGAATTTGCATACTATAGTGGCGACTACATGAGATTTGATACCATCTCTGAATGGGCCATGAAGTATCTCCGTGGCGTGGAACAAGTTTGTATTGAGGGGTATGCATTTGGCGCAAAGGGTAAAGTTTTCCACATAGCCGAAAATACAGGAATTTTAAAATATAAAATCTTTCAGGCACAGATACCATTAGAGGTAGCTCAGCCGTCAGCAATCAAGAAAATGGCGACAGGTAAAGGAAACGCCACAAAAGAGGACATGCATTCCGCATTTTTCAGAGAGACAGGGACAGATTTGATATATTTCATGACTCCCGGAAGAAACGACTGTATCAGCCCAGTTTCAGACATCGTAGACTCTTATTATGTCTGTAAATATCTCTTTGAGCGAATTAAGGCTGAGGCTTGATTTCATCAAGCTTTCTTAACCCGTTTTTTTCTTTTATTTTTGCCACTACTTGTTTTGTTATATCGGATTGAACGTGATCGGCTATCCCGTCTTTGCCGAACAGCTTTTCTCTTTCCTGATTTGTCATGGTCTCTTTCAGGATTTCGATCATTTCCACGATTTCCTTGACCGCTAAAGTTACGGTGTTTGCACGGTAGATTCCCCATATCAAGTATGCGATTCCTCCGACGAAGGAGACAATCAAAATCACACCACCTACTTGTGCAATTTGCTCCATGTAGTATTGGCTGGCTGCTGCAAAACCCACCATCATGGTTCCGATCATCATTATTGAGGATCCAAACAGCCGATTTCCCAATAAAAAAGCCACTACCGCCCCTCCTACAATGGCGGCAAACCCAAGTACCCAGAACATAGTAACATATCCATAAAGCTTCTCAAGGGCTTCTAGACGCTTAGAATTAATCAAATCCTTTAGTCTAGCCAATTCTTCTTCATTCTTCTTGACTTCATCTATCACTGTGGCTAATTTTTTGTTTTCATCTGATATTGAATCCGCAGACACTATGATATTTGAAGCTTTATTTTCTATGTTACTTGCCACCTTTTGATCAGGAATAGCCTTAGCTTCATTTTTAATGTCATTTGCATTATTTTTTATGACAACTGATTCAGATCCAATATCTTCTAGAACATCCTGAAGATGGGGAGGGGTTGTATTTGCCACCGGAGTTATTGCTGGTTTGGGGGCAGAGACACATCCGGCGATTAAAACAAATACTAGAGGTATTAATTTTTTCAAAGTATGGGTCTCCTTCGTTTTCTTCTGACCAGCCCCATTGGGGGGCTGTAGCCAGCCAGAGCCGGGTTTGGGTCTTCCCCTACCTGTGGGTTGGAAAACCCAGCACCGATGACATTGCCTATCGTAGAGTCTCCTACAGGGGCTTCTCCTTCTTCTACAAGGACATCTATGGATTTTTGAAGTTCTTCAAGAAATAATTGTCCGTTTCCACCCAATTCATGGCATTCAAATGCCATAGCTCTGGCTGCGGTTTGAATATAATTAAAATCTGCTTTAAGCTTATTTCCGGGAAGAGCTTGGACTAGTCTTTTTATTCCAATAACCAATCTCATGAAAGGGGAAAGAACGTTTTTTTCTTTTGCACTCATCTCGGCTTCTGTTTTTAGCAAATTTCCATTTGCATCAATTAGTCCAACTTCATATGCTCTAAGAGCAGTGAAAGGTTTTATTATTTCATTCATCAGTTTATACACTGTGAAAGAAGTCACGATGCTGGCTAGTGACTCATTTAACGTATGGTTTTCAGTATTTGATCGATCCGATGGTCCGTTGGGATTTGATCCAAATCCACTTCCGGTATTTTCCTCGGCAAAATTTGAAGATATTGAAGGAATGATTTCAGACATGAATGATATTCCGGTTCTAGTTTAAAAAACAGGATTCTGGAGCAGGCTTCTGGACCGAAAACATTGTTCAGAATTATTATATGATTCAGTATCAGTCTTTCTTTCAGCGCGTCCCGTTTTTCAAACTTGTTCAAGAGCCTTTTTATGTATTTTATTCTTTCCAAATCCTCATTAAACTCCTCCATGCTTTTGCAGGAGGGGTTATCATAATATTTCATGGTAAAAAGCAAGAAGTTTTCTTGCGTCAGTGGCTCTTTGTTCTTCACAGTTATTCTACAGCAACATCTCCTGCTGTTTCTTCCAATCTAATATTAAATTTGTAGAGCCCATTGGCTCCATTTCTTGTTATGATAACGGCTAATCTCATACCCTTGCCGCCATTGAATTCTGATATTCCATCGGTTTCGAGGAATCCCTTAGACAAATCATGAGTTGGGGTGGTCCCGAAGGTTCCACCAAAGCGAGTCAAGGGAAATTGCATCGGGGTATCGGTCAGCAAAGGGACGTTCGGGTTAAATTGAAAATCTAATCCTGCCAAGTTTATCTTGGCTCTTAGAAGAGCAAATGCAGATCTAGGATCGAGATAGTCCTTCTGTGCAAATGTCTGCAAGAAGGCATTAATACGATTCATCTGAGTTTCGTTTTCTATTCTATGAACACCGAAGTCACTGGCGGCTGAGCGATTGGTTGTTCCGTCATAAGCAGCATTAAAACCACCACCATCTGCGTACTCGGATTCCATTATACGTTGTTTTAGTTGATAAAATCTTTTCATTGTTACCTCTAGATTATTTAGTTTCCTCGATGTGAGTATCTTCTAAACTTATTTTATTTCTTGCCATTGAAAATAAAATGCTGTTCAATTGAGATTTTATCTTCTGAACAGATCCCTCTAAGGAAGCAATTCTACTTTCCATGTGTGCCCTGTCTTTTTGTAGTTCTACCCTGATTTCAGCCAATTCTGTCCTTATTTTCCCAAGCATACTAAAAAGGGTAAAGGTGCCCCCCAAAATCACAGCCATAATACCCAACAAGCCACCGACATTTTCTATAAATTGACTATCTGAAGCTTGTGCTATGATTCTTTCCATTTAATATCCTTTATTAGGGGGTTTTCTTTGCGTGTTTGGTGGCGACGGCGTACATCACGCCCTTGGCTCTTTTTCCATACTTCTTTTTAAATTCGCCCATTTTACCCTTTAATTTACCAACCATCTCTTCCTTCTGGGCCTTATCTTTCTTTGTGAGTTTTTTTGGCTTTTCTGCTTCACTCAGAGTCTTAAAAGACACTTTGATGTCTTCGTTAAAAGTAACTTTGAATGGCTTGCTAGCTTGGAATTTATAGGCTTCAAATATCGATATTCCATCAGTCTTATTTGTGAAGCATTCTGGAACGTCCATCATTTTACGATATTTGGATTCTTGGCAACCACACCCTTTTTTCTTTTTCATCTGCTTTGTCCTTTGTTTTTTAAGAGAAGTTGGAGGAGTTTTGGATCTATGAGTCCGAATTGGCCCGGAGTTTCCCTGAGCCACTTTAAAGTTAATTCAGCGGATCCTTCAAGCCCAGCTCCCCATGTTTCAGCTATCCTTTTTTTGGAATGACCATTATCGGCTCGGTTTTTATTTATGGAACGGACCCTAAGATTTTTATCACTATTATCAAGAGCATTTCCATTCTTGTGATCTATGTCTTTACCGTGAATGGCTTTTTTACCTAGTCTCTTCGCCATTTTTCTTCTAGCAAGGACTCTTTTGCTTCTTTTGGCTCGTTGTTCCGGCTTTCCATGGAAAAGTTTATACTCTCTTTTGTAATTTCTCTTTTCCATGATAATTTTGGGTATTTCATATCCCATTATCTCTCTGGCTTCGTTAACTTCCATTCCGTTTTTAACTTGCTCGACAAGAATGTCGTTTAAAAGCTCGTAATTCTGGAAAAATTCGTCCATTTTATTGTTTATGACAGGAATTTCAAAGTTCACACCATTTACACTAACTTTGTTTATTATTGGACTTCCTTTATATCTCAACTTTAGGCCCAATTCTTCAAAGTCTATGGGATCTATGGTGATATTTTCTATCAAGCCTGACATGCTCAAAATACCAAGAACAGTGTTTGGATTTAATTCTTCATCGTAATTTTGCTGTGAACTGCTGTACGAATTAAAACCCATCAATTGTGCATCTAGGGGTTTCATTGTTCTAGACGCATCACTTGGACCCATGTCCTGTGCCATTGTTGTGGTGGTAAAATCTGGCGGTAAGAAAGTGTATTCAAATAATTGATCTAAATCATCTTCTACTTGAAAATTTTGAAGTTGAAGAGACTTTCTTCGCATTCTCTCAGTTCTTGTTGATATAGGAGTGGTTTCTACTCCAGTCTTTACTTTTTGACCCTCAACACTCCTGTAAATTGGCCTTGACTTCGCTCTCACATCAACTCTCATTACACTTACCATTTCATCGAATTCTTCTGAATATACTGGATTCTTTAAAACCTCTTCAAAAGAGCCGGGCAACATCATTCCATGGACCGGAGATCCATCAGAAGATGCCATCATTATGCCGTTTACTCGTCCAAGAGAATCTTGAGCAAATTTTCTTTCTCCTGATATTTGAGCATATATCAGAGCTTTCTTGAAAAGTTGATTTTCCATCAATTCTTCAAGATAGCCTTCGATTTTTTGTTTTATCGGTTCAGCTTGAGTTCTAAACTGATTTGCATTTCCCCAACCTCTAGCCTCTATTTCCTTATCGGTCAGCTTCTTCATTATATTGACGGCGTAGCCGGGATCGTTAACAGCAATTGTCCCACCAAATTCACTACCACCCATACTATGTGCTAGTTGTTGAACATTTCTGACTTCACTTATCAATTGATTGAAGATAGTTGAAATTTCTGGTGGCAATTCACCGTTGCTCACTTGTCTTATCATGTCTTGCACTGTGAGAAGAGTCGCCAGTGTTTCGCTCGGCTGTGAACTCGCTATCGGGGCATCATAACCCTTTTTGTAGGAGAATCCAACTACATTCTCTGAAAGTTTTTTTGTATCTCCACAGTTTTTTCCATTTAAATAATCAATAAGTTCAACTAGATTATCTTCGGCAACGACAAAGATATCTGCTTTTGGTGTAGCATCGCTGGAACCAGCAGCTATGTGTTCCTGACTGGCTTCACCACAACCTTGCTTGTTCATCGAAGAAATTGCAATTAGATTTTTTCCAGAAAGATTTTGATTTTCTCTCGAAGCCAGAGCAAAAAGCTCTTGTCGTGTATCATCTCCGATTCTCACGATTGATGGATTATTTCTGACAATTTCATTATATTTTGCTATTTGCTGTGGAGTTAGGAATTTTTTGTCGCCTAACAACTTGGCAAGTCTCGGATCCAAGACAAGCCCAGAAATCATCGATGAATCTTGTGCTTCTAGAGCCTTTAGTGGAGCACCTCTTCTCATCATATCTTCTGGATTTGGAGGAACAATTTCAAATTGATTTGTAGGACCTACTTCTTGGCTTCTTTTGTCAACTTTAGTTCGGGTTTCCTTTTTATTCTTTTCCTTATCTGTCAATCTTCTCTGTGGTTTTGCTCTTTCATCCTTGGGGAAGATGAGATTGGACATTTCTGTTGCAGCAAAGTCCTTGTTACCCAGATATGATTCTAATTCAGTTCTCGAAGGAGTCTTGTTTTCACTTTGAGGATAAAGTTTGGTGTGGTAATTTGGATCGTAGCTATCTTTTGAAACTATTCTGACCTTATTGTCTTTTCCACGAACAACAATAACTTTGCTCACATTCCCCTTTTTAGCAAGCTCAGTCGGGGACGCATCATCCTCTTTAGATCTTTGTGTTTTTTTTGCTTTAGTTCCGCTTTTGGCTTTTTCTTGTTGCTTTTGTTGAGGAGTTTTGGTTCCCCTCATTTGATCTGGAGTTCTGCTTTTTTCTTTTGTATTTCTTGCTCTTCTAGTTCTTTTCATCTTTACGGTCTTGGCTTCTTCAAGTTCGACAGCTTCTGTTGAATATCGTTTTTCATCCTGTCTTTGAATTCTTTTCTTCAGTTTAGCTTGAACTTTTGGGTCACCTGTCGGATTTCTCATCGAGGCTCTTTCTCCGGCTGATGGGCGGGTTCCAAAATTTACGGCTCTGTCTGAACCAGAATTCAGCTTTTCAGAGAGGAAATTATCGAAAGCAAGATCCAATGCCTCTTGCTTGACGAAGTTGCGAGCCGCGTCTAATTTTTCTTCTCTATCTTGTGCTGCTTGAATGTCTCTTGCATTTTGTATAGCTGTCCTCGCCATAATAGCATGTTTA
>Ga0075470_10000445_pt1 | contig 13465 bp, 11 predicted proteins | sample DEB19_08_DNA_4_FD_71482 | JGI IMG/M metagenome (GOLD analysis project Ga0075470, IMG submission 71482) | Aqueous microbial communities from the Delaware River and Bay under freshwater to marine salinity gradient to study organic matter... | ecosystem: Environmental > Aquatic > Marine > Coastal ... | reverse complement strand
CCTTGATGACTGCGAGATAGTTCTGTGGTGATCCGGCCATTGGCCCATACCTTCCGCTCGGATGCGTAGTTAGTTGCTCAATGGTCGCACAGTCAGCGCCGGTTTTGTGGCAATTCGGGTCAACGGACCCCGAAAATCACCGCATCAACGGCTGAGAACGGTGGGATCGCCCGCCGACACATCGATGACCGCAATGGTCTTCGGGTCCTGGCGTCGCAGCAGAACGACAACCGCAATGAGCTTGTTCTGCAGGTCGGCGGGTGTCCCGAAACGAATCAACGTGTCGCCCTTCAGGACCATCGAGAGCTCCCCTGCCGGGCTGAGGTCGAGAGCGGCAACCTTCGGGCGGATCTCATCGGGAAGCGCGAGGACCAACTGGGCCGCGGCACGGTACGCATCGTCGGCGACGTCGCCCGCCTTCACGGCCGGCCCCGTGCCCTTCACCTGCAGGTACTTCGTGGGGAAGCCGTCGAGCACGTCGATCACGTGCCCCCTCGCGTCCACCATCCGCGCCTTGTTGTCGGTGCCGACGTACCAGACGACGGGTACCCGCTCGGAGATCTCCACCACGACACCCGACGGGAAGTGCGTGGTGATCCGCACGTCGGCCACCCATGGGTCCGCCAACAGGACGGTGCGTGCCCGTGAAGTGTCCGCCGTGAAGATCGACGTTCCCTTGAGGATCTTGCGCACCCTCTCGATGTTCGGCTTCCCCGTGTAGACGTTGCCCTCGAAGGTGAGCGACCTGACGGCGAAGAGCGGTGACGCCATGACGACGATCGTGAACACGAAGAGCCCGGCCAGGAGTCCGGCGATCTTCAGCCACCTGACCCGCTTCAGACGGTCTCGACGCGCCCACGCCCTGCGGCGCTCCTCGAATCGCGGATCGACGTCGGTCGAACTGTCGGCGAGGTCCGGTTCCTCGTCGATGACGATGAGCGGGTCCCCGTAATTGACCGGAACGGACGGATCGACGGGCTTCTGGCGGAACGGGAGCACCCGCGCCTCTTCGTCTGCGTCGACCTGCCCACCGGAACCGCCGACCGACTCGTCCACGATCTCGACGACCTCGACGAAAGTGGTCACGGTCTCGCCTGATCCGTCGCCCGCCTCGACGACCGTCACGTCGACCGATTCGGGCTCACCGCCGAAGAGCCGTGACAGCTCGTCGAGAACTTCCGGTGACACGCTGCCCACCTCGAGCGGCTTGTCGTCGGGGAACACTCCGTCGTCGTTGCTCACGGCTGCTCCCCCAGTCGCCGGGAGATCGCCGCCCGGGCGTCGCGGAGGTCATCGGATTCATGCGCCGCGTCCGCAAACCGCGTGATGATGTCCTCCCCGAAGCCGACGAGGCGCACCTCGCTGCGGAGCACGGTGCCGGTGGCGGCGCGCACCTCGTCCTGCACGGTTGTCATCAGATTGACGACATCCGCGGCCGTGGCGTCCGGCGACGCCTGGATGAAGTTCGCGTGCTTCTCCGACACCGTTGCGCCGCCGATGCTGCGGCCGCGCAGACCGCAGCCGTCGATCAGTGCGCCGCTGCTGCCTTCCCCCGGTGCCGGGTTCACGAACACCGAACCTGCATTGCGGCCACCCGGTTGGTTCAGGCGTCTCCACGCCACGATTTCTGCGAGTGCGTCGTCGCAGTCGTGGTTTCCCGGTGACGTCACGCTGAACGTGGCCGAGACCACACAGTGCGTCGGTCCGAGCGCGGAGCCGCGGAAGTGCAGTGCAAGTTCCCCCGCAGACAGATTCACGGAGCGACCCGTTTCGAGCGAGACGACCTCCACGCTCACGAGACTGTCGATGATCTCGGCACCGTGCCCGCCGGCATTCATTCGCACGGCACCGCCCACGGTTCCCGGCACGCCGACAGCCCATTCGAGGCCGCACCCACCGGCCGCAACCGACCGACGCGCGAGCACAGGCAGCGGCATCCACGCGGGAACGGTCACCGCGCCGTCCCGCACGGTGACGTTCATGGAGTCGGGATCGGTGCCGGGTCTCGTGCGCACCACAACGCCTTCGAACCCGCGGTCGGACACGAGGGTGTTGCTCCCGTTGCCGAATGGCAGGACCGGCACTCCCGGGTGGGATGACATGACCTCGCCCACTGCGCGCGCATCCTCTGCACCGGTGACCTCGACGAGGACCGCCGCGTCACCGCCCACGCCGTACGTGGTCAGGGAACCGAGCGGTGCGCCCGCACGCACCGTCAACCCTCGGGCAGCAAGCTCTGCCGCGATCACCGTTGCCTCGCCCGCGTTCACCGCCCAACCGCCTTCAGTTCGTCGGGGAATCCGGAGATGTCGCCGCACCCCATGCTGATGCAGACGTCACCGGGTCCGAGCACACGTGACACTGCGCTGACGAGTTCCTCGCGCGTTTCGGCCCATGTGACGCTGTCGTGCTCCGACCGGACCGCATCCACCACGAGCATTCCCGTGACTCCCTCGATGCGCGGGGTTCCCGATGCGTAGATGTCGGTGATGAAGACCTCATCGGCGCCCGCGAAGCACCCTGCGTACTCACCTGCCATCGCGGCGATGCGGTGGAACCTGTTCGGCTGGAACACCGCAACCACCCTGCCCGTGCACGACGGGTGCGTCCGGACGGCCGCGAGAACCGCCTCGATCTCCGCGGGCAGGTGCGCGTAGTCATCGATCAACAACGCACCGTTGTGCGTGCCGTGCTCGATGAAGCGCCGGTCGACCCCGCGGAAACCCGCGACGCTGCGTGCGGCAACGTCGGCGTCGATGCCGAGTCCGGTGGCCATCGCGAGGGCGGCCGCACAGTTCAGTGCATTGTGGGTCCCGCGCAGCGGAAGGTCAACATGAATCTCTGTTCCGCGGAGACGGACCGTGAACCAGATGCCGGTGTCAGTCGGGACCACGCCGGAGACGATGACGTCGTTGTGCGTCCCGAATCCGTAGCGCACCGTGCGTGGGTGGGCGGACCGTGCGGCGACCCGTGCGGCGCGGGGATCATCCCCGCACACGACGAAGACGCCGGTCAGCCGGCCGACCATCCGCACGAACTCGTCCTCGATCCGCTCGACAGTCCCGAAATGGTCGAGGTGGTCGGCATCGACGTTCGTGAGGATCATCGATGACAGTGCCAGGGACTGCGCAGTCCCGTCACTCTCGTCGGCCTCGATCACCATGGATCCGTCCGAGCCGAGGTCCGCACCGCCGAGGCCGAAGACATCGGCGCCGATGTAGTACGAGGGGTCCCGCCCCGCACCGCGCATCATGACGGTGAGCAAAGAGGTGGTTGTCGTCTTTCCGTGGGTCCCGCCCACCCCGACCGAATCGTGCACCGCGGTGATCGCGGCGAGCATTGCCGAACGGTGGACGGTCGGGATTCCCGCCGCGCGCGCCGCGACCAATTCGACATTCGTCTGCGGGATCGCGGTCGAGTAGACGACCACGTCCGCTCCCCGGACGAGCCCGGCGTCATGGCCGATGTGCACGTCCACACCGAAACCCCCCAGCATTGCCACCGTGTCCGATTCGTGCAGGTCGCTGCCGGCGACCATGTGACCCATTCGCGCAAGGAGGATGGCGACGGCACTCATGCCGGGGCCGCACACACCGACGACATGGCAACGCAGGGGTGCGGACAGGTCGATGCGCACGGTGGCCTGGTCGTCGGGTCCGGTCATGGGGTCACCATTGTTCCACCACGGGGTCACCGCAATGCGGCGTTCCCGATGACGTCAACCAGGGAGCAGTTGCGGCTCCGTTCGCCGAGTTGCCGTGCAGCAACCGCCATCCGTCTGCGCCTGTCGGGATCGACGGACAGCGCTCGCACCGCACGGACCAGGTCGGACTTCAGGTCCCCACGCTCGTTGACGAGTTCCGCTGCCCCGGCATCGGTCAGCCACTTCGCGTTCAGCGTCTGGTGGTCATCGGCGGCCCCGGACCACGGCACCAGGATGCTCGCGACCCCCACCGATGCGATCTCGGCGACGGTGCTCGCACCCGCACGGCTGACGACGAAGTCACTTGCAGCCAGCATTGCCGCCATGTTCCCCTCGACCGCGACTCTCCGCACGGTCACGCTCCCCGGCACGACCATGGCGGGTGCGCCGTCGTGCGCGTACCGCGGTCCGACGACATGGTGAACGAATGCCGGTGTCCCCGTCAGTGCGAGCTCACGGACTAGATCGTCGACCGAGGAGTTGAGCGCGGCGGACCCGAGAGAGCCACCGACAACGGTGACGAACAATGCTTCATCAGCGACACCGAGTCCGGTGCGGACGCGTGCCCGCTCGGACGCAACGTCCATCGTGCGGATCGAACGCCGCACGGGCGCACCCGTGACAACTGCACGCGGGAGCGGACTCCCCTCGAATGCCACCGCACAGACGGTTGCGTCCCTGGCCTGGCGCCGCGTGGCGAGTCCCGGGAGGAAGTCGTAGCTGACGCACACGAGCGGCACCCCGGCAGCCACCGCCGCGCGCGCCATCGGCTCACTCGCGTAACCGCCGACCGACACCACGACTCGCGGCTGCCATTCCGACACCAGACGTCGGGCGCGGCGGGTCGACCAGATCAGACGGAACGGCAGGACGAGGTTCGCCACCAGCGAACGGAGCGAGAACGACCTCTGGAGCCCGGAGATGGGGAGGAACTCGCACCGCACCCCCGACGAAGGGACCATCGATGACTCCACGCCGCGCCGCGAACCGACGTACGCGAGACCGTCAACGGGGTGACCGGCGTCCTGCAGCATCTCGAGGATCGCGATGGCCGGGACGACGTGGCCGCTCGTGCCCCCACCGGTCACGACCGCGTACACCATGCCCCAACTATTTCATGTGGCGCGCGACGTTCAACAGCAATCCCGAGGCGATCATGGTCACCATCAACGACGAACCGCCGTATGACATAAACGGGAGCGTCAATCCCGTCATGGGAATGATGCCGACGATCCCGCCGATGTTGATGAACGTCTGGAAGCCGAACCACGCCGAGATGCCACCGGCGATGAACGCGCCGTGCATGTCGCGCGCCCGCAACGCGGTGCGCACACCGAAGAACACGAGCACCCCGTAGCCGGCGATGACGGCCGTCGATCCGAAGAGACCGAGTTCCTCGGAGATGACCGCGAAGACGAAGTCGCTGTACGCGAGGGGGACGTAGCCCCACTTGCTGGTTCCCGACCCGATGCCCGTGCCACCGACACCACCGTTCGCGATGCTCAACAACGACTGGTACACCTGGTAGCCGTCGTGGCGTTTCGTCTCGGCGAGGTTCCAGAACGCAAAGAGCCTCCTGCTCGCGTTGCTCGCCTTCAGCAGAACGAGCACGCCGAGGAAGCCGATTCCCGCAGTCGACACACCGAGCTGCCTCCCCGGGATGCCCGCGAACGTCATGAGGCTGAGCACGATGAGGATGAACACGAGAGCCGTGCCGAAGTCCTTCTGGAACACGCACAGACCGGCCGTCACGGCGAGGACCATGAGCATCGGCTGGAGAACGCGCTCGCGAACGGCGACGTACTTGTGTCGCTTCGAGAGGAAGTCGGCGCAGAAGAGCACCACGGCGAGTTTCATGAACTCCGACGGCTGGAGACGGAAGTTGCCGTACTGCAGCCACGCGCGTGCGCCGTTGATGTCCCGGCCGACGAGAAGCACGAGACCGTTCAGGAATACGGACACGACGATGAACGTCATCAGCCATTTCGTCTTCCGCCACGTGTGGTACGGGACCTTGTAGGCACCCCACATGCCGACGGCGCCGAACATGGCCCACTTGCACTGCCTCGCGAACAACGACCACGCGGATCCGCCCGAATGGAGACTGACCACTGACGAAGAGGACAACACCATGATCAGCCCGACCGCGGTGAAGAGAACCGTGACCGACAGGATGGCCCAGAAGGCCTGAGTCGGCGGGGCGAGCGGCATCTTGTGCTTCTCGTCGAGGCCGAGACGGGCGAGCATTGCTTCGCGACGCTGGCGGAGGGACTGCTGTTCGGACCTCTTCTCCGTCATGCTCATGACCCGGCCTCCTCACCGAAATGGCCACGCACCGTGCGTTGGTAGTCGTCGCCCCTCTCGTTGTAGTTCCTGTACCAGTCGTAACTGGTGCATCCCGGCGAAAGGACCACGGGAATGCCCGGCCCTGTCATCGCGGCCGCGTGCGCGACGGCTTCCGTCATGGACCCCGCCGTGCGGATCTCACAGACTCCCGCGAAGGCCCGTTCCACGAGTCCGGCGTCATCCCCCATGGCCACGACGCCGTGCATCCGTTGCGGCTCCGAGGCCAGCTCGGACAGGTCGAGCCCCTTGTTGCGACCGCCTGCGATCAACACGAGCCGGTCGAACGCCCGGATCGCGGTGAGCGCGGCGTGCGGGCTCGTGGCCTTCGAATCGTCGTACCACTGCGACCCGCCGAACGTGCCGACCAACTCGATGCGGTGACGGGCCGGCGCGAACGTCGACAGCCCTGCGGCCACCGAACCGACGGGCACGAGCCCCGCTTCCAGCACGAGCGCAGCCGCGGCGAGCGAGTTCGTGATGTCGTGCGGCATGGTGCGCCACATCTCGGTGAGGTCACACAGCGGACCCCCGGGGCCGACCAAACGGCCGCCGTCCACGCGGTACTCACCGTGCTCCAGCCCGAACGTGACGACCCTGGCGCCACAGCGCCCCGCGGCCTCCACGATGGACGGGTCACCGAACGGCGCGACCGCCACGTCGGTGGCGCGCGCATGGGCCCACACCTGTTCCTTCGCGGAACGGTAATGCTCGAGTGTCGGGTGCCAGTCCAGGTGGTCGGGAGCGAAGTTCAGCCACACGGCTGCGTGGCAACGGAACAGGTCCGTGTACTGGAGGCGGAAACTGGAGCACTCGACGACAAATGCGTCGACTGATTCGTCGTCGACTGCAGCCATGAAGGGCGTGTCGGTGTTCCCCACTTCCTCCACCTTGAGGCCGGCGGAACGCAGGAGGTGCGCGGCGATCATCGTTGTCGTCGTCTTGCCGTCGGTTCCGGTGACGCCGAGGATCGGTCGCCCACCGTGCGCGCGGGCCTGCTCCCATTCGTAAGCGATGTCGATCTCGGACCGCACCGGCACCCCCGCCGCGACCGCCGCCATGATCACCGCGCTCCCCGGCGGAACACCCGGGGCGGGCACCAGGACATCCACGTCGCGGAGGAACGCCGCGATCCCGTCCGCCGACGAGACGTCATGGATGGAGGCTCCGATGCCTGATGCGAACTGCGCGTGCGCCTCGGTCGGGTGATCATCTGCGACCCGCACACCGAAGCCACGACGCGTGAAGGCCTCTGCCACTGCCCGACCGGTGATGGCAAGGCCATGGACCGCCGCCACCGGCATCAACGACCGCCCGCGAAGTTGTCGGCAATCGAGGTGAAGTCGGCGATGAAGATCCCGACGGCCGCCGCCACGCACAGCCCGGAGATGATCCAGAAGCGGATGATCACGGTTGTCTCGGGCCAGCCGACGAGCTCGAAGTGATGGTGAATCGGGGACATTCGGAACAAACGGCGCTTGCGACCCGATGCCTTGAATACGCCCATCTGGATCGCAACAGACCCGGCCTCCATCACGTTCAGCGCGCAGATCAGGGGCAGCAACAGGTGGGTGTTGGTGGTCACGGCAAGAAGTCCGAGGGCGCCACCGAGGCCGAGCGCCCCGACATCGCCCATGAAGATGCGCGCCGGGGCCGCGTTCCACCACAGGAACCCACCGCAGCCACCGGCCATGGCGGCCGAGAACACCGCGAGGTCCAGCGGGTTCACGAGGTGGTACACGTCGGGATTCCTGAAAGCCCAGTAGGCGATGACGGTGAACGCGAGGAACCCGAACAGCGCCGAACCTGCGGCAAGACCGTCGAGGCCGTCCGTCACGTTGACCGCGTTCGTGGTGGACCACACCATCAGAGCGGTCCACACGACCCACAGGACGGGCATGAGCTTCCAACCGGGGAGGTCGAACCTGGTGAAGGAGAGGTTCTCGCTGACGCCCGTGCCGAGTAGCAGCCACGTCATGAGCAGCAGCACGAGGCCGAAGGTGATGTAGCCCTTCTTCTTCCAGAGGATGCCGCGGTTGTGCGACTTGCGGACCTTCAGGTAGTCATCGAGGAAACCCATGAAGGCGAGGACCAGCACGCCGGCCCACATGATCATCGCCTGGTCAGAGAACGCGATGCCGCCGCGCAGGTGGGCCGCGGACCACCCGATGAACGCTGACACGAGGATGGCGATCCCACCCATCGTCGCGGTGCCCTGCTTCTTCATGTGATGCACGGGACCGTGGTCCTCGGACCCGAGGATCGGCTGGCCCTTGCCGAGGTTCGCGAAGAAAGAGATCAGCCAACGTGTTCCGAAGAGCGAGAGCAGCATCGAGACGGCTCCGCCGATGAGGACAGCTATCACCGTGAACCACTCCTTCTGGCCACCGCAATCCGCGCGACCCCGACATCGGAGAATGCGAGAAACTCCCCCGCGACCTCCTGGTAGGGCTCGTGACCCTTGCCTGCAATGACCACTATGTCAGCACTTCCGGCGGCCGAAATGGCGGACTCGATGGCAACGGCGCGGTCAACGATGCTCACAACCTCACAGGTTGTGCCCGACATCCCGTCGAGAACGTCACGGATGATCGATTCGGGGTCCTCGGAGCGCGGGTTGTCCGACGTGACGAAAGCGACATCAGCGAGTTCGTCGACTGCGCGGCCCATCTCCGTCCTCTTGCCCCGGTCACGGTCGCCACCGCATCCGAACACCACGATCACGCGGCCAGCCGCCAGGGAACGAACGGAACCGAGAACAGTGCGCAGCGCATCGGGCGTGTGGGCGTAGTCGACGATGACCGAATAGTCGGAGTCGGTCGGGACCATCTCGAACCTTCCGTCCACGGGTCCGATCGAGGCCGCCGCAGCCGCGACGTCGCCGACCGCGCAACCGAGAGCGACGGCGACCTCCAGGGCAAGGAGCGAATTGAGCACGGCGAACAAACCACCCGCACCGATGCTGACGTCATGGCCGCGCCACGTGTAGCCGACCCTTCCCACCTCGACACGGACATCGGTCAGCGTCGAGGTCGAACACGGGGACACGGGGATGGACAATGACGAAGCCAGCCTGCGACCCCACTCGTCATCGACGTTCACCACCGACGCCCTCGAGACAGCTGGTTCGAACAACCTGCACTTGGCCGCGAAGTACTCCTCCATCGACCCGTGGAAGTCGAGGTGATCCCTCGAGAGATTCGAGAACACGGACACGTCGAACGTGATCCCACTGACACGACCCATCACGAGCGCGTGCGACGACACCTCCATCACGACGTGCGTCGCGCCGTCACGCACCGCATCGGCAAGTTGCCCCTGGAGCTCGATCGCCTCCGGCGTGGTGCGGACACCGGTCAGGGTGCCGATAGTGACCGTCTCGTGGCCGAGCGCACGGAGGAGCGAACCGACGAACGACACCGTCGACGTCTTGCCGTTCGTTCCGGTGACCCCGACCATCGTCAACCCGGTAGACGGGTCACCGAGCGCACGGGAGACCATGGTGCCGACAACTGCGCGCACATCGGGAACGACAACCTGCACGATGGCCGCCGGGAGATCGAGCACGTGATCCACCACCACGGCGACGGCACCGCGCGTGACGGCGTCCGGGGCGGCGTCGTGGCCGTCGAACCTCGAGCCACGGATGCAGAAGAAGAGATCCCCCTGCTCGATGGTGCGCGAATCGTCGGAGGCTCCGGTCACACGGAGGTCAGTATCAACGACGACACCCGGGACTTCGGCAATCGACGAGAGCCGGACCGGGTCGAACGAACGGCGTGCCACGACGACGTCCTATCAGTGCCCGACGTTCGGAGCGACGCGGCCGTGACAGCCCGAGTCGGTTCCCGTCGGTTCGATCCCCAGCTCGTGCATGACCGTGGGGACGAGCTGCGCGAACACGGGTGCGGCTGCAGTTCCGCCGAACCGGTCGATCGAGGACGAGCTCGGCTCGTCGATCGACACGAGCATCGTGACCCTCGGTGCGGCGGCAGGGAAGAACCCGACGAACGATGCGAAGTAGCGCCTGCCTCCGGCATCGGTGTTGTAGGTGCCGTTCGCCTGGACCTTGTACCCCGTGCCGGTCTTGCCGGCGATCTCCATGCCCTTGACCTTGGCACGCTCGCCGGTGCCGTAGCAGACGACGTCGCGCATCAGGTCGGTCATCGTCGCGGCGGTCGCGCCGGTGAGGACCGTCCTGGTCTTCGATGCTTTCATCTCGTGGCGCTTGCCGTTCTTGTCGATGGTCGCAGACACGAGCCGCGGCGACACATAGGTCCCACCGTTCGCGACGACGTTCGCGGCGCTCACCATCTGCAGCGGTGAGGCTGCGAATCCGTAGCCGTACGAGACCGTCGAACGCTCGGTGCCGTAGGTCTTCTTCACCGACTTGAGAATGCCGCGACTCTCGCCCGGGTACTCAAGACCGGTGTGCTGGCCGAAGCCGAACGCGGAGAGGTAGTCATGGAGGCGGGAGAAGTCCAGCTTCTCCGCAACCATCATCGTGCCGATGTTCGAGCTCTCGGCGAGGATGGTGCGCACGTTCATGTCCAGGGGTCCGTGGGGCCACGCGTCACGGATCGGGAAGTTGTCGATGTTCACGATTCCCGGGACCGTGAGGACGGTGTCCGGGTTCACCGCGCCCTCGTTGATCGCGGCGCTGATGCTGAAGACCTTTGCAACCGAACCCGGCTCGTAGGCCTCTACCGCGGCGAAGTTGCCCTGCGCGACGGCAACGGTGCCGTCGGCACGACGCTTCACGTTCGTCATCGCCAGCACGTCGCCGGTCTTCGAGTCGATGGCTATCGCGGTGCCACCCTTCGCACTCAGCGCCTTCACACGGGCGAGAACGGCCGCATCCATCTGGTACTGGATCGTCTTGTCGAGCGTGGAGACGATGTCGTCACCCGGCATCGGCTGGACGGTGTTGTTCGCAGTGCCGGGGATCGAGCGTCCGTTGTTGTCCACCTGGCGGACCTGCGTGCCGTCGACACCCGTGAGGACCTCGTTGAACTGCAGCTCGAGACCCGAAGTGCCGAGACCGTCCGGGTCGGTCCGACCGATCACCGCTTCGGCTGCCCCGCTCTCGATCACGCGGGCAGGTTCGATGTAGGAATAGATGCCCGGCAGACCGAGGTCCAGGACGGCCTGTGCGTTCTCCTTCTGCATCTCCCGCGCCACATATGCGAACTTGTTCGTGTTCACCGACAGCTTTGCCAGGAGGTCCGCTTCGCCGGCGGCGTCGAGACCGATGATCGTGGCGAGCGCATGCGACGTCGCCACCGGGTCGACGATCGCGCGCGGGTCCGCCCAGATGGTCGTCGTGGGAACGGAGAGAGCGATCTCGTTGCCGTTCCGGTCGAAGATCACGCCGCGGCTCGCGCGCAGGGTGTTCACACGGGTGCGCTGGCTGACGCTCTCGGCGAGATACGCAGAGCGGCCCCACGTCTTGAGTTGAGTCACACGGAACACGAGGATGCCGAGGAGACAGATGATGACCATGCCGATCACGAGGAGACGGCGGCGCATCGACTGGTCGACATCGGACGAGGACCGCTTCAGGCTCTCGACGGGCCGCGAGTGACGCTCGGGACGGACCGGCCGGCGTGTACCGGACGTGCGCGAGTGGCTCGTCGACTGGCGCCCGGAGGTACGTGCGGAAGCCTGGCGACCGGAAGAAGTTGAGGAACGACCCGAGGATGTGCTGCGACCCGATGAGGTGGACGACGAGCGCGTGCCGGACGTTGTCCGAGACGTGCCTGCCCGTGCGCGATCACGCGTCGAGGGGCCGGCCGCGCGGGCAGACGTCTCCCCCTTCCGCGCTGAGCCGTGACTACGACTTCCGCGCCTGATCTCCGCCGGGTTCGTCATGGCGCGTCCCCGACCGTCCTCTTCATCTTTCCGAACTGGTCGAGAGGGCTTGCCTTCGATGCGACGACGTCGGAGTCGACCTTGCCCATTCCCGATGCAACCTCGACGGCAATCGCCGAGGACACCGGCACCATCTTCGTCTCGGTGCTCGGGACGAGACCGAGTGCGGCTGCACGGTCCGTGAGATACGCGGGTGACTGGTAGCGGGCACGCTCGGCACGCAGCTTGTCGAAGTTGTTCCGTGCCCGGATGATGTCGCTGTTCAGCCTGTCGATGCGCATCTGTCGCTCGGCCATCTGCGTCTTCATGGCCGTCACGAGGAAGAGACTCCCGACGACGACGAGGGCGAAGCCGAACGCCTTCGCACCGGTGCGGCGCGGACGCTCGACGAGCGTGAGTTCGGCGCGCTCACGGAGCGGCAGCACGTTCGGGAGACGGAGGGCGAACGCCATCACGCGGCCCCTTCCGGCAGCTTCTCCACGGCGCGCAGCCTGGCCGATGCCGCCCGCGGGTTGCGTGCCGACTCGGTCGGTGTGGCCTCACGGCGGACCCTGACGCGCTTCACGGTCGGCGTCGCGCCGCAGCCGCACGGCAGACCGGTCGGGCACGTGCAACCACCGGTCTCGGCTTCGCGCATCACTGACTTCACGATGCGGTCCTCGCCGGAGTGGTACGAGAGGACTGCGAGGCGTGCGCCGGGCGCGAGCAGTTCGATGGCAGCGCGGAGTGCAACGGGGAGGATCTCGAGTTCCTGGTTCACCTCGATGCGCAGTGCCTGGAACGTGCGCTTTGCCGGGTGACCACCACGACGGCGCGTGGCCGCGGGAATCGCGTTCGTGACGATCTCGGCGAGATGCGCCGTGCCCGTGACCGGACGGTGGGAAACGATCGCCTTCGCGATCCGGCCCGCGAATCGCTCGTCGGCGTTGTCGTGGATGATGGTGGCGAGCTGCTCAGCCGAGTACGTGTTGACCACGATGTCGGCCGACAGCTCGCGCGAACGGTCCATGCGCATGTCGAGCGGTGCGTCATGCCTGTAGGAGAACCCGCGTTCCGCGACGTCGAACTGGGGCGACGAGACGCCGAGGTCGAAGAGGGCACCGGCAATCGAACCGATGCCCTCTCCTTCCACCACTTGACCCACGGATTCGAAGCGGGCGCGCCGGAGGGCAGCGCGCCCGCCAAGACCTGCATCGTCCAGACGCTGCGCGGCTGCGGCGAGCGCTGCATCGTCCTGGTCGATCCCGAGGACAGTGACGTTCGCGTGCGCGGCGAGGATCGCAACGGAATGCCCCGCACCACCGAGAGTCGCATCGACGAACGTGCCGTCGGGCATCCCCTCGAACACCCCGAGGATCTCCTCGAGCATCACCGGTTCGTGAACGAACCCGTTCACTGCGTGACCTCCGAGCCTCGGCAGCCTCCCGGACGGCAAATGCCGACCTGATTTCTCCCAGGTGCAGGCGCGATGACAGCGGGCGGAGTTGGAGCTGACCACCGTGTCGTCCGGGAGACTGCCGAAGACCGCAGGTCCTCGGTTGGTTGAGC
>Ga0075470_10000443_pt1 | contig 13493 bp, 10 predicted proteins | sample DEB19_08_DNA_4_FD_71482 | JGI IMG/M metagenome (GOLD analysis project Ga0075470, IMG submission 71482) | Aqueous microbial communities from the Delaware River and Bay under freshwater to marine salinity gradient to study organic matter... | ecosystem: Environmental > Aquatic > Marine > Coastal ... | reverse complement strand
CGCCCTCACGCCAGTAGCTTGAAATCTGCAACACCGCTGGACCCGAAAGGCCGCGGTGGGTAAAGAGCAGGTCTTCCAGAAATTCAATGCGGTCCTTTTTGACGCCTGTCCCAATTTTTACCGGTAAGGACAGGCCTGCCAGACCCGCATAAGGTGCCCAGTCATGACCGTCGAAAGTAAGAGGGACCAGGGCTGGCCGTGGTGGCACGATGCGCAGACCAAACTGGCGTGCCAGGGTGTAGCCAAAGTCACTGGCGCCAATTTTTGGAATCGACAGTCCCCCCGTTGCCACGACGATCGCTCTGGCCGTGACTGCAGCTTGATTGGTGTGAATTTCGTAACCTGATCCGACTGCAAGAACCTGTGTCACTTCGCAGGGTTGCCAGCGGTGTACCAAGCCAAGCTCGCATTCATGCAATAGCAACTGAATGATGTCGTTGGCAGAGTGGTCACAAAACAGCTGGCCTTTGTGCTTTTCGTGAAACGGCACGCCATGCTTTTGTAGCAAAGTCAGAAAATCAGCGGCGGTATAACGTACCAGGGCCGAACGGCAAAAGTGTGGGTTGTTGCTGATGAAGTGCTTGTGGGGGTTGCGCAAATCGATATCACGGTTGGTGAAGTTGCAGCGTCCGCCCCCGGAGATGCGAATTTTTTCAGCCAATTTTGGGCTATGGTCTATCAACAACACCTTCAGTCCCTGTTGCCCGGCCTGGGCGGCACAAAAGAGCCCGGCAGCCCCTGCGCCAATAACCACTGCGTCAAATGAATCCATTGGGCGCTGTCATCATGTTTGCAGTAGGCTGGAGGTCATCAGCGCTGGGCTGCCAGCCAGGCTTGCAGACGCTGGGTGCCAAGCACCAGTCGCTGCGGATCTCGTGAAGCGAAACACCAACGCAGCCAGCCTTGTGCCTGCGGCGCAAACGCCTCGCCGGGCGCAAGCCCCACACCAGCCTCATGAACAAGTCGCTTGGCTGTGTTGAGTGTGTCCTGGTGGCCATTGATCTTGAAAAATGCATACATACCGCCATTGGGCGACTGAACCTCAATGTCTGGCATGTCCTGCAGCTGCGGGATCAGCGTATCACGGCAAGTCTTCAGATGATCGACCACACGCGGGGTGATTTCGCCCTGCCGTTGCAAGGCGGCCAGGGCGCCGCGTTGTGTGAACACGCTGGCACAGGATGTGTTGAACTCGATCAGTTTCCCAATGTCATGCGTGATGGATGGGGGTAAGACCAGCCAGCCCAAGCGCCAGCCTGTCATCAAGAAGCTTTTGGAAAAACTGTTCACTACCAGCAATCGATCCTCAGGGGTGGCTGCATCCAGAAAGCTCGGCGCGCATTGGCGAGCAGAGGGCAGGTAGTAGAGCCTTTCATAAACTTCATCGGCCAAAATCCAGGTGCCCGTCTTGCGACAGTGCTCCAAAATACTTTGCTGCTCCAGCCGCGACAGGGTCCAACCGGTTGGGTTGTTGGGTGCATTGAGGATCAACAGTCGGGTTGAAGGGGTGATGGTTGCCAGCAGGGACTCCAGGTTCAATGTCCAGGCGCCGGCCCTTGGGGTAAGAGAGACGCATTCAAGACAGGCGCCCATGATGCGGGCCTGTGCCGTCAGGTTAGGCCAGACAGGTGTGACAGCAACCACATGATCGCCAGGCTCAATAAGCGCCTGGGCAGCCAGCATCAGGGCATTGACGCCACCTGAAGTGACAGCGATTCGCTCCATGCCGATTGATGTCTCGTGCAGACGACTCTTGTAACCTGCGATTGCTTGCCGCAACTCGGGCAAGCCCAGGTTGTGCGCGTAAAAGGTCTCACCCTGATGCAGCGATTCAATGGCGGCCTGGCGGATGAACTCGGGCGTGACTTCGTCGCTTTCGCCAAACCAGAAAGCCAGAACGTCAGGCCGACCCAGGCCGGCATTGGCGACTTCTCGTATTTTGGATTCTTCCAGGTCCAGGACGGCTTGGCGCATAGTGGGCGATTGTGGCAAAAGACTGATTGTGCCCGTGCCTGTAAGGGATGACTGAAATAATTCCTGAACCAAATTTTTCAAGGGGCTGGCGAGAAATTTTTTCTGCACCAGCTACTCTTGAAATCCGTGGGTCCGAGGTCAGTTAGGGAGTGCGGTCAACTGAAGTCGGTTGGCCAGACCAGCAAAGCCTAAGGAGCCTGACCATGTTTTTTGTACCCGTTATCCGTCGTTCCCCGTTTTTTACCCCGACCGGGCGTGCCTTTAACCGTTTCTTTCAGGAAGGTGCATCGTCTGCACCAACGGCTAACGATGACCAACCTATCGAGCTCAGTTTTGATGTGCCTGGTGTTTCACGTGAGCAGATGGCCATTGGCATCGAGGGCAGTGTGCTGCGCATTGAAACCTTGCCTGAAGCCAAGCGTCAGTACAAGGCGGTTTATGAGCTTGCGCAAGATATTGATGTGGCCAAAAGTGAGGCCAAGCTGGAAAACGGCGTACTCACCTTGAAGTTGACACGGCTTCAGCCTGAAAGCAAGGCAGTCAAGCTGACCATCAATTAAGCGAAAGTCAATCCTTGATTCCCAGAGTTGCCAGGGGCCAGCGTGGTCTGACCTCAAAGGTGTAATCCTGGCTAGCTTCCTGGACCTGATGCTGCAGCCGCATGGCTGCAGCCATGGCGATCATTGCACCATTGTCGGTGCATAGGTGCAGTTCGGGGTAGTGCACCCGCACCTTTCGTTTGGCGCACTGCATATTGAGTTCTTCTCGAAGCTGCCGGTTGGCGCCAACGCCGCCGGCTACAACCAGCCGCGGCAACAAGGTTTCATCCAGGGCGGCCAGTGCCTTTTTGACCAGGACTTCGACGATCGCCGCCTGAGTAGAAGCGGCCAGATCAGCCCGTTGTATGTCAGACCAGGCTGCAACGGGTTGCCCCAGTGCCTTGGATATCTTGTGCGTCTGAGTCAAAACAGCGGTCTTCAGGCCGGCAAACGAAAAGTCCAGGTTGCCGCTATGTAACAGCGGACGCGGCAGCTTGAAGGCTGTCGGATTGCCGAGTTCGGCAAGTTTTGCCAGAGCCGGTCCGCCAGGGTAGCCCAGGCCCAGCAGCTTGGCTGACTTGTCAAAAGCCTCGCCGGCTGCATCGTCAATGGTTTCACCCAGCAACTCATACTGCCCGACACCCTCAACACGCATCAGCTGGGTATGGCCGCCAGACACCAGCAAAGCGACAAAAGGAAATTCTGGTGGGTCGGTACTGAGAAAAGGCGAGAGCAGATGACCTTCCAGATGATGGATACCCAGGACAGGCTTGTCCAGGGCGGCACCCAATGCACAGGCTATCCCGGCTCCCACCAACAGGGCGCCCGCCAGGCCGGGCCCACGGGTGTAGGCCACCACGTCGATATCGTTGAGCTTCTGGTTGGCTTCTGAGAGCACCTGTTCTGTTAGTGGCAAAACCCGCCGGATGTGATCACGGCTGGCCAGTTCGGGCACGACGCCACCATAAGCCTGATGCATCTGAACCTGACTGTGCAAGGCATGGGCCAGAAGATTGGGTGTGAGTTTTCCACTTGCCCGCACAAGGGCAACGCCTGTTTCATCACAAGAAGACTCGATCCCCAGCACCAATAAATTATTCGCCATCGCCACAAGTTTAGGTGATGCCATCAGACCCTGTCGGCTAGTTTGATTCTTGCTGCGTCTGGTTGATGGAAAACCGTTTGCGTATCGTGGTTATCACCCCGGAGCCGTTCGACTCGCAGGACATGGACATGGCCAAATGGCCCGAGCGCTTGCGCAGTCTGCGACTTGGCCTGCTGCAGAGCGGGGCTAACCTGGTGGCTTTCCACTCCGCGGACGTCGACCTGGGCAAGCGGCTATCCCAGATCCAGCGCGACCTGGTGATTGTGGATGCCTCAAACCTGCTTGGCTAAGCACAGTCGTCGGCACCCGTCTGGTGCACTGCACTACAACAGTGCGGGCGCAGCCCACAAACACCCCTGAAAAGCTGGCACGCAGATTGCGTAACTAGTAATAAGACCGATGAGGGTCGAGGGACATTCCCTCCAACGGCGGAAGGAAGGTCCCCACGACAAAGACGTCCCCATGTGTTGCTGCGTTGTGATGCGGTGCGGCCAAGTGAGGATACCTTTTTTATTGAAAGCCACCAAGGAGCCTGCCATGCCCGATTTTCTGCAAGCCAAACTCAGCCGCCGCACCGTGCTGCAAACCGCCACCCTTGGCGCTGCCGCGATCGATCCTGCGCTACGTGCCGCCGTATATGCCGCCGGCTCGGACGCGCCAGAAAAGAAGGAAGTGAAGATTGGCTTCATTCCGCTTACTGACTGTGCCAGCGTGGTCATGGCCTCGGTGCTGGGTTTTGATCAGAAGTACGGTGTCAAGATCACACCGAGCAAGGAAGCTAGCTGGGCCGGCGTGCGCGACAAGCTGGTAAACAGCGAACTGGATATGGCCCATGTGCTGTACGGGCTGGTCTACGGCGTGCATCTGGGCCTGTCCGGCCCCAAAAAAGACATGGCCGTTCTGATGACGATCAACAACAACGGCCAAGGTCTGTCATTGTCCAAGAAGCTTGCCGACAAGGGCGCTGTAGACCTGAGTAGCTTGGTCAGCACGATGAAAAAAGAGCCGCGTGAGTACGTCTTCGCCCAGACTTTCCCCACCGGTACCCACGCTATGTGGCTTAACTATTGGCTGGCCTCGGGCGGCATCAACCCGGTCAAGGATATCAAGAGCGTTGTGGTGCCCCCCCCGCAAATGGTGGCCAATATGCGCGTGGGCAATATGGACGGGATGAGCGTTGGTGAGCCCTGGAATCACCGGGCCATCATGGATGGGGTGGGTATTTCCGCTGCAACCAGCCAGGACGTTTGGAAAGATCACCCCGAGAAAGTGCTGGGCACCACCGCCGAATTCGTCAAGAAGTATCCGAACACGACTCGCGCTGTCATGATGGCTGTGCTCGAAGCCAGCAGATGGATCGATGCCAGCCTGCAGAACAAAATAAAGATGGCAGAAACCGTCGCTCAGAAGTCTTATATCAACACCAGCGTGGAGGCGATCAACCAGCGCATCCTGGGGCGCTACCAGAATGGCATGGGCAAAACCTGGGACGACCCCAATCACATGAAATTCTTCAATGATGGGGTGGTCAATTTCCCCTACCTTTCCGACGGCATGTGGTTCCTGACCCAGCACAAGCGCTGGGGCCTGCTCAAGCAGCACCCGGACTATTTGGGTGTGGCCAAACAGATCAATCAGATCGATCTTTACAAACAAGTTGCCTCGGCGATGAAGATTTCTGTACCCAAGGATGTCCTGCGTACCAGCAAGTTGATGGATGGCGTGGTCTGGGACGGCAAGGACCCGATGAAATACGCCGACAGTTTCAAGATCAAAGCCTGAGTCCCATCTCTGACTTGCACCCAACAGCACGAGGAACTCATTATGGTCAGCGCCGTCTTCCATTCCCCGGCGGAACGGGCCCGTCCCGTTTCTAACCTCGCATCAGAGCGTAAAGCGGCTGTCCCTGCTGCCGCTACCCTGGCGGCAGTCAAAGCGCCAGGCTACGACTGGCGGGGCCTGTGGCTGCGTGTGATCCCGCCGGTACTCGGCCTGGCTCTGCTGATCGGGATCTGGGCTTTGGTGTCGCTCACGAGCAAGGGTAGCATCCCCAGTCCGGCCCAGACCTGGCTGCAGGCCGTCGACGTCTTCAGCGACCCGTTCTACCGAAACGGCCCGAATGACCAGGGTGTTGGCTGGAACGTGCTGATGTCGCTGCAGCGGGTGGCGCTGGGCTTTGGCTTGGCAGCGCTGTTGGGCATCCCGGCAGGATTCCTGATCGGGCGTTTCGATTTTCTGGGCCGTATGTTCAACCCACTGATCAGCCTGCTGCGACCGGTCTCGCCACTGGCTTGGTTGCCGATTGGTTTGCTTGTATTCAAGGGCGCCAATCCAGCTGCTATATGGACTATTTTTATCTGTTCCGTCTGGCCCATGGTGATCAACACCGCAGTGGGTGTACAGCGCGTTCCAGCCGATTACATGAACGTGGCGCGTGTGCTCAACCTGTCTGAATGGAAGATCCTCACCAAGATCCTGTTTCCCGCGGTGCTGCCCTACATGCTGTCGGGTGTTCGCCTGGCTGTGGGTACAGCCTGGTTGGTGATCGTGGCGGCCGAAATGCTCACAGGCGGGGTGGGCATTGGTTTCTGGGTATGGGATGAATGGAACAACCTCAATGTCAAAAACATCATCGTTGCCATCTTCGTCATTGGCATCGTCGGACTGATTTTGGAGTACGCCCTGATCAAGCTGGCCGGCCTCTTCACCTTCGAGGAAGTTAAATCTTGAGCGCCCACCCAGCCACGCCGTGGGGAGCACCAACCGCACTGCAGAACATGGAGGTTTCCTTATGAACAAATTCATCGAGATCCAGGGCGTCGAACAGACCTTCCGTACCAGCAAGGGGCTGTTCCCTGCGCTGCGCGACATCAACCTCACCATCGCCAAGGGCGAGTTCGTGGCCTTGATTGGGCACTCTGGCTGCGGCAAGTCCACCCTGCTCAACCTAATCGCCGGACTCACCACGCCGACAGCCGGTGTCCTGCTGTGCGCCAACCGAGAAATTGCCGGCCCCGGCCCCGATCGCGCAGTAGTTTTCCAGAACCACTCGCTACTGCCATGGTTGACCTGCTACGAAAATGTCTACCTAGCAGTGGAACGCGTTTTTGGCGCGGGTGGTAAGCGCATCGGAGCTGCCGCCGAAAAAAGGACGCAACTCAAGACACGCACCGAGGCGGCGCTGGAGCTGGTCGGCCTGACCCATGCAGCTCACAAACGCCCAGGAGAGATTTCCGGCGGCATGAAGCAGCGAGTGGGTATCGCCCGCGCACTGTCGATGGAGCCCCAGGTGCTGCTGATGGATGAACCCTTTGGTGCGCTGGACGCTCTGACCCGCGCCAAACTGCAGGACGAGCTGCTGGAGATCGTGGCGCGCACCAAGAGCACGGTGGTCATGGTCACGCACGATGTGGACGAGGCTGTTCTGCTAAGCGACAAGATTGTGATGATGACCAATGGCCCGGCAGCCACCATTGGCGAGGTGCTGCAGGTGGATCTGCCACGCCCGCGGTCCCGTGTGCAACTGGCACAGGACCCCCAGTACATCAACGACCGCATGGTGGTGATTGACTTCCTCTACAAGCGCCAGTCGCATGTTGAGAAGGTGGCCTGAGGAGCACGCACATGGACATGAGGACTACCCCTAAGGACAAAATGAATCTTGTGATGATCGGCAACGGTATGGCCGGCGTGCGTACGTTGGAAGAGCTATTGAAGATCGCACCCAACCTCTACAACATCACAGTATTCGGCGCCGAGCCTTATCCCAACTACAACCGCATCCTGCTCTCCCCGGTACTGGCGGGTGAGCAAAAGCTGGAGGACATTGTCCTGAACGATTGGTCCTGGTACCAGGACAACGGCATCACCCTGCATGCTGGCTGGACCGTGACTGAAGTGGACCGCGTCAAGCGCCTGGTGCATGCCCGCAATGGCGCTGGCGAGACCTGCAGCGTGCCCTATGACCGCTTGTTGCTCGCTACCGGCTCTACCCCCTTTATCCTGCCGGTGCCGGGTACGGAGCTGGCAGGTGTGCTCGCTTACCGCGATATCGCAGACACCGAGGCCATGATCGACGCGGCCGGCAAATACAAACATGCTGTGGTCATTGGTGGTGGCCTGCTCGGCCTGGAAGCCGCCAACGGCCTGATGAAGCGCGGCATGTCGGTCAGCGTGGTGCACGTGATGCCCTGGCTGATGGAGCGCCAGCTTGACGAAGCGGCCGGCAAGATGCTGCAGAAGTCGCTGCAAGACCGCGGCCTGCAGTTTCTGATGGGAGCACAGACGCAGTCATTGGTCGGTGGTGTAAATGGCCGCGTACAGGCCGTCAAGTTCCAAGACGGCAGTGAGCTACCGGCCGATCTGGTGGTGATGGCGGTTGGTATCCGTCCAAACACCGCACTGGCTGAGAAGATGCGCCTGCACGTAAATCGTGGCATTGTTGTTAGTGACACCCTCCAGACGGTGACCGACGCGCGCATCTATGCTGTCGGCGAATGCGCCGCCCACCGCGGGATTGCCTACGGGCTGGTGGCGCCGCTATTCGAGCAAGGTAAGGTGGTGGCCAACCACCTGGCGCAGTTTGGCATTGGCCGCTACACCGGTTCGCTCACTTCCACCAAGCTCAAGGTCACTGGCATTGACCTGTTCTCCGCCGGCAATTTCATGGGAGGGGAGGGGACGGAGGAGATCGTGATGAGTGATCCGGTTGGCGGCGTCTACAAGAAGCTGGTCATCAAGGATGACAAGCTGATCGGGGCCTGTCTGTACGGCGACACCGTCGACGGCAGCTGGTATTTCAAGTTGCTGCGCGACGGCCGCAGCGTGCATGACATTCGCGATAAGCTGATGTTCGGTGAGTCCAACATCGGCGACACCGGCCACGAAGGTCACAACAAGGCCGCCACTATGCCTGATGAGGCCGAAGTGTGCGGCTGCAACGGTGTGAGCAAGGGAGCCATATGCAAGGCCATCAAGGATAAGGGGCTGTTCACCCTGGACGAAGTGAAGAAGTACACAAAGGCTAGTGCATCTTGCGGCTCGTGTACCGGCCTGGTTGAGCAGATTCTGATGTTTACCGCTGGCGGCGACTACTCTGCCACGCCCAAGACCAAAGCCCTTTGCGGCTGTACCGACCTTGGCCACCAGGGCGTGCGCGACGCCATCCGAAGCGAGAAGCTGTTGACTGTGGCAGATGTGTTCAAATTTCTCGAATGGCGGACCCCCAATGGTTGCGCCAGCTGCCGCCCGGCGGTTAACTACTACTTGATCTCGACTTGGCCTAAGCAGGCCAAGGATGATCCGCAGAGTCGCTACATCAACGAACGCAGTCATGCAAACATCCAGAAGGATGGCACCTACTCAGTAATCCCGCGCATGTGGGGTGGCGAAACTACTGCTGACGAACTGCGCCGTATCGCCGACGCGGTGGATAAATACAGCATCCCTACCGTCAAGGTGACCGGTGGCCAGCGCATTGACCTGCTGGGTGTCAAGAAAGAGGATCTGCATAAGGTCTGGCAGGATATAGGCATGCCCAGCGGCCACGCCTACGCCAAGGCACTACGCACGGTCAAGACCTGTGTAGGCAGCGAATGGTGCCGCTTCGGTACCCAGGACAGCACCCAGATGGGCAAAGACCTGGAGCGTGCGCTGTGGCGCATGTATGCGCCACACAAGGTCAAGCTCGCGGTGAGCGGCTGCCCACGAAACTGCGCTGAATCAGGGATCAAGGACGTTGGGGTGATCGGCGTGGATAGCGGCTGGGAGCTGTACGTCGCCGGCAACGGCGGCATCAAAACCGAGGTGGCCCAGTTCTTCTGTAAGGTCAAAACCCGCGAGGAGGTTCTCGAGTACAGCGGTGCCTTCCTGCAACTTTACCGCGAAGAAGGCTGGTATCTTGAACGCACGGTGCACTACGTCAACCGTGTCGGACTGGACTATGTGAAGAAAAAGGTCCTGGACGACGCCGAAGGCCGCCAAGCACTGTGGGAGCGACTCCAGTTCGCGCTGGATGGCGAACCCGATCCCTGGTTCGAGGCCGACAAAGCTGCCGTGGACACCCGCCAATTCGAAAAATTGACTGCCTGATGGTGCACAAGGAGCGAATCATGAATGAATGGAAAGTCATCTGCCGCGTGCAAGACATTCCAGTGTTGGGGTCGCGTCGTGTGGCACGGCCTCAAGGGATGGACGTGGCCGTGTTCCGTAACGACCAAGATGAGGTGTTCGCGCTGCTCGACCGCTGTCCCCACAAGGGTGGCCCGTTGTCGCAGGGCATCGTGTTCGGTAGCAGCGTGGCTTGCCCGCTGCACAACTGGACGGTTGGCCTCGATGACGGTTGCGCCAAGACGCCCGACCAAGGCTGCACACCACGCTTTCAGGTCAAGGTCGAGGGTGGCATGGTCGCCCTCAATGCCCACGAACTGGCCACGTTGGCCACCGAGCTGACTCGACCGATCGCCGGTCCGGCCCGGCAGACCGCCTGACCATCCCATCCAGCCTTACCCGCCAGCAACATGAGCTTTCCGGCTTGCGAATCTCGCTCGTCTAGTGCCTACTTTGGCGGGTTTCGTGGATATGCCTGCGACTATCTACAAAGCGTACAAAGCGTTCAAAGCGGTGGCGTTCAACACGGCAACCTGTTCTGGGCCCGCCATGCGTGAAACCAAATCTACCTGCCCTTATTGCGGTGTGGGCTGCGGCGTGATCATTGAATCCCGGGATGGGCAAATCACCGGTGTGCGGGGTGACCCTGCGCATCCCGCCAACTTTGGCCGTTTGTGCACTAAGGGCTCGACCTTGCACTTGACCGCCTCGCCGGCAATTACCCAGCAGGCGCGCCTGCTGAAGCCGATGTTTCGCGCCCAGCGCGATGCTGCGCCGCAGCCGCTGGGCTGGGATGCCGCGCTAAACATCGCCGCCAACCAGTTGGCACGCATTTGGCGCGAATATGGTCCGGATGCGCTGGGTTTCTACGTCTCGGGTCAGTTACTAACGGAGGACTACTATGTCTTTAATAAGTTGGTCAAAGGCCTAATAGGCACCAACAACATTGACACCAACTCGCGCCTGTGCATGAGCAGCGCAGTGGCCGGCTACAAGCTCACGCTAGGCGCCGATGCGCCGCCGGCCAGTTACGAAGACCTGGGGCTGGCGCAGTGCCTGTTCATCGTCGGCAGTAACACGGCTTACGCTCACCCCATTCTGTTTCGCCGCATTGAGGACGCCAAGGCTGCGAACCCTGGGCTCAAGATTATTTTCTGCGACCCGCGCCGTACCGACACCGCCGCAATCGCCGATCTCTACCTGCCCATCCAGCCCGGCACGGATGTGATGCTGTTCCACGGCATGTTGCACCTTATGCTTTGGGAAGGTTGGACCCGGCCCGAATACATCGCCGCCCACACCTCGGGTTTCGATGCACTCAAGGCGCTAGTGCGTGAGGCCACACCCGACAGGGTGGCCCAGGTTTGCGGCATTGACCCACAGGACTTGCTTACCGCCGCGCGCTGGTTCGCCAACGGAGCCAGTGACGATCCGCAGCGGCCTGCTTCTACCCTGAGCCTGTACTGCCAGGGATTGAACCAGTCCAGTAGCGGCACGGCCAAGAATGCCGCGCTGATTAACTTGCACCTGGCCACGGCGCAGATTGGCAAGCCAGGCGCCGGCCCGTTTTCGCTGACCGGACAGCCCAATGCCATGGGCGGGCGTGAGGTTGGTGGCTTGGCCAATATGCTGAGCGCCCACCGTGACCTGGACAACCCTGCGCACCGCGCTGAAGTAGCTGCCTTGTGGGGTGTGCCCGATGTGCCAGCAACGCCTGGCAAGACTGCGGTGGAAATGTTCCAGGCCGCCGCCGATGGCGAAATCAAGGCCTTGTGGATCGCTTGCACCAATCCGGCGCAAAGCATGCCAGACCAGGTCACGGTGCGCCGCGCGCTGCAGCGCGCCGAGTTCGTTGTGGTGCAGGAAGCCTTCGCTACTGCCGCTACCTGCGAGTTCGCTGATTTGCTGTTGCCTGCCACCACCTGGGGCGAGAAAGAGGGCACGGTGACCAACAGTGAACGCCGCATCTCGCGCGTACGCGCCGCCGTCCCGCCGCCCGGGCTGCCCGGCGAGGGCCCGCGCCACGATTGGCGAATCGGGGTCGAGCTGGCGCAGCGCCTGGAGGATTTGTTGCGGCCGTGCCAGCCCACGCTGTTTCCATACGAGACACCCGAATCGATCTGGAACGAGCACCGTGCGTCTACGCGCGGACGCGATCTGGACATCACCGGCCTGAGCTATGCGCAGCTCGAAACGCAAGGTCCCCAGCAGTGGCCCTACCCCGAAGGTGCGGCCAGTGGTCTGAAGCGTCTCTATGAAGACGGCGTCTTTCCCACGCCCGACGGCCGCGCTCGTTTTATCGCTCAGGCCTACAGGCCGGTAGCCGAATCGCGCGAATCGCGCTACCCTTTTTCCTTGACCACCGGCCGCATGCGTGACCAGTGGCACGGCATGACGCGTACCGGCACCCTGGGCCGGCTATTCGGCCATGTGGCAGAACCGGTAATCCAGATGCACCCGCAAGACATGCTGCGTCGTAGCCTTCAGGATGGCGATCTGGTGCATGTGACCAGCAAACGAGGCTCGATCGTGGTGCCAGTGCAGGCTTCAAGAGAGCTAGGCCTGAGCCAGGCTTTCATGGCCATGCACTGGGGCGCGGAATTCCTCGGTGGCCTTAGCAGTAGTGGCGAACGTCTCGCTGGCGTCAACGCACTGACTACCTCGGCCTACTGCCCCAGCTCCAAGCAGCCCGAGCTCAAGCATGCCGCCGTCAAGATCCTCAAGGCCGAGTTGCCCTGGTCCTTACTGGCAGTGGCCTGGCTGTCACCGAAACAGGCTTTGGCCGCGCGTGCCGCACTTAAGCCTTTGATGGCGAAGTTCAACTTTGCCGCCTGTGTGCCCTTTTCCGATCAGGTACCGCTAGCCGACGCCGCACACTGCGAGCGCCATGGCGTCCTGCTGCGTGCAGCGGCTGACGAAGCACCATCCGATGACGTGTTGGTCCGGATCGAGGCCCTTCTGCAGCTGGACGGGGCCGATACCCTGCGCTATGCCGATCGCAAGCGCGGGCAGCGTCGCGCCGTGCGCCTGCGTCGCAGCGCCGACAACACGTTGCTTGAAGGTTTCGTGCTGGCTGGCGATACCAGCGCCGAGCCCTGGATCAAGGCCCTGCTGCAAGAGCAGCTGCCAACCCAGGCCTATGGTCGGCTGCTGCTGGCGCCGGGCTCCCAGGCGCCGGTGGCGATCCAGGCCCGTGGGCGTCAGGTCTGCAGCTGCTTTAACGTGACTGAGAATGAGATCATGCGCGTGTTGTCGGACTGCCAGGGCTCCAACAACGAACGCCTGCTCGCGCTACAAACCCGCCTGCAGTGCGGCACTAATTGTGGTTCCTGTGTGCCTGAATTGCGACGCCTGCTGCAACCCGCTCTACCAGCCTGAGGTTAGCAGTTCTATGGAGAAAATCTTGTACGCTGACGGCGTGGTGAACTCCAAACTAGCCGTCTGATCCCCTAGCTTGACGGATACGCTTGCTCTGACTGTTCATCGCTGTGTATTGCAGATGGAGTTGGTTAGCGCCAGAAAGGGAAAGCTGTTCATCTGGCCCAGTGCTCTGATCCGCTACAGTGGAGCCTGTTCAACACAAGAATTCCTAAGAGTCTTACCACAAACCTATAAGCATGAGCATTGCACCTTACATCAAGGAAATTGGTCGCGGCAAACAGGGCGCGCGAAATCTCAGTCGTGAGCAAGCGGCCGATTTGTGGGGCCGGCTTTTAGAGGGCGGCGTGACCGATCTGGAAGTTGGTGCCTTCTGCATTGCCATGCGC
>Ga0075470_10000428_pt1 | contig 13759 bp, 17 predicted proteins | sample DEB19_08_DNA_4_FD_71482 | JGI IMG/M metagenome (GOLD analysis project Ga0075470, IMG submission 71482) | Aqueous microbial communities from the Delaware River and Bay under freshwater to marine salinity gradient to study organic matter... | ecosystem: Environmental > Aquatic > Marine > Coastal ... | reverse complement strand
TTAGAATGTGACAATAGATAATCTAATATATAACTTTGTATTATCTTTGCCTTTAATAACTATAGGTTCATACCTATTATCAAATAAAGTATATGAGGTTTCACCGGCACGTTTTCCGGTTTTTGATTGCCACGCTCTGGCGTAGCACTCGCCCAAGTTACGCAAGACGGTATTTCCGATTTTGATATCTTTCCCGTCAATTAGTTTGGCGTTGGCCTTGATTGCATCAGGAATGACGGCATCGGGTGAGCCGAGAACAAGCTCCAATTCGTCTTTGCGGTGTTCTGGTGTCTTGTCTGTTGGCGTGACGTTTGCGACTCTGTTCTGTGTTGTGTTGTTGTTGTTCATTTTTTTTATCTCCCATTTACTCGCGTTTTGTTTTCGGCCTGATTGCATGGGCTAGGCCGTTATGCCCTTTTTGACATTTTCTTCAGCGTCGACCAGCGTCGACTCACTCGGCGAGATAACAGCCCCGCCTTGCTGCCACGGATATGGCATGGAATGACACAATATCCCACGCAAAAGATTTCGATTCGTGCCTGAATCCCTGATGATAACCCCGTCGGACGTGATTAGCTGCATGGTATCCCCCTACTCAATTTTTAGTATGTTTACTAAGTTAGTAATGATTAGCTATTCCGGCCAAGTTGGTTGGCCGTTCCCCGTGTTTCGGTTCAAAGCCTGTCATTTTCAACGTTCCGACGCTGACGGAGCCCAAGTCAATGAAACCAAACAACTTGCGGAAGTGTAGTGTGTCAAGAGAATTTTTTCCGTCCGTCGAGCCTGGCTCAATCATTACCAGACTAGTCAACATTCGAGAGCCAACACGCCCGACGGGAAGCTAGACGACGACTCGTCGAGGGTTTTTTGAGTTATCCACAACCGCACAAACGAGTGTATAAAAAACTCAACAGGTGTCGAATTTTTTCAACTGTGAATAACCTGTGGAAAAGCTGTGGATAAGTGGTTTCCCCCCTTGCCGGTCTCGTCGGGATCGGATGGCAACCTCGACTTACATAATACAAAAAATCCGTTGAATCACCTAAATCCTTGTCACGGAACAACTTAAAAAATTTTTTAAAATTTTCTGGAAAATGTGTTGACTTTTTCCAACAAGTGTTGTATTTCTTAAACAGGAGACTTGTGCGCAATGGCCGATACCTTTACCCGATTAAACGAAGACACCTGGACCGCGAAGCATACCAAGATCCTCATGGCGACGTACAAGGGCATGAGTGATGAGGATTTGTCGGAGACCATCGGGTTAAAGATCAGCACCATCAGGAATTACCGTAACCAACCTTATTTTCGAGAAAGACTTCAGGCCCTCGCTAACCAATCCTTGAAGGAAGTCATTGCGCACGAGGTTGACCAGACCATCAACTGCCGCGCCCGTAAGAAGCTTGAGGCTGCCCAGAACGAAGCGGTCAACAAGATCATCAGGCTGATGCGTAAAGGTGAATTGAAAGACCGGCTGCAGTACGAAGCCGCTAAAGACATTTTGGACCGAACCGGCCTGAAGGCTGTCGAGGTCATCGAAACGAGAGAACGGCCGTACACACCGGAAGAGGTGGAACGGGCCAAGTCCACGCTGTCAGAGGTGGAAACCATCATTACGCGACTTGAGAACAAAGACAGCAAATTCCTTTTGGCTCGTCAACGCCGGGTTGACTCGCCGATCGTGGATGTGCCGTCGAGCTCCGTGACGGATAAAGGCTCTGATGCACCTACCCAAGAGGAGAGCTCGGATCCGGACTAGCAACGAAGGCCGGAGATGAGACAGCTCTCAAAACAAGCGCAGTACGACCGCATCATGTGTCAGCGTGACCTTTATTACCTCTGTAAAGAGGTGTTGGGTTACAAAGACATGGTGCCCCACGTCCACGGCGACATCTGCCATTTCACGACCAGCCCTAAATACTCAAGATTCAGACAGGCTTGCGTCCCTCGTTCCTTCTTCAAAACCTGGGTTATCACCATCGGGAAATCGATCTGGTTGACCCTCCCCGACGAAGAAGGTCTTTACAAAACAATTTATCCTTACAAAGGCGCGGACGTCCGGATCCTCATCGCCTCCTGCACCGTCGATCTGGCGTCACGCATGATTAACAAGATCAAACGCGAGTGGGAATCAAATGACCGACTCAAGGCCGCTTTCCCCGAGCTTGTCCCCGAGTTCAACAAAACCCGGTGGTCGGACAGTTGCGCTGAGATCAAGCGGCCTGGCCTCTTCACGGAAGGCACCTATACTGCGGTAGGTGTCGGAGGTTCTGTTATCTCGCAGCACTTCGACCACATCATCGAGGATGACTTGATATTTGCGAAGAAAGATGACTTCACGGGACAAGAACTCATGCCGTCGCAGGAAGACATCGATAACGCGATCGGCTGGCACAAGCTCGTCAGTTCGCTGTTCGTCGACCCCAACACCGCCTGCATCGATAACACCGGGACACGATGGGCCCCGCACGACCTGATCGACTACATCCGTCGCTGCGAATCCCAGTACGACTGCTTCGAGATCACCGCGACGAAAGGTGCCGCCTGGCCCGTCGAGTCGGATGACGAGTGCGTCTGGCCAGAGAGATTCGGCGTCGCCACGCTCCAAACCATCCGTGATGCGCAGGGCCCTTCAATTTTCGAAACCCAATACCTTAATCGACCGAGAGCCGGCAGCGACATCACCTTTAACATCGCCCATATCATCCGACACGACGAGTTTTCCGAATACCCGACCGGCATCGCCTGGCGCACGATCGTCGATCTGGCCTCGTGGAAGGACACTAAAAAGATATGCAAGAACGTCGTATTAACAGGAGGGAAAGATGAGAAGAACAACCTCTGGATCGCGCGGGTCGACGCCGGGAAATTCACCCCGACCGAGGTCATCGAGCTCATCAAAGCCCATCAGCGACAATTCAACAGTCGTGTTTTGGTCGAGGAAGTCGGCTACCAGGTTGCCTTGCGCCACTTCGCCCGGCTGGATATGCAAACGAGTGCCGGTGGAGCTTACTTTATTGAGTCTCTCCCTGCCGACAACCGAAAAGGGGCTAAGGATCTTCGTATTCAGTCCCTCCAACCTGTCGTTGCCAATGGAATGTTCCATATTTTGCGCGGAATGAAGGATCTGGTTCAGGAGATCGAGGATTATCCGTACGGCGCCTTCAAAGATATCATCGACGTTTGCGGCTCGCTGCTCCGTTACGCCCCCCGGCCCGTCACGACCGAGCCCGGCCGCTCAACCGACATCTGGTCTTTCGACAATGTCATCGCGGAATTTGAGCGGGCGAAGGGCTCCGGCGCTTCTTTTCTGCCTGATCCTCTTGCTCACGGGGGCCCAGATGCCTAAAAAGACGATCAACCTGACCCCAGATCAACAACGCGTACTGACAAATGTCGTTTTTGCCGAGACAGCCGGCGGTCCGCCGGAAGAAGTCGCTGCCGCAGCCTCAGCCTACCTTAATCGCGTCGAGAAAGAGGGTTTTGAACGAGCCATGGCAGGATCATCCGCCTATAAATTTCGCAGCAAACAGTTCGTCAAGGCCACGACCGGAGACCTGACGCCTTATGAAAAGGCCGTCTGGGCCCAGCACAACGCCATCAACCAGCAGTTGATCGCCAACCCCGACAAGATTCTTCCCTTCACGCATCACGAAAACGTCAGGGCATTCGGTGAACCGTCGTGGGCGAAGGACGCGGTAAGTTTTCAGGATATCGGGCGCCAAAGATTTTATGTTTTGAAGGAAAAACCCCGCGCACGTACAAAAGCCGTACAAACAAAGGTGGGAAAATGACCGAAGAAGCTCAAGAACAGCCTCAAGAAGAAGCAAGGCCGGCAGCCGTCAACCGTGCCGCGGCCGTCAACAGGAGATCAAGGGAATGAGAGCAGGTAACATGCGCCGCATCAAAGCGATAAAAGCAATGAAGGGGAAGAAATGAGTGATGTCAGGGATAAAGAGCTGACGAATTGGCAGGACCGGATCAAGGATGGCCAGCGATTCCAGCTAAAAATTGCCCGTTCGACGGAATGGAACAAGTACAAGGCGTATTACCGGCATGAATTTCAGGAAAACCAAGTCCCGGTAAACCTGATGTACTCCGTTTGCCGCTCCCTCGTCCCCCAAACCTATTTCCGTAACCCGAAAGTCACGGTTACGCCCCGTCGACCGGGTATCGAAGCCGAGCTGATGGCCCGTCTCGTGCAAAAAATCGACAACTGGCTCCTTTACGAGCTCATGACGAAGCGCGAGATGAAAAAGATGATTACTGACACTTTTTTCTGCGGCATCGCCTCCGGTTTCCACGGCTACGACTCCCAGTACGGCCTCGACCCATCGCGAATGATCGGCGGAATGTATTCTATGACCCAATTCGACGCGAAGGGAAACAGAATCGAGACGAACAAAAACGTCCAGCCCGGGATGCCGTGGTTCCTCCGAGCTCGCCCCGAGGACGTTGTCTACCCCTGGGGTTGTTCCGATCCCGAATCCGCCGAATGGGTCGCCCTGCGCGTTTTCCGCCAAGTCCGTGATATCATGGCCGATAAAAAATATTCGAATAAAGCCGGGATTTCCGGTACTGTCGTTCCCAACAGAACGAGTCCCGAGGGCGGAATGGTCGAACCGCTGCCCCAGGCTGGTGTAGGGGCCGTCAACCCCGACGAGCAATGGGTTGAGCTTTGGCAAGTCCACGACGGCAGAACAGGGAAGGTACTGGCGCTAACGATGGACCACCCGTCGCTTCTGAGAAAAGAAGTCGACGAGATGCAGATCGAAGGTTTGCCCGTCGAGACGCTCGTTTTCAACAACGACCCCGACTTCATTTACGGCATCCCAGACGCCCGCATCATCGAGCCCCAGCTCCGGGAACTGATCGAGATCCGCACCCAAGCCCGCAAGCACCGCCGTATCGACATTTTGAAAGGTTTGGTCAAGAAAGGAACGATTTCACCGGAAGAGCTGCAGAAACTGACCAGCGCCGACGTCATGGCCTTTGCCCAGGTCGACACCGAGGGTTCGATCAAGGATTCTGTCGCCACGATGTCCCCCGGGGCATCAGGAATTTTGCAAGATTTGACCCTTGCTGGTGACATCGTCAGAGGTGACATCCGCGAAATGGTCGGGATGTCTCGGGTTGGCTCCGGCGAGTACCAGGGCAAGACCCATATCTCATCCGAGGAGACGAAAAAGGTTTTTCAGTCGATGAACATCCGCCTCGACGAACGGCGTGACGCTGTCGCCGACATGCTCACCGGCATCGTACGCAAATGGAACCAGCAGATCTTTACGCGATGGACGGGTGAGCGCATCGAGCAGATCGTCGGTCCTGACGGCGCGCGCTGGTGGCTGAGCTTCACCGGTCCTCAGATCAAGGACGAATACGACCTGATGATCGAGCCGGAAGAGGGTCCGCCGATGGATTCGCAGTCGAAACGCGAGATGATCCTATCGACAGCAGAGGTATGGTCGAAGCTGAATGCCGGAGCCATCGCGCAAGGGGCTCCTGTTCCGGCCGAGATACAGCGCGCCCTTTTCGCTCAATTCGACGAGTTGGGAATTGACGTCGACCGCCTGATCGCCCAGGCCCAGGTCACCTCCCAGGCTGCACAACAGATGATCGCGGCGGGAACGGGCCAGACACCAGGGAAAGCAGCGTCGATCAGCGATGTTGCGGGAGCATACCAGCGATGATCGGAGACACCTATGGACAATTTAAACGTTCAGAAGAAGGCAAGAGGACAGCACGAAAAACTGACCCCGTTGAGGGTTGGTGGGAGAATCTGGGTCCTTCACCCATATACATTAGAGACAAGTATCATCTCAAGAAAGTTTGCGAACGCATTGAACAAGAAACCGGCCGCCGTCTCATCCCTCGCATGTTTGCGAAAGCGAAAAGCCAGGGTAAAGGGCTAGAGTGGTCATTTTGACGTAACAGCAACACCAAGGAGGGCGCAATGGCAACAGCAGCAAAAAAAGAGAAGGTGGCGGGAACAGCGCCGAAGCCGGTCAAGCAACTCACCGTTGACTTAACCAGCCTCGAGAAAGTCCCAGAATTCACCTTCGAAGGTGACTGGTCAGGTAAGGACGTCCGGGTCGTGCTTCGGCACATCTCTCAGGCATACCGCCGTAACCAGATCGCCAGGGCAAAAGCAATGGCACCACGACAAGAACCCCCGATCGAGCAAGGAGCAAGTAATGACGGAACCAATTAAACCAGAAAACCAACAAGAATTAATTCCCAAAGCTGAACTGGAAACGCTAAAAACAACGTACGAGCAGTCGATCGCCGATCTGCAGAAAAAGGTCAGCGAAGCCCAATCCGCTATCCTGGCTCCAGACTACCTCGAGTACCTTGACGCTAAGAAGAGCCTTAACAAAGGGCAAAAGGTCGAAGGGAATGATGAGGTCAAGGAGCTTCGAAAGCAGTTAGCGGACACGCGGGCAGCGCTGGCTGAAGTCGCTGCAGCCCAAGAACTCGAAACGGTCATCAAGGCCCATCCCGACTTCAACGACGTCCGTAAAGACGTCCAGAAGATCCTCGAGGAGTCCAAGACCGAGCTGACGATCGAACAGGCTTATCTCATCGCGAAGGCGCAAAAGCCTCCCGCTGAGAAAAAGCCCGAAGAAAAGAAGCCTGAGTTCGGGAACGAAAAGCCAAGCGGGGTCTACCCCGTCGAAGGCGACTCGTCAAAGAAGTTCAAGAACGAGAACGACGCGGCTCAAGCTGCTGCCAACGAAGTTTTAGCGAAATACGGTATCAACGGAGGGGTGATATAGGAGCCCAATATGTCAGTACCATCAAGAACAGAAGTTCTCGACGATCTTTATACGTCGACATGGAATAACCGTCGGAGAGAAGTTGTTGACTCGATTTTCGACGCCACACCGTTTTACAAGAAATTACGTTCCGCAGGAGGTATTCAATTAAACGGAACCGGCGGACGGTATCTTGAAATCCCGTTAAGCTACGCCAAAAACGAGACCGTGAAATCCATCGGTAAAGGCGACACCGTTTCGTTGTCGGAAACCAAATTCATGACCATTGCTCAGTACGAATGGAAATTCGTTGCCGGCACCGTCGTGCGTTACATGGTTGACGACCAGCGCAACAAGTCCGTCTCCCAGCATCTCAACTGGGCCAACAGCAAGATCAACAATCTCCGCGACTCGATGATCGATTACTTCGAGACGATGCTCTTCGCGGACGGCACCGGCAATTCCTCGAAAGACTTTGAGGGACTTGGAAACCTGGTCGACATCACACCGACCGGCGCACGTACCGTCGGTAATATCGCCCAGACGACCTACAGTTGGTGGCAGAACAGACAGAAGACAGCGACCGGACCCGCGTCGATCTATCTTCTGTCCGATATGCGCAACCTCGCCAACACTTGTTCGGAAGGCCAAACCAGGTCTTATCCGAACGTGCTGGTGACAACCCAGACCGTTGCTGAGCTCTTCGACGACGAAGTTCTCGAGCAGCGCCAGATCGTCAACGGCGGTACCAATGATCCCGTCGGAGCCGGCGAATCCGTCTGGAAAGGCATCCCGCTCATCTGGAGCGGCCAATGCCCGTCCGGCCGTATGTACTTTCTCAACACCCGATTCCTGGGCCTCAACATCGACCCTGACATGGATTTTCGCATGACAGAGTGGAAGTCGATCCCGAATCAGGTTGAGGATCGTGTGGCGCAGGTTGCTGTGAAGGGTAACTTCATCGCGACCCGTCGCAAATCATTAGGTGTTCTGACAGCAATCGCTTAACCCTGAGCCCCAAGACAATGGGACTTTAAGGTAGACCGAAAAACCAAAAGGAGTTGCAAAATGTCTCAACCATCAAGTGTTGAAAATCTTAACCCCACTCTACCGATCGACCAGTCGATCTATGAAGTGGAAACGACTCAAAAGGCCCCTCTCGGGACCCGTCTTAACCTCGGCGACCGCGTTTATTATTACGCGCAAGCCTCCGCATCCGTCGCTGCCGGTACCGTCTTGTGCGCAGGTGCCCCGACCGCTTCACACCAGTCGGGCATCTTCGCCATCGCTGCCGCCTCCGCTGATGCGAAAGTCATCTCCGGTACATCTTCTGCCGCCGTCACCGCCAACTACTACGCCGAGGGTCACTTCGGTGCAGCTCTTGGCGCAGGCGCCGGTCAGATCTACCGGATCAAGTCACATCCCGCAGGCTCAGCTGCGATCCCGTTCACGCTCTACGATGGTGTGGCGCAAGCCCTCACCTCCGGCGTCGGATTCTTCCTCTACCCGAATCCGTACAAGAACGTCTTCGTAGCTTCCCAGAACCTCGGTATCCCTGTCGTAATTGCCCCGGTCAACGTCACATCCGGCGGCTACTTCTGGGGTCAGAGCTGGGGTCCTGCGAACCCGATCCACGAAGCCGCATCCGCCGCTGGCGCATCGCTTCGTGTCGGAACAACCGGTGGTGTTCTAGCCGTCTTCAACGCCACGACCAACGACGCGACGACCGTTTCGGCGCTCCCGATCGCGAAGAATAGTCCTTTGGCCGCGACAGCGAACCAGAACAACCCTGTTTTTCTGATGATCCGTCCGTAAAAACCTCCGTTTCCCGGGACTTCTCTCTGGAGAGGTCTCGGGATGCGGTTCTTGGAGCTAACGATGAAAACCCTCAAGGTGCTAATGTACAAGTTGTTCCCACGGCTGATGTGCCAATGCCCGTCGCCAAACTTCGAAGTCAGGGAAGGTATCCTGATCTGTAACCGGTGCAACAAACCGATCAACCGTAATAAGCTAAAAGGAGCATTTTAATGAGCGAAATCAAAAATCCAATGCAGGAAAACGCCGAACTTCGTAACCAAGTTGCGTATCTCGAGAACATGCTGCGCAGCGTCGTCAAGCCGCAGCCGGCTCCCGAGTACCCGAAGATGGAGCTGCCGGAGGTTCCGAACGTCCCGCACCAACAGCCGAACGAAGCGCCTCGGCAGGATTGCGAAGGCTTTATTCAAACAGGTGCAGTACCACAGGTCATCGCGCCGCCGCGAGACCCAAAGAAGTCACGGATCATGATAGGTATCCCGATGCTCGACGTGAAATACGAATTTTTCGAATCATTCCTGAAGTTCTGGACTGAGCTCTGTCTCCGCCCAGACCGCCCGTACGAGATCGCTTACCATTTCGCGTACCGCAAACCTGTACACATGGCCGAGGAATATCTCGTTAAGATAGCCCAAGCCAACGACTGCACCCACATCCTTTTTATGGATGACGACATTTACGACGTCAACATGGATATGCTCAACAAACTTTTCTTCGCTGACAAGGATGTTATCGGCGGCATCATGCACGCATCGAAATTCCCTCACGCGATGTGCGCTTTTCGCCGTTACGATCCGACGAAAAAAGTAACCGACATGCCGGTCGACACCTCGATGTACCGCCTCTACGAGATCCCGGCTCTCTGCACAAAATGTAACCATCCCCAGACACATTGGGACGTCAAGTTCTGTCCGGCGTGCGGCGAGAAGATCAATATCGAGATCCAGCGTGCCGACCTGATCCCATTCGCATTCACGCTGATGAAGCTCTCAGTCTTCGACAAGATCAAAAAACCCTGGTTCCACTGCACCACAACCTATCCGACGGACAGCTGGTTCGCTGACCGCCTGCTCGAAGCCGGTCTCGAAGAATATGCTCACATGACCGTCCGGCTCAACCACGCCGGCATCACCGACGCCACAAAGCCTCATTACATGAACATCGGTATGATCGGTGCGCAGTCGAAAAAAGCGGTCGTAAACCTGACACCGGAACAGATGGACATCCACCAGCAACTGCTGGTCGGAAAGATGAACGAGGTTGAAAAGTCTATCAAGCCCAAGCTCCCGTTCGCCGGAGATCCGGCATCGGTAGGCCAGGCTGGAAATAAAGATGTGACGCTGGTGACAGCACCAAGCGCACGTTATTAGAAACCAACATGGAGTCGCTAGTACACCCTAAAGACTAGCGGAAAAGAAAAATGTCAAAACGTCGACGAGCATCAGAACTAATGTTCGGAAAAAGCCACGCCTTACGTTACCCAGTTAAGGTCGTATCAGTTCTCTCCGGAACAGGAACAGAAGAAGCAAAGGGCATCTTCACCGTTGTAGCTTCATCTGGAGCAGCTGACACGGTGCAGAGAGTCTACCTAACCGTAACCTCAGCTACCAATATCGGAACGCTGGTCGGAACCTATTCCGCAACGTTGTAAGGAGACTCAATGGCAGGAACCCTCACAAAAGTTGAAATGCGGGCTGCTGTTCTGGACAACCTCGGCCGTTCCTCGAACCTGACTCTCCGTTCCGGGACGGCCCTGGTTGACCGGATCGACATCTGGCTAAACTGGGCTCAGATCTACATCGCCCGTAAGCACGATTTTTTGTTCAGAACAGCTACCACGTCGACGGTCGTTAACCAGGACTGCTACACCTTCCCTCCTGAGTTCAACGCGATCTACACGATCCGTCTCGAGGATGGTCTGCAGTCGACGAAGCTGACGCTGGTCATGCCGTGGGACTTCGACCGTATCGTCGCCAAGCCAGACGAACTCCCAACCGGCCGTCCTTACTACTATGTTCCGTTCAAGGAAAGCGGTCATTTCGAGATCTTTCCTGTCCCCGACGCTGTTTACACTATGCGTATCCGTTACTCCTACAGCCCAACCGTCTTGCTGACAGGAGGCCAGACATCTGATTTCACCGGTCTTGATGACGTCTTGGTCTACTACGCCACAGCGCAAGGATTCAGGTGGCTTCAGGAATTGAAGGACGCCGCGTACTGGCAAGCCCGCGCGAAAGAAGCCCTTGAAGAAGCGATCGCCAATGTCTCGGAAACTTTCCCCGATTGGCAGCCTATCGCGCACGGTTTCTCAACATATCCACAGGTTCCGACGGGAGAATACTATAACAACCCATTTATCACAAGTGACCCAGGAGCGTAAAAATGTCAGTCAATCCTATCCCTATCAACACAGGCACCGGCCCGAAGATCGCCGCTGACCTGATCGCAACGACGAATTACCAGATCGTCAAGATCGTGCAGGCTGGTGAGGGATCGACTGGTTCGCTCTCTCCTGTCCTTTCTGTCACCAACACCTCGACAGCAACAGTCGTTGTCGTCGGCGTCCAGTCCGGATCATCTGTCAACCAATCACTTGTTCTGACGACCAGTGGTGGAATTCAGAACATCCAGACTGTCGCACAAGTTACAACTATTTTAGGGACGGTTGCCGTCAGCGGTGGAGGTGGTGGGGCTCAATACACCCTTAACACGACTGCCATGGCCAACACCGGCACCGCAACCCTCGTGATGGGTATGCAGACGGGTGGTACGACCGGGCGCGGCTTGGCTCTAACGACCTCGGGACAGGCATTGGTCCAAGTTTCAACCGGAACGATCAGCGTCACGACCGTTGCCACCATCACAACCTTGCTCGGAACCGTCGCGGTCTCGGGAGGCGGGGGTGGTGTCCAATACAGCCGCGGTGACACATCGATCGCAGCAACCGGAACCGGTACTATTGCGCTTGGTGTCCAGGGAACGACCGCATTCGCCATCGCCATCACGTCATCCGGCCAGCAGCTCGTCGCTGTTGCCAACACCCCAACGGTCACAGGAACCGTCGGCGCTCTCTTTCTTCAAACGCTCGACGCCTCGAACGACTCCATTCGTATCTCCGGTGTCCAAACCGGAACATCCGGCGTCTACGTCGGTGTTGCCGTTTCCACGACAGGCGGCTTATACATCGCTTCCGGCGGTGGCGGCGGATCCCAATACGCCAACGCCTCGACAGGAATGGGATCGACCGCAACCGGAACCATCGTCATGGGTATGCAAACCGGAGCGACAACCGGCCGTGCTATCGCCGTCACAACTTCAGGCAACGTCCTGGTTGGCGGGTCCGTCACCGTCAGTGGCACCGTCGGAGCCCTATTCCTCCAAACTCTCGACGGAACAAACGACTCGATCCGTGTCATGGGTCTCCAAACTGGTTCATCGATCCCAGTTTCCATCGCTGTTTCAACAACCGGCGGCCTCTACATCGCATCCGGTGGCGGGGGCGGGGCGCAGTACAGCGTCGGAAACACCAACATGGGCTCGACAGCTACCGGAAACATCACGCTCGGGATGCAGACAGGCGCAACGACCGGCCGAGCGATCGCGTTAACGACATCAGGTCAGCAGCTCGTTCAGGTGTCGACAGGAACGGTCAATATCAGCGGCACAGTCCCGGTCATCCAAACTGCGCACGCTTCCCGTTTCCAAGCCTTCGTTATGGCAACGACATCAGCCGCGGCCGGGGTCATCGTCGTCACATCCGGAGCCCACACGCTCTACATCACCGACATCATGGTGTCCGTTGTTGGGCCAATGACGGTCGGTCTCTACAGCGAAACAACAGGTCCAGGGATCCAGGCGCATCTCGCCACCAACGGCGGATTCGTCAACAATCTCACAGTTCCGTTCGCCTGCTTCACCAACCAGAGCTTGCGCGTCATTCTCTCGTCGAGCGGAACTTGTTCGGTATCGGTCTGTGGTTATACCGTAACTTAAAAGGGATAAAAAATGGCATTCCCAACAACAGCAATTCTCGACAACTTCAACCGAGCCAACGCCGGTCCTCCGCCAAGCGCAAGCTGGACAGGCATCTACGGCGCCGGTCTCGGTGTCATCAGTAACGCTTTAAGCAAGACTGCTAGCGGCGACACCAGCGGCATTCTCTGGACTGCCTCAACATTCGGCCCCAACTCCGAGTGCTACTACACCATAGCGAGCGCCGGAGCAAGTCAAGCTTACGGAAAGATCTACATCCGAATAGACGCCGGCGTAACTGGAGGGTATGCGCTGGCGTGGGGAGCATTCACCTCAGAGATCTCGATCAACGTCGTTGCCAGCGGCACGCTGACAGCGATCGGCGCTACGATCTCCCAAGCCATAACCGATGGCGACAGTCTCGGGATCGAAGTCGTCGGCTCAACGCTGGTCGCCTACCACAAACCGGTCAGCGGATCGTGGACAGCCATCGGGACACGCAGCGACTCAACCTGGACAACGGCCGGGCGCATCGGTCTCGACATGTACGCTGACACCGGAACAGCTGTCAGCTTCGACGATTTCGGCGGAGGCACCTACGTTCCTCCTGCCGCTACAAACCGTAACTTTATGACAACACGTTCTAAATTTTGGGGTGGTTGATGAAAAGATTTCTGATCTCGTTAATTTTTCTTTCTTCTCTATTATCTGCTGTCGTGGCGCAAGCAGCCACCTGGTATGTCCGGACCGATGGCGGCACGCCGACCCAATGCACCGGAACTTCGGACGCTGCTTATCCTGGAACAGGAACAGGCCAAGCGTGCGCCGTCAACCACCCCGCGTGGGTCATGGGGGGTTCTTCGACATTAACAAGCACCCCTTCTATTACTCCGCGTTTATGGAGTGGCGGCGATACGATGATCGTCTCCGACGGCGACTACATGATCGGTCTCGGAATGCCAAATCTTAGCGGTTGTGCCAACGCTTGGTCCTACGATTGTGCTTTAACCGCTATTCCATCCGGTACCGTCACAAACCCAACCCGCATCCTTGGCAAGAACTGGAACACAGGTTGTGCGACGAAACCGGTTTTCTGGGGAACAGAGTCAATGGGTAACACCAATCTCGGAACATTCAACATGACTGGCGCAAGTAACATCGAGATCCAGTGCATTGAGATCACTGATAAAGATGATTGTGGATTCGGCGTTGACCTT
>Ga0075470_10000427_pt1 | contig 13767 bp, 12 predicted proteins | sample DEB19_08_DNA_4_FD_71482 | JGI IMG/M metagenome (GOLD analysis project Ga0075470, IMG submission 71482) | Aqueous microbial communities from the Delaware River and Bay under freshwater to marine salinity gradient to study organic matter... | ecosystem: Environmental > Aquatic > Marine > Coastal ... | reverse complement strand
CCTAGAAGATCGCATTGTCGTGAAGGCAAATGAAGCAGAACAAAAGACTGCTTCTGGGTTAGTTATTCCAGATACTGCCAAAGAGAAGCCACAAGAGGGAACTGTTATGGCAGTTGGCCCTGGCCGTTTTGAAAATGGCAATCGCATTCCTCTAGATATTAAAGAGGGTGATGTAGTTCTTTATTCAAAATATGGTGGTACTGAGGTTAAGTACAACAATGAAGAGTACCTAGTACTTTCTTCTCGTGATGTACTAGCAATTATTGCGAAGAAGTAAATATGAGTAAATCACTTCAATTTGATGAAGCAGCTCGACGTGCAATGGAGCGTGGAGTAAACATCCTTGCTGACACAGTCAAAGTAACTCTAGGGCCTAAGGGTCGTAATGTTGTTATTGCAAAAAGCTATGGAGCTCCATTGATCACAAATGATGGTGTGACTATTGCAAAAGAGATTGAATTATCTGATCCAGCTGAAAACATGGGTGCTCAACTTGTTAAGCAGGTTGCGGAAAAGACCAATGATGTAGCTGGAGATGGAACTACTACTGCGACAGTTTTAGCACAAGCGATGGTTAAAGAAGGTCTTCGTAACTTAGCTGCTGGAGCTCAGCCAATGGAGCTTAAGTATGGAATTGAGCAAGCCGTTTCTGCAATCACAGAGGCTCTAAGAAAAAATTCAACTGCCGTAAGTGGAAAGTCACAAATTGCAGATGTTGCGACTATTTCAGCCCAAGATAAAGCAATTGGTGATTTAATTGCTGAAGCCATGGATAAAGTAGGAAAAGATGGCGTTATAACTGTTGAAGAGTCATCAACAACTGGACTTGAGCTTGAATTCACAGAGGGTATGCAATTTGATAAAGGTTATATCTCTCCGTACTTTGTAACCGATGCAGATCGTATGGAAACAATTTTAGAAGATGCTTATATCCTTATTTCAGGCCAGAAAATTTCTGCGTTGAGTGAAGTATTACCAGTACTTGAGAAGGTTGCTCAGGCAAGTAAGCCACTTTTGATTATTGCCGAAGATGTGGAGGGTGAAGCCCTTTCAACTTTGGTGGTAAACCGTATGCGCGGAACCTTTGCATCAGCTGCTGTTAAAGCACCTGGTTTTGGTGATCGTCGAAAGGCAATGTTGCAAGATATTGCGATATTAACTGGCGGTCAAGTTATTTCAGCAGAGGTAGGTCTAAAGCTAGAACAGATTGATATTTCTATGCTTGGAAAAGCTCGTCGGGTTGTAATCTCAAAAGACAACACAACTATTGTTGATGGATCTGGCAATAAGAATGATGTTGCTGCTCGTGTGACTGAAATTAGACGAGAGATTGAAAATACTGATTCAGATTGGGATCGCGAAAAACTACAGGAGCGAGTTGCAAAACTTGCTGGTGGAGTTTGTGTTATCAAGGTTGGTGCACATACTGAAGTTGAATTAAAAGAGAAAAAGCATCGCTTAGAGGATGCGATTTCAGCAACTCGCGCAGCAGTAGAAGAAGGAATTGTTGTTGGAGGTGGAGCAGCATTAGTACATGCCGCAACTGCTCTCGATAATGATTTAGGCTTTGAAGGAGATCGTGCTGTAGGCGTGCGTCTAGTTCGTAAAGCATGTGATGAGCCGCTTCGCTGGATTGCTGAAAATGCTGGTCAAGAGGGTTATGTTGTAGTTTCTAAAGTTAGGGCAATGAAACCTAATGAAGGTTTTAATGCCTATTCAGAAACTTATACTGATCTTGTAAAAGAGGGTGTAATTGATCCAGTTAAAGTAACCCGATCCGCATTGGCTAACGCAGCCTCAATTGCAGCAATGTTTATTACAACTGAAGCATTAGTCTTTGAAACTCCAGAAGAGAAAAAGGATGAAGCAGCAGGGCATGGTCACTCACATGGACCAGGTGGACATTCACACTAATTATTAAAATCTGGGGTCTTGTTTTCAATAAGCTGATAATCGACTAACATTAACCAGTGGAGAATATAACACTGGCAGTTGATTGTGGTGGTACTGGAATCAAGGCCTCAGTTTTCGACATAAACGGAAAAGTTCTAATAGATTTTCCATATTTAAAGACGCCATACCCACTCTCTCCTGGTTTACTTACCGACATAATTAAAAATTTTGTAATTGCTGACACCCGAATAAATCGAGTCACTGTTGGATTACCAGGCATGATCCGCAACGGAAAAATTGTATTCATTCCGCATTATGTAAATAAGCGTGGGCCTAGAACTGCACTTGATCCACACCTAAAAAAAGCCTGGCACGGATTTGATTTACAAAGTACTTTAACTAAGAAACTAAAGATCCCTATTTTAGTTTTAAATGATGCCGAGGTACATGCTTCAGCAGTAATAACAGGTATTGGATTAGAAACTGTTCTTACATTTGGGACCGGCTTGGGCTCTGCAATTTTCAGTGATGGAAAAATTGCTCCACATCTAGAGTTATCTCATGCGACCATTAGGTATGGAAAAACTATCGATGCCTGGATTGGAGAGATATCTCGAAGGCGAATGGGTAATCAACTTTGGTCACGTCGAGTAAAAGCTCTAATAGAAGAGCTCTATCCAATGATACTTTGGGATAAGTTGTATATCGGTGGTGGAAATGCTCAACGGATTAGCAGGTCTGCGCTAAAAAGTTTTGATTATAAAGTCAAGATAATTCCAAATTCTGCTGGCGTAGCTGGTGGTGTAAAAGCATGGGATCTTCTCACCTAGTTTTATTCATTACTAATAGTAGATACGATTGGTTATATGTCAGAAATTGAAATCGGACCAGGCAAGCGAGCACGAGCAGCATATTCTTTTGATGATATTGCGATAGTGCCATCTAGAAGAACTCGTGACCCTCAAGAGGTATCAATTTCATGGCAAATAGATGCATATAAGTTTGATCTACCTTTTTTAGCCGCTCCAATGGATTCAGTAGTTTCACCAGAAACTGCAATTTCAATTGGCAAAGCTGGTGGCCTTGGAGTTTTAAATCTTGAAGGTATTTGGACTCGATATGAAGATGCCGAAAAACAATTATCTTATATGGCAAAACTTTCTGATGAAGAAGCCATAAAAAAAATGCAAGAAATTTATTCAGCTCCAATTCAACCAACACTTATCAAAGAAAGAATTGCCCAAATTAGATCTGCTGGTGTGACTGTTGCTGGTGCTTTATCGCCTCAACGGACTGCAGAATTTCATAAAGCTGTAATAGATGCCGGAGTTGACGTTTTTGTAATTCGAGGTACAACTGTTTCTGCTGAGCACGTTTCTGAGAACTCAACCGCTTTAAATCTAAAGAAATTTATTTATGAATTAGATGTTCCAGTAATTGTTGGTGGCTGCGCAACTGCGCAGGGTGCTTTACATTTAATGAGATCTGGAGCTGCTGGAGTTTTAGTTGGATTTGGTGGTGGATCAGCACACACCACAAAAACAGTGTTAGGTATTTCAGTTCCTATGGCATCTGCAGTTGCAGAGGTAGCTTCAGCCAGACGTGATTATTTGGATGAATCCGGGGGCAGATATGTACATGTAATTGCAGATGGTTCTGTTGGATCAAGTGGTGAAATTGCAAAAGCGATTGCATGTGGTGCAGATTCCATAATGATGGGATCACCACTTGCAAAGGCAGCTGAAGCTCCAGGAAAAGGTTGGCACTGGGGATTGGAAGCTCATCATGCTCAATTACCAAGAGGTAATCGAGTAAAGGTTGGAACAGTTGGTTCGCTAAGTGAAGTGCTAACGGGCCCATCAATTACCTCAGACGGATCTATGAATTTATTTGGTGCACTTAGAAGATCTATGGCAACCTGTGGTTATTCCGATTTAAAAGAGTTTCAAAGAGTAGAGGTAGTGGTTAAACCCTAATAATCTGAGAAAGTACTTAAAGTTGGGTTGTAATTATCAATAACGGACCATTTTTCTTGGGTATTACAAACTTATTGATTAAACTAAATCCCATGCTTAAAACAAAAATGACAATCTTCTCCATGTCTATTTTTGTTTTATCGTTATTTCCAATTACGAATGCAACAGCTGCTCCAAGTAACAAGCCCTTTAAGTTGAATTGTAAGAGCACTAAAGCAAAAGGGCATACTGTAAAAAATGTAATACCACCTGAAGTAAAAGCTCCATTCAAAAATAGAATTATTAATTTGTCCACTAATTGTGGCGAGATTGTCATTGAAGCATTTGGTGTAAATGCGCCAGTCACGGTAACTGCAATGACTGCGCTAGCTAAAGGTGGATTTTTTGACCAAACACTTTGCCATAGATTAACCACCGAAGGTATATTTGTATTGCAGTGCGGTGATCCAACTGCAACAGGTAGGGGTGGGCCTAATTTCTTCTATAATGATGAAAATTTACCGCCGGCAACTGACGATAACTATCCTGCCGGAACAGTTGCAATGGCTAACTCTGGTGCTAACACAAACGGCAGTCAATTTTTTATTGTTTATGAAGATACATCACTATCGCCAAACTACACAATTTGGGGAAAAGTTGTAAGAGGTCTAGAAATTGTTAAGGCGATCGCAAAAGATGGTGTGGTTGATGGGAAAACTGATGGATTGCCAAAACGCAAAATTGCAATTGAAAGAGTTAAAGTTCGCTAATTAGTATTAACGATTTTAAATATTTCAGCCACTGATCCTTTAGGTAGATGATTGGCCTCAGCGTTTTTTTCGCCCCACTCTCGAACCATTTTTTCTAAGTTCTCATTATGAGCAGTCTGGCTAACATGACTGTGAAGTGCCTTCATTTTTTTATCAAAAGTTGAAGTGATATCTACAAAATGATCCGGAGTTGCAGATGACATCACCCAAACTTCTCTAACCCGCCAAGGTTCTAGCCCTTCAACCTTAAGTAAATCTTCAAATGCAAAGGGATTTCTTGAGTCTGGATAAACTGCTTGGATTGCAGCCTCACCGGCAGCCATATGATCGGGGTGAGAGGCAAATAATCTATCCCAATTTCTTTCAGGAGATTGTATAACCATTCGATCTGGTTTTGTGATTCTAATTTGTCTAACAATATCTTTTCTTAGCTCTATAGTCGGCACAAGCCATCCATCTCGATAATTTAGAAAAGTAATATCACTTACGCCAACAGCTAAACCTGCTTGTCTTTGCTCATGTTGCCTAATTTTTGGCATATCTTCACGGGGAACATTTGGATCTTCTCCACCTTGATCACCATTTGTACAAATGCAGTATGAAACTTGGATACCTTTGGCGGTCCACTGGGCAATTGTTCCAGCTGCACCAAAATCACAATCATCAGGGTGTGCAGTAACTACTAATACGCGCTTGATTTCACTGTCATCTAATGGCTTCATTGGAGACAAGATTACCGCAGCAAATCTACTTGTCTTACCCACCGATAGACTTAGCAATATGTCTGCACTTACACAGGGTTTAAACCCAAATCAACTAGCTGCTGTTAAAAACGAAGGCTCACCACTGCTGGTTGTAGCCGGTGCTGGCTCTGGAAAAACTAGAGTTTTAACTCGAAGAATTGCCTACTTGTTGGCTGAACGAAATGTTGCACCGTATGAAGTATTAGCAATTACTTTCACGAATAAGGCAGCTGGAGAAATGAAAGAGCGAGTAGCTGAACTTGTTGGAGAACGTGCAAAAGTTATGTGGGTTTCAACCTTTCATTCCGCATGTGTTCGAATTTTAAGAAAAGAGGCTGCATTACTAGGCTATACAAATTCATTTACAATTTATGATCAAAGTGACTCGCTCAGACTAGTCACATTAGTTATGCGAGATTTAAACCTGGATGAAAAACGTTATGCACCAAGAGCTATAGCGTCACTCATTTCTCAAGCAAAAAATGAGTTGATAGGACCTGCGGATTATTTAAATCAGGCTAAAGATCAGTTTCAAGAGATAGTTGCACAAGTCTTTAATGTGTATCAAAAGCGGCTATCAGGAGCTAATTCCATGGATTTTGATGATCTAATTTCAAAAACTGTTGAGGTGCTACAAAGATTTCCTGAGGTTAAAGCTAAATATCGATCTAGGTTTAGACATGTTCTAGTCGATGAGTATCAGGATACAAATCATGCGCAATATGTATTAATTAAAGAGCTTGTTGGGTCAGAGAAAGAGGGATTTCCTCCCGCTGAATTATGTGTTGTTGGTGATGCTGATCAATCTATATATGCATTTCGGGGTGCAAATATAAGAAATATTTTACAATTTGAGGCTGATTATTCGAATGCTAAAACAATATTGCTAGAACAAAATTATCGATCAACTCAAAATATCTTAAGCGCTGCAAATGCGGTAATTTCAAATAATGAAGGTAGGAAGGAAAAAAATCTTTGGTCTGATGCGGGAAGTGGTCCGCTAATTACTGGTTATGTTGCCGAAAATGAGCATGATGAAGCAGATTTTGTAGTACGACAAATTGCAAGGCTTCGTGATCTAGAAAAATCTAAGCCTGGTGATACTGCCATTTTTTATCGAACAAATGCCCAATCTCGCGTATTTGAAGAGGTATTTATGCGAATTGGCATTCCATATAAAGTTGTTGGTGGAGTTAGATTTTATGAGCGTAAAGAGATTAAAGATCTTTTGGCCTACTTAAGAGTTGTTGTTAATCCAGAGGATGAAATATCAATGCGAAGGATTATAAATACTCCAAAGAGAGGAATTGGTGATCGCGCATTAGATCAGATAGATCTTTACTCCAAGAAAAATGGATTAACTTTTTGGCAATCGTTGTGTGAAGTAGATAAAAATCAAGAGATAACTGCTAAGTCATCGGCTTCACTTATAGAATTTGTAAAATTTGTTAAATCTATGCAAACGTTAGTTGAGGCAAAAACTAGACCATCAGTAATTACGCAAGCAGTGTTAGAGCAGTCAGGTTTATTGGCAGAGTTAGAAGAAAGTAAAGATCCACAAGATGAGGTAAGAGTAGAGAATTTAGAAGAGTTAGTAGCTGTTGCTACGGAATATGAAGAAGGTGAAGTTGAAGAAGGTGAAGAAATATCATTAACTGGATTTTTAGCGGATGTTTCACTAGTTGCAGATGCAGATCAAATCCCAGATGGAGACGATCATGGTGGAGTTGTAACAATGATGACACTACACACCGCCAAAGGCTTGGAGTTTCCAACAGTATTTTTAACAGGAATGGAAGAGGGAATTTTTCCTCATTCTCGTACCTTAGATGACCCAGAGGAGTTACAGGAAGAAAGACGCCTTGCCTATGTTGGATTGACTAGAGCCAGAGAAAATCTGTTTATAACTAGAGCTGAGTATCGATCTGCCTGGGGTGCACCAAACTATAACGCTGCTTCAAGATTTATAAGTGAAATTCCAGATAATGTAATTGAATGGAACCAAGCAGAAGAAAAATCTTTTAAATTAAAATCCTCAGTTAGACGAAATTTTACGGCCCCAAAAGCCACTGGAAAAATAAGCAATACAATGCAATTAGCTGTTGGTGAGCGAGTATCACATGACACATTTGGTTTGGGCACAGTAATTGAGGTAAGCGGTGAAGGAGATAGAGCTGAAGCCACCATTGATTTTGGCTCATTTGGGCCCAAGCGGCTGCTGTTGCGTTATGCACCAGTTGAAAAATTATAAAATTTTGAATTAGTTCATTACTATTACAACCTTGCAGTAGTTAATTGATCGGGGAAAAATATTGGATCTATTTGAGTATCAAGCACGGGATCTTTTTGAATCTCATAAAATTCCAGTATTAGCTGGAGCAGTAGCAAGTACCCCACAAGAAGCCGAAGCTGCTGCTTTAAAAATTGGTGGCAAAGTTGTCGTAAAGGCGCAGGTAAAAATTGGTGGTCGTGGTAAAGCTGGTGGCGTTAAATTGGCAGAAAATCCAGCAGATGCTAAAGAGAAAGCAAGTGCAATTCTAGGAATGGATATAAAAGGGCATATTGTAAAAAAAGTTATGATTGCTCAGGCAGCTCCAATTGAATCTGAATACTACCTCGCTATTTTGCTAGATAGAGCTAATCGAAATTTTCTAGTTATGGCATCAGTAGCTGGTGGAATGGAGATAGAAGAGGTAGCTCATAAGACTCCTGAAAAGTTAGCTCGAGTGGGAATTGATCCAAATAAAGGAATAGATAATGCAAAAGCTATTGAGATTGTTAAAAGAGGTCAGTTTCCAGCTGATGTAGTTGATCAAGTTTCTGATGTGTTAATTAAGCTTTGGGAGGCATTTATAAAAGAAGATGCAACTTTGATGGAGATTAACCCACTTGTTAAAACCGCAGATGGAAAAATCATTGCATTAGATGGCAAAGTTACATTAGATGATAATTCAAGTTTTAGACATCAAGAACATGAAAAACTAGTTGATCATTCTGCTACAAATCCTTTAGAAGCTCTAGCAAAAGAAAAAGATCTGAATTACGTGAAGTTAGATGGGCAGGTAGGCATTATCGGAAATGGTGCCGGCCTAGTAATGAGCACTTTGGATGTAGTTGCATATGCAGGCGAAAAATACGGTGTAAAGCCAGCAAATTTCCTAGATATTGGCGGGGGCGCATCTGCTGAAGTTATGGCAAATGGTTTATCAATAATATTAGGCGATAATGATGTTAGAAGTGTGTTTGTAAATGTATTTGGTGGTATTACTGCCTGCGATGCGGTTGCAAATGGAATAGTTCAAGCATTGGAAATTTTAGGATCAAAAGCTACCAAACCAATAGTTGTTCGCTTAGATGGAAACAATGTTGAGCTAGGCAGAAAAATTCTCAATGATGCAAATCATCCATTGGTACAACAACTTGAAACTATGGATGGTGCCGCAGCTAAAGCAGCAGAATTGGCGGCAAAATAATGGCCATTTTTGTTAATGAAAATACAAAGGTAATTGTTCAAGGTATGACTGGCTCAGAAGGAACTAAACACACAAAACGAATGTTGAAAGCTGGAACAAAAATCGTTGGCGGAGTAACTCCTGGTAAAGGTGGACAAACTTCGGATATGGATGGAGTTTTAATCCCAGTATTTAATTCAGTAAAAGAGGCCATGGATGCAACGGGTGCGAATGCATCAGTAGTTTTTGTTCCACCAAAATTTGCTAAATCTGCGGTGATGGATGCAATTGATGCCCAAATTCCTCTAGTAGTAGTAATAACTGAAGGAATTCCAGTTCATGATGTTGCTGCTTTTTATGCGCGATCTGTTAGCAGTGGTAAGACTCAAATTCTTGGACCAAACTGTCCAGGAATCATTAGTCCGGGGAAAACTAATCTTGGAATTATTCCATCCGATATCACAGGTGCAGGTCAGATTGGGCTGGTATCTAAATCAGGCACACTTACTTACCAAATGATGTATGAATTAAGAGATTTTGGTTTCACTACTGCTGTAGGAATTGGTGGCGACCCAATAATTGGCACAACCCATATTGATTGCCTTCGTGCATTCCAAGATGATCCTGAAACAAAGGCGATAGTGATGATTGGTGAAATCGGTGGCGATGCTGAGGAAAGAGCAGCACAATTTATTAAAGAGTATGTAACCAAACCAGTTGTTGGTTATGTTGCTGGATTTACTGCACCTGAAGGCAAGACTATGGGTCATGCTGGCGCAATTGTCTCCGGATCCTCAGGCACAGCTTCTGCTAAAAAAGAAGCACTAGAAGCAGTCGGTGTTGCGGTTGGTAAAACACCAAGTGAAACCGCTAACTTGATGCGCAAGATATTGAATGGGTAAATCGCAGATAGGAAAATAATGGTTGCACGTCGACTTTATGTAACGTTGCAACAAGTAATTCGGTCAATCTTAATTGTTCTATTCCCACTTGCCTTTATAACTCTATTTGCCTGGGCCACAGCAGGAAGTACATATGGAACAACCTCTGACCCAATGAGGGCGGCAGTATGGCTTTGGTTGGGTGCGCATCTAGCTCCATTTAACATTGTGAGTAATGAAGTGACTGGTTATCTCTCATATTTACCTATCGGGGCAGCGCTACTTCCGATACTTGCAATAAAAAATGGCTATCACCGAACTTTGCAAACAATCGGAAATAAGAAAATTACTCGGTCTTATTTTATATTAGTTTACTTTGTACTTTATATAGTTCTAGCATTCTTAGCTAGTAATTCTCAAGTTCAAATTGATTGGATTAGAGGACTAGTAACACCTCTAATTTTACTTTTAATAGCAACTTCAGTAAATAAGTTTGAGAGCTTAATAAAGCTTCAGTGGAGTTTGTTTATCTTTCTTCTAGGAATTAGCGGACTGGTTTTTACACTTTCTTTAGTTTTAAATTTTTCCACTGCAAAAAATCTATCGATAATCATCCAGCCAGGAATACTTGGTGGCATTCTTTTAGTGATATTACAAATCTTATATTTGCCAAATCTATTTTTTGCAACCTTTAGCTACCTAATTGGGTCTGGATTTTCGCTAGGTCAACAAACAAATATTTCGCCAATAACTTTTGATTTGCGAGAAATTCCAGCAATTCCGGCTTTGGCAGCGCTACCAAGTGGAAAACTTCCTTGGCTGTTGGTTTTTACTATTCTAATTCCAATTTACGGTTGGATTAATTTGAGTTTAATAAATAAAGTCAAATTAGATTCAAACAGTGTAAATCAGTTAAAGATTAGATTTATTTTTATTTCTGTTTCATTTTTGGCATTAGTATCAATTCTAAGCTCAGGGTCTTTGCTTACTGAGAATATGTCACCAGTTGGTGTAAATCCATTACTAATTTCTGCAGTAATTGCACTCCACCTACTTTTAGTTATGCTGATTATGTATCTTTACCCATTCATATTTAAGAAAAAAGTAAAGCAAGGGTAGGCTTGAGAAATGAGTGCGATAATCATTAATGGTAAAAAATCGGCTCTGGCTGTAAAAAATCAGATTGCCAGTGAAATTAAGCGCACGAACAAGGTTTTAGGACTTGGGACAATATTAGTTGGTGATGATCCAGGCTCTGTTGCGTACGTTGAGGGTAAACATAGAGATTGTGCAGAAGTTGGAATAAATTCAATCAAAGTTAATTTATCGGCAACGGCTTCACAAAGTGAGATAGTAAATGCCGTAAATGAGTTGAATAAGAATTCAAAGTGCACAGGTTTCATTGTTCAACTTCCGCTACCTAAATCAGTCGATGTTCAAAAAGTATTGGCCCAAATCGATCCAAAAAAAGATGCCGATGGATTACATCCAACTAATTTAGGAAATTTAGTATTGGCTAAAAATTCAGTAATTCCATGTACTCCAAAGGCCATACTTTCTCTGCTAAATGAGTACAAGATAAATTTAGTTGGCGCAAAAGTATTAATAATTGGTCGAGGTACAACTGTTGGCAGACCTTTATCAATTTTACTTTCACAAAAAGAAAGTAATGCAACAGTTACATTAGCTCATACTGGCACAAAGAATTTATCAGAGTTGCTTTTAGATTCCGACATAGTTATTGCTGCAATTGGTAGTCCTCATTTTTTAAAGCCTGAAATGATTAAATCTGGCGTTGTAGTTATTGATGTTGGAATCACAAGAACTGCCCATGGACTAGTTGGAGACGTCGATCCAAAAGTTTCAGATAAAGCCGCAGTATTTTCTCCAATGCCAGGAGGCGTAGGACCAATGACTCGAGCCATGCTTTTAAGCAACTTAATGGAATTGTCCAACCAATGAAAGATAGTTTTACTTTAGATCAAATAAGAAGATTTTCCTTGGTCGTAGTATTAATTGGGCTAGTTATTGGGATGACAGGTGCAGTTAGATCTGGTTCTATTGTTTTATCGTTAGGTGCAAGTGCCTTTGTACTGGCTAGGTATACACAGCAAAAAGTTAAGCGAAATATTGAACTTCTACTTCCAATTATGATCTGTGTCATGCTTTTTATCTTGGCATTTTCTTTACCTAACGCCCGATAGATACTCGATTTAGTGGTAACGGCTTTCATCAGTAATATTGGGACATACCCTGAGAGGATTAAATGAGTAGATCTGGGAAAGTGACTGTTGTCGGAGCAGGATTTTATGGTTCAACCACCGCTCTTAGACTTGCAGAATATGATGTATTTGAAACAGTAGTCCTAACCGATATTGTTGAAGGAAAACCTGAAGGATTAGCTTTAGATATTAATCAATCAAGATCGATAGAGAAATTTGAAACGAAATTAATCGGTGCAACAACTACCAGCGAAGGCGGCGGGTATGAAAAAACTGCTAACTCTGATGTAGTTGTAATTACTGCAGGATTGCCTCGGAAACCTGGAATGAGCCGAATGGATTTAATTGGCGTCAATGCTGGAATTGTCAGAGGAGTCGCTGAGAACATTGCTAAACATTCACCAAATGCGGTAGTAATTGTGGTTTCTAATCCTCTAGATGAGATGACAGCACTTGCTCAACTTGCAACTAAATTTCCATATAACCGAGTAATGGGTCAGGCTGGAATGTTGGATACTGCAAGGTTTACTAACTTTGTTGCCGAAAAATGCAACGTAGAAGTATCGGCTGTTAAAACTCTAACTTTAGGCTCTCATGGCGAAACAATGGTGCCAGTACCAAGTCAGTGCACAGTTAATGGAAAAGCTTTAGCAGAGGTTTTGTCTCAACAAGAAATTGCAGAACTAGTGGATAAAACTCGAAATGGCGGAGCAGAGATTGTTGCGTTACTGAAAACTGGATCTGCTTACTACGCTCCATCTGCTGCTGCAGCCAGAATGGCTAAAGCTGTAATTACAAATTCAAATGAGGTAATGCCAGTTTGTGCTTGGGTTAACGGCGAATATGGAATTACTGGAGTTTATCTTGGCGTTGAAGCTCAAATTGGAAAAAGCGGAGTTAATAAAGTAATTGAAACAAAGTTAACAAGTGATGAGCTTTCATCACTTAAGGTTGCGGCTGAAGCTGTTCGAAGTAAACAAGCAGATGTTAAAGATCTATAAGGGCGGAGTCTGAAGTGAATAAGATCAAAGTTGAAGGTACTGTTGTAGAGCTAGATGGCGATGAAATGACCAGAATTATCTGGCAATTCATTAAAGATTCATTAATACTTCCTTACCTTGATGTGAATCTTGAATACTACGACTTAGGGATTGAATACCGAGATAAAACTGATGATCAAGTCACTATTGATTCCGCTCATGCAATTCAAAAGCATGGTGTGGGCGTAAAGTGCGCAACTATTACTCCAGATGAGGCTCGGGTCGACGAGTTTAAATTAAAGAAAATGTGGAAGTCTCCTAATGGGACTATTCGCAATATATTGGGTGGCGTTATATTTCGTGAACCAATTATTATTAAAAATGTTCCCCGCTTGATTCCACATTGGACTAAACCAATTGTGATTGGCCGCCATGCATTTGGTGATCAATACCGAGCAACTGATTTTAAAGTACCAGGCCCAGGTAAGTTAACAGTTACATTTACTCCTACCGACGGCTCAAAGCCAATGGAATTTAATGTTTTTGATTTCCCATCTTCAGGTGTGGCTATGGCGATGTATAACCTAGATGACTCAATTAGAGATTTTGCCAGAGCTTCATTTAATTATGGGTTAATACGTAAATATCCAGTATTTCTCTCTACTAAAAATACAATTCTTAAAGCATATGATGGTCGATTTAAAGATATCTTTGCCGAAGTTTTTGAAAAAGAATTCAAAGCCGATTTTGATAAAAATAATCTAGAGTATGACCACAGATTAATTGACGACATGGTTGCAACCTCACTTCGCTGGGAGGGTGGATACATCTGGGCATGTAAAAATTATGATGGCGATGTTCAATCTGACAC
>Ga0075470_10000426_pt1 | contig 13771 bp, 27 predicted proteins | sample DEB19_08_DNA_4_FD_71482 | JGI IMG/M metagenome (GOLD analysis project Ga0075470, IMG submission 71482) | Aqueous microbial communities from the Delaware River and Bay under freshwater to marine salinity gradient to study organic matter... | ecosystem: Environmental > Aquatic > Marine > Coastal ... | reverse complement strand
GTCTACGGTTGTGTCATTGCCATACCTGCCTCCATAGACTTGCGCAAAAAACTTAACATCATCCTGTTTTAGGCTATCCAATTGCTCATCCGTCAAATTCCTGAGCCGACCGCCAAAAATGACCCGCAATCTGGATGCGCTGGTTTTGCTGTAACTACTTTCCTCGCGCAGATTATAGCCTCCCTCGGTGCCAATAAGGCCAAGGATGGCAAGTTGCATGCGCTGATCTGTTATGCCTGCCGCTTTCAATTCATCGGTAATTGAATCAAATTGGCTTTTAGTAGGTAAAACCATGCGCAGTTTTGGACAATGTAATGTGATGTAAATAAGCACCAAAAGCCCTATCAGATAGCGTTTCATATATATGGGTTTGCATAAAAATAATCATAGCGTGCTATAAAGTTCGTTCACAAAATTGATGATGGTCTCTTTAAGACGGTCTTTGCCGCCTAAACGATCTATTTTACGGGCTTCCAAATAGATTGCAATTTGGTTTTTGATATTGCCGCGATCTTGGATGGCTTTGCGGCCTGACCCTGGCCGCCTGCCGCCTGATTTTAATGGATATTCGATGTTTTGCTGGTCTTGCATAAAGCCCAAAAATAGGCTGTTTTGCCATATTTTCAAAAAACATTAAAAAAATGTAAAATATTTTGATTTTAAATGTTGACAATCAAAATGATTATGCTATATTTACATCATCAAACACACACAACAAATGGAACAATTAATTAAAAAAATTGAAAATTATTCAAATGAATTTCTTATGAATATGGCTAAAGAATTAATGAATGATAAACGCGAAGAAAGCGAAATTGTAATGAATACTATACTTGATGTTCTAATGTCAAGAATGAGCGAAAATGCTTTTATAAAATTTTGCGATTCACTTTAATACAAACGGGGAGCAGCATCCGACCAACTGCACTAACAAAAACACAAAACACCAAAACAATGGAAACACAAATCAACCTTTACGAAAGCCCGGTTAAGGACATGAATGAAGAAAAGTATGGCATTACTTCCAAGCAGTGTATCTGCTGCATGAAGCCGATGAAGGAAGGTGAAGCGAAAATGGTTCACATGAACACACGATGGAAAGCAATGCATAACTCAATAAAAACTGAAGACGATGCATTGATTCATGGCTTTGAGTCTCAGGGCTATTTTCCAATAGGAAACTCCTGTGCAAAGAAGATGGTTAAGGATTTTATTCACGAACACGAATGATAAAGCGTGATGGTCGCAGGTGCGGTTCGACTCCGCACCACGCTTCAATGGCCGGATGGTCCGGTCAGTTATTAACCAAACCCAATTAATTATGGAAGCAAAACAATTTCCTAACGGATTTGCATCATGGATGGAAACCCACTACGAGGTGACATCAGCAATCACAAAACAACTGCTGAAGGATGGATCAGAACAATCTGCTGTGGTTCGTGAGCGTTACAGAACCCAAGGCACAGGCGGAATGTACGAGTTGGCAGAGGAGTTGACCGATGCCTTTGAGTGGGCCAATCAGGGCAGGGTGTGGGATGGTGACTACTTTGACACCATTGATGCGTTCACTGCTCTAAGTCTAAAAACGTGATGGTCGCAGGTGCGGTTCGACTCCGCACCACGCTTCAATAGCCGGATGGTCCGGTCAGTTACTAATCAAACCCAATTAAAATGATAGCAGAAGTAGAGTTGTATGAGTCGCCATCAAAGGAGAGTAACTCTGACAGGTACGGAGAGTTGGTCAGCAACCAATGCATATGTTGCTACAAGCCAATGAAAGAAAGTGAAGTTAAAATGGTTCACATGAACACACGATGGAAAGCAATGCATAACTCAATAAAAGACGAAAAGGACGCAGAGATTAACGGTTACAAATCACAGGGATTTTTCCCGATCGGAAATTCATGCGCCAAGAAAATGCCAAAGGAATTCATTCATCAATAAAAAAACGGGGTACAGCATCCGACCAACTGCATTTTCAAACACAAAACATATGAACAAAGATGCATACATAATTGGCTGGCAAAAGGGCCAAATTGATGACTACGAGCGCCGCATAGCTCATATAGTAAAAGTGGCGGATAAATACAACATTCATCCGGCTGTAGTTGACTCGCTGAAACATGGCTTAGAAGAGATTGCGGCCGGCCGAATGATTATTGAGATTATTGAGCGCTCTGAAAATGTAGATCAAGCTATGATTAATATAAACCAACAAACCAAATGAAAAACCATCCTTATTTTCAAGTCACGCGTGAGCGTATGGTGCAAGGTACCATCCCGGACGAAATACGCTACGCAGAGTTCACAACCAAAAAAGATGCGCAGGCATATTTTTATGCCATCTGTGATGACCTGTGCTATCCTTGGCAGCACATTATGGAAAATAATGAGCATTACCAAGTGATTGCTGAGGCCGGTGGCGTTGGCTGTGATTATCGTATAACCTTAACTTATCATCATGTCTAAGATTACAGAAAGCGAAATGATGCCGGCTAAAACGCTCGCATATATTCAGTCGCAAATTCACGCGCCAAAAGGTCAATTTAACAGTTTTGGAAAATACCGCTACAGGTCGGCTGAGGATATTATAGAAGCTGTTAAACCAATTATTAATCCGCTCGGCTATTGGCTTATCATTCAGGATCAAATAGTAGTGTATGGCGATAGGCACTACGTACAGGCTACTGTAGAGCTAAGTAACGGCACCAACAAGTATACAAGCGTTGCATATGCGCGTGAGGAAGAAAGCAAAAAAGGAATGGACGGCAGCCAGGTTACAGGCGCCAGTTCATCCTACGCGCGCAAATACGCTTTGTCGGCCTTGTTTTGTTTGGACAATGGGCAGGCCGATTCCGATGCAACCAATCAGCATCAAAATGAAGATAGCGACCTGATTGAGCTTTGGGAAAAGCATATAAATAACTGCACTACTCAGGATCAATTGGTTGACCTATACAAAGCCAATTCAGGCGAAATCAGCCGGCATGTATCAATTCAAAAGTTGTTTACCAAGCGTAAAATTCAATTAAACAAATAAACCCAAAACAATGAATTACGATTTTGAGCATTACCAAATGGTCGCAAAAAACAAATTAGCCGATTGGCTTGTTGAGGACAACGATGCCGTGCGAGTATTGGCCGGGGCATTGGCCGCAAAGCGTGGCCAGATTTACGGGGGTAGCTTTGCGCAAGCTCTTATATCCAACGACTTGCTGACCGCTGTGACTCACGCGGATAAAAAAACGCTGAAATACTTAAAAGAGATTACCATAATTGTAAACAACTTTTGACATGGAGCATAATCAATGGGCAACTCAAAGAGCTGGAAAGTTTACCGCCTCAGAGATTTGGAAGCTATTTGTAGAGCCTAAAACTAAGGCTGATAAAGAGGCCGGCAAATGGTCGCAGACTGCTGACAATTATATTTTAATGAAAGCCATAGAGCGAGTCACCGGATATGTGCGCAAGTTTACATCCAAGGAAATGGAGCATGGCATAATGAATGAAAAGGATGCTTTTGATGCGTTCTGTTCATTTCATAAGCAGCCTTACGGATGGAAGTTTACTAACAAAGATTTCTTCGTAATAGACGAAAACAGTGGGGCAAGTCCAGATGGCGTATTGTACGATAATATAAACGTGGCTGCGGTTGTAGACGTTAAATGCCCACAACCGGCAACATTTTTTGAGCGCAAAGCAGAATTGACTGAAAATCCATCTGTAATGCCAAAAGAATACTTTTATCAGCTGCAAATGCAAATGATGGCAACCGGTGCGCCGGAAGGATACTTAGTTAACTATTTGGCTGAGGAATTTGGAAACACTTTTACCGGTGAAATTGAATACAAATTTGAATTGCCTTTAGAGAGCCGGATAATAATTCAACATGTACCGGCTGATTTAGCCGTGCAAGCCCAAATGCGTGAGCTGATTGTAAAAGCTTGTGCAAGGCGCCAGTATCATGAAGAGATCATTTTAAATCTGCACGAATGAAGGCGCAAGGAACAAACCTGGACAATTGCCATTATTTAAAAGATAGCCATTGGGCTAATGGTTCGTTGTGCTATTGGCGCAACAATGCGAACTATAGTGAGCAAACAAAACGAAAGCTTGAAAAGCGCTTAAAGGTTATTTTGAAAAACTTTTCAAAAGGATGACCCGTCAAATGCAAACCTGGATTAAATCTGAAATATACAATCAGCTTGCCGCGCATCAGTTTATAAAGCGAAGCGACCTTTTGATGCATTTGTGCCGTCATGGCGAAAAGCTATCTGACCGCGAAATGCGCAGAATGGTCGAGGATATGGTAATGCTTGATGGTCTTTGCATCGCATCCACGCCAAACGGCTACCGCTTGATTCGCTCCGATCAACAGTTATTGGATGCGGTTGAGTACTTGCGCAAAAAGGCTAAACCAATTGCAATTAGAGCAAACAAGCTGATTGGCAACTACCAGCAACAGTACGGCAGGCAACTCAATCTTACTTTTAATGTTTAAATTTTATCTCAACCCAATTAAAACCAAAAAACAAACACAGATGGAAAAAGTGAAGCAAAAACGCGGTAAACGCGGCCCTGTAGGCATTGAAAGCAAAACGGTCATCGTTAGGCTTGATTTAGCTCAACACGCTTGGCTACGAAGCAAATCGGCCGATTTAGGCTATTGCATGACAGAAACATTGCGCATGCTCATTAAAGATGCGCAAATAGCTGAGGTTGATAAAGTGCTTGGACAATGAGCATCAAAGAAAATCAACCGCGCATGCTTGCGGCCATAATTGGCTGGGGGCTATTTGTTAGCATTATTTTGTTTTTAGTTGTTACAATGACCGCGCCATACAATGACGGATATGAAATCAGAATTGGTTTTGGTCGGCTATTGGCTGGGTTATTTGTAACCAATGTTTTGCTAACTGCATTTTTAATCAAAATAAACTAAGCACTGGCCCGCGAAAAAGTTAACCGGATTTTTAACATGACCAACAACCCCGGCTGTAGTGGGCCAGGTTTTCGATGGATTATGCCGCGCACTTAAAATGACCGGGCCTTTTTATTTTATGAATACAGGAAGAATAGTTAAAAGCAAATCAGCTTCAGAGTTTACAACAATTACAAATAGGATAGCCAAAAGCGATGCATTGACCCTTGAGCAAAAAGGCATGATGCTGCATCTTTTAAGCTTGCCGGCAGACTGGATTATATACAAACAAAACCTATATGATCAGATGAAAGCCGATAAACAAGGCACAATTGATCGCGTTTTTGCCGAGCTTATCAATTTAGGTTATATTATCTCAGAGCGCGTAACCGACTCTAAATCGCGTTTTATTGGATGGGATTATACTATCATAGACAATCCCGATTCCGAGATTTACCGAAATCGGAAATCACCGAAATCGGAAATCACCGATATCGGTCAAAATGCCCCTATACTAAATACTAATAGTATACAAAAGACTAATAATATACTAAATACTAAAACTCTCTCTTGGTTTCGCGCCCAACTTGATGAAATATACATGGGAAATGTTAAGATAATACATAAAGGAAAAGATATCGAAAAGGCAATTGAAGAAAGCTATATGCATTTGGCAAGTGATCAAAACAGACTGCACAATGCAGATGGCGCGGATTGTAAACGGCTGCTAAACTCCTGGCTTTCAAATGCCAAAGGAACCAAGCCGAAAAAACAAAGGATGTCAGACGAGGAATTTCTAAAAGGAATTTAACCATATGAGAAAAAGAAAAAAACAGCTACGGGCATACGAGGATATGTTCCGGCACGAACACCCAGACACACGGACAGGTGTTGAATGGGTTAGACAAATGATCGCCAAAGGTTGGAACTGGGACAAGGGGACTACCGGGCAGAGTGAATGGCAAAGATTAAATAAAAACAGATGACACATGGATAATTATTCTCAGGAATAGGTTTACAATTGTCAACCTTATATATTTGTGGCATGAAAAGAAAGAATGAAAAATATGAGGAATTATACGGATTATACTTATCTGGATTATCTCTTGAACAGATTGCTAAGAGAAATAATCTCACAAGGCAATGTATATACAAAGCTTTTAAACTAAGAGGATACACATTAAGAGGGCCAAATTTTCAACCATATCAAGAATATGATGGTAAGAAATTTACATTAAGGCCAAACGGATATTATTCTTTGACAAAGGATGATAGATGCTTAATGCATAGATATGTATGGCAAAAAGAAAGAGGATTGATTCCTGAAAATTGGGATATACATCATTTGAATGGGATAAAATCTGATAATAGAATTGAAAATCTTGAATGTTTACCAAAATCAGAACATACAAGAAAATACTCACCTCATAATAATCAATACACAAAAGGAAGAAAACGTGATACACATCGGGCTCTTTGAAGGCATAGGTGGTTTCAGTTTGGCGGCTCATTGGATGGGATGGAAAACCTTAGCGACTTGTGAAATCGCAGACTTTCCAAGAACAATTCTCAAACATTACTGGCCTGACTCATACCATCATACAGATATTCATACTTTAACATATGAAACAATTAACGCTGAACTTTCAAAACGATTTGGAAGCCACTGGAGAAACGATGACATCATCGTTACCGGTGGCTTCCCATAACCATGCCAGCCATTCTCAACAGCAGGAAAAAGAAAAGGCACAGAAGACTCTCGCTATCTCTGGCCGGAGATGCTTAGAGTTATTCGAGAAGTCCAACCTCGGTACATCGTGGGCGAAAATGTTCGTGGGCTTGTTAGTTGGGACGGGGGACTGGTATTCGATACGGTGTGTTCTGACTTGGAAGCTGAAGGTTACGAAGTCCTCCCGGTATTACTTCCAGCTGCAAGCCTCAACGCACCGCACAAAAGGGACAGAATCTGGTTTATTGCCAACCGTAAAACTAACGGACTCGCAAAGTCAACGATCATTAACCAACGGGCAGAATGTAAGCCATACAACGGGTCGGAAATATGGAATCCATTTAACACAAATGGCACAAGCTGGACTTCTATTAACTCCAACAACACGGAAGGAAGTGATGGACTTGGACAAGTTCAAAGCAAGAATGGAAAAATATCCGAACGGAACAACGATGCCGAACTTAGCGACTCAGGTAATTGGAATGCTCCCGACACCATGTGCAACGGAAGCAACGAAAGCAGGGAAAGGGGACAATCAGAAAAGTTTGACAAGAATGGCATTGAGAAGAGAATTACTTCCAACTCCAAGAACTTCAGACGAAAGGATGCATTGGAAAACGGAGAATTGGAAAGGAGACGATTTAGGCAGTCAAATAAACGAAATGCTTGGAACTCGTTCCCATCTGTCTCCCCAATTTGTAATGGAGATGATGGGCTTTCCGATAGATTGGACGGAATTACCTTTTCAAAATGGAGGAAAGAATCAATCAAAGGAGGAGGTAACGCAATCGTCCCGCAAGTAGCTTTTCAGATATTTAAAACCATAGAACAATGCGAACATTTTTCATCGACTGCCTCAAAAGCCTAAAGGTAACGAGAGGTATCAACCAGTACGAAGACCTTGCAAGCAAAGGGGAGCAGGGCCGGGAAGAGTTAAAGAAACTTCTCCAAGCACTCATCACGACCTGCAACCAGTTCAACTACATCCCGGATGAAGCGAAGCAACGGGTGATAAGCCAGCGGATTCTTGACGATCCGGAGTTTTACAACCTTAACGCCTCGAAAGTGTGGCATTGGTTAAACGGTGTTTCTTCTAAGTATTACAACACGCAAGAGGAGAAACCAATAGAAAACGCTCAGGAACTATCCCCGGAGACCCAGAAGCTAATCAGCGAATTTATGGGTAGATTACTTGACGGTGGAATAAAAGTCGTTCCTGCGGCCTCTAATGCAGAAATACAGGGCATTAAAAATGAAGACGAGGAACGGGTCAAGCGGAAGGCGTATTCAGCCGGGTACAAGTCCGATCACGAGTTTGGCCGGATGATGGAGTTAAAAGTACAATGGGCCGCGGAATGCACTAACCTTTTGACCGGATCAATCAAGCCCGGATATCCAACTTTTGAGCAATGGATTGAAAACAATAAATGAAAACCCAAACACACAAAACATGACATATCAGGAATTTTTAGAATCAAAAAGACATAGTACTAGCGACTATGGAATAAAATGCAATTATCTACCAGATAAATTATTTGACTATCAAAAGCATTTAATTGAATTGACAATTAGAAAAGGCAGGTTTGCCGGCTATATAGACACCGGATTAGGTAAGACAATTATTGAATTGGTAGTAGCTTATAACTATGTTTTAGCAACCAATAAGCCGGCGCTAATAATTACCCCACTAGCTGTAGCATTTCAGTTTATCAAGGAAGCTAAAAAATTTAATATATCAGATATTGAATACAGCAAAGATGGTAAATACAAGTCTAAAATAGTTGTATGCAATTATGAGCGCTTGCACTATTTTGATTCGGCTGATTTTGATTGTGTAATCTTAGATGAAAGTTCAATACTTAAAAACTTTGAAGGTGCTATAAAAAACGAATGCACATCGTTTCTTAAAAAAATTAAATACCGTTTTTTGTTTACAGCGACTCCTAGTCCAAATGATTACATTGAGCTTGGCACATCATCCGAGGCGTTGGGCTATTTAGGATATACTGATATGCTTGGCAAATTTTTTAAAAACAATAATAATAACACAGTAAAAATTGGTCAAATAGATAAAGCCAGGTTAGGCATGGAATGGTATTTAAAGCCACATGCAGAAAAGGATTTTTGGCGTTGGGTTGCATCATGGTCTGTATCGTGCCGTAAACCATCTGATTTAGGTTTTACTGATGAGCGACACATTTTGCCTAAACTGATAGAAAACCAGGTAATTGTAAATAACACAGAGCCATTAGCTATAAATGGACAAGGAGCCTTATTTTCATTTCCAGCTCAAACATTTAAGGAAATTAAATCTGAAGTTAGGTCTACAATCAATAAACGATGTGAAATGGCGGTGGAACTAGCCAATCATCACGATATATCGGTGTATTGGGTAAATCTTAACGATGAGGCAGATTTAGTTGGTTCAATTGACAAATCCGCTGTAGAGGTTAAGGGTAATATGGATATTGATAAAAAGGAAGATATATTGATGGCGTTTTCAAATGGGGATATTAAAAAGCTAATTACCAAAACATCAATTACTGCCTTTGGTTTAAATTGGCAACACTGCAACCATACGACATATTTTCCGACATATTCATACGAACAATACTACCAAGCAATCAGGCGTTTTTGGAGGTTTGGGCAAAAAAAACCTGTTACAGTTGACCTTATACTATCAGATGGTCAGACTAAAATCATGGACAGCCTACTAGTCAAAAAAGAAAAGGCAGCTAAAATGTTTGAAAACCTAACACAACAAACAAACTCAGATTTTAACATCACAAAAACACAGTTTAACAAATCAATCACACTACCTAAATTTTTATGATTAAAAACCAAGTAATTACAGACAAGTATGCAATCTACAATTCGGACTGCATGTACGTGTTGCCAACATTGCCAGACGCTAGCGTAGACCTGTCGGTATATTCGCCTCCTTTTGCAGGTCTTTATAATTACTCAAGCTCTGAAAATGATTTTAGCAATTGCGAAAGTCGTGAACAATTTTTAGAACAATATGATTATCTAATAGCTGAGATGGCTAGGGTCACGAAAAGGGGCCGCATCAATGCCGTACACGTAACTGAGGTAGTTGATAACAACGGCAGCAGCTGGGATTTTCCGCATGAGGTTATACGCCTACATGAAAAGCATGGATTTCAATATAAAGGCCGGGTTACCATTTGGAAAGAACCTTTAAAAGTTAGGATGCGCACAATGGTTAAAAGCCTAATGCATAAGCTAATAGTCGAAGATGCTACGCAATGTTTTCCAGCTCAACCTGACTATTTGCTTTTGTTCAAAAGAAAAGGAGATGTCGAAGTGCCAGTGATGCACCCATTTGGAATCAATGAGTATTTTGGTGAAACGCCGATTTTGCCAAACATTTTACAGGCTTGGAATAATGCCAATGGAACCAATCTAAATGCCGACCAGCTTTGGGATCATCTAAACAAAACCAATGAATCGGATAAAATTACAAAGTTGAATCACTACATATGGCAACGCTACGCATCTAGTGTTTGGGATGACATTAGAATATCAAATGTTTTGCCGTTTCGGGATAGTAAAGATCCTGACGATGAAAAGCACGTACATCCATTGCAATTGGATGTTATTGATAGATGCGTTGACCTTTGGTCTAATCCTGGCGAAATTGTTCTAACTCCATTTATGGGGGTAGGCTCTGAAGTTTATAGCCCGGTATCAATGGGTCGCAAAGCAATCGGTATAGAGTTGAAAGAAAGCTATTTTAAGCAATCTATTGTAAATCTCGAGTTGGCTGATAAACGATTTGTAAAGTCAGAACAGCTCTCAATAGTTTAAATATATTGCAAGCAAATCAGCCCTAATTCGGATTATTGCCGAGTTAGGGCTTTATTTTTCGCCATCGTCAATCTTAAGACCATAGCATAAATCAAACCAATCGGCTGTTTTTACAGCCCTTTGCTTGCCTATTACAAGCCTATTTTTTAGCAGATAATCAACCACCCAGGCCCGCCATATCTTATTTTCAACGGTTGTCATTGTGTATTTTCTGTACCAGTCAACCTCATCCTTGACATCCTGATAAGTTAACGAGCGGCCAGATATCTCAAACATCTTATCCAAAATGACTTCAATATGTTGTAATGTCATCATTTTACCCGTCTGTATGATTGTTTCCAAAGCAAACTGCTAAGCTCACGGCTATGCCTTACAATAGCCTTTTCATCCAAATCAGGAAAAAGCAAATGCAACTTTTCATGTATCAGAATTTCAAGATGCTTGCGGCCTTTTAGTTTGTCGTACAGCTCTATTTTATCCTCGCTTACATAAGCATAGCCCCAGGCTACTTTTAAGCGCTTATAGACCACTTTTGTACGGCTCATGGTATTACACCACTACAATCTCAACGCTCACTTTACCGTCATTATTTCGGGCCACAGCCCACCCATTATCCCATCCGGCATACGGATTAAATTGAGCTGATTTACGGCACATGGCAGGAGTTACCCATCCTTGACCGTATTTGCCATCTTTTGACCTACGCGAAATGGAATGATCCTGCCTATGACAATGGCTGGCTAAAAGTTTGACATTATAGCGGCCTTTAAATGTTTGCCATTTGTCGACATATCCAACGGATGGAAACTTGCCATTGCCAAAGGATGATGCAAATTCATGGCCGTGGATTATGTCTAAATCCCCATATTCAATATATCTCAGATTGCTAATGTAATGCACACCAATAGCAGCGCATTGCAATAGCTCTTCAATTTGCAATCCGCGAAGCCTAAATATCTCGCGCGCGTTGCTTAGCAGATACCGCTCCAGCCAAAAATCATGATTGCCGGCCTTAAAGTACACGTGCGTAAATTCCTCTTTTAGCCCTTTTAGCAAGTTGTGGCATATCTCTAATTCGCGTTCATATTCCACAACATTATGTAACTTCAAATGCCGGCTAAGGCTTTCGCTATCCATCAAATCGCCATTGATTAAAACAGCAGTTCTGTCTTTTGTATGCCTGAGAAAGGCCTGCATTGTTTTGCTGCATAGGTTGACGCTATGCAAATCTGCAATGATGTTTAAATGCGGTATACTGTTTGGTATTGTAAATGGGCTATCCCAGGGTCTTTCCTGTGTATTTAGATTTTCAGCCGACCATTTTTCAAACCCAAGGCTGTAAAACTTAGTATGTTCTGTTGTTTTATGGATGTTTGATTTGCCCATTGATCCGGTTACAAATCGAACCATTTTCCGCGTACGTTCTAAATCTGTAAATACTTTCGGGTATTTATCCATTAAAATTCTAGCCAATCCTTTTTTGGTGGCCGATGGATTTTTCAATAATAATTTACGGATTATGTCTGATTGAGTCATTGGTTACGCATTGCATTTTCAATCTCTGAGTCTCTAAAAAATGATTCGTATCCTTCAAGGATTGGGACAAGCCAAACCTGATTCTCTTGGTCAAATTCTGGATGGCAGTAGTTATTAGTCACTCCGTCCGTCCATTTGCTCTGTGCTATACAGTCAGCCGTCACCCGTGCGTTAATGGCTTTTGCCTCTGATAATGTTTGAAGTTTAATAGATGGCATACTTAGTATTCAGTAATGATGACAATGTTGTAATCTCATCAGAAGTTAAGGGCCTGTTATAATATATTATTTCAGCGACTTTAAAAACACCAGAAAATGCAACAAAACCTGCTCCTCCTATTGTATTGAATGAGAATGCTTGAATAAGTGATAAAGACCCTGTTGTTATTGTAACTGGTAATCCGTTAGAATACCAAAAATTCGGATTCACAATAGATATTTTTGCCGCTGTATCATATTCATCAACAGACGTTGCGTTTGCCACAATTCCACCTGAGTAGAATCCAGTCTCATTTAATATAGAACCATTATTGTTTCTGTTCCAAAAATAACCTATGCCAGCAGCTCTTACGTTTGATTGATCTCCGTTGCTTATCAGTCTGCTTGAGTAACTAGTACCTGTGGCGCTTGATATGTATTGATATACCATAACAAGTGTTCCGCTTTTTACTCCAATCCCATTACTTGCAAGAAGACCTCTTCCAGTTGTGTTAAAATCAACAACTGGGTTCAAGTTGAAAGATGAGTCAGAAGTTTGTAGCCTTGGCTGACTTGCTGCGGTAGATTGCGCAAATGTAAGACCACCAATTTTATCAGTCCAACTACTTACAGCAGCTAAGTTTGTTTGAGTATTCAATCCCCAAGCCGCATCAAGCCAAAACGTACAACCACTAAAGCCATACGCTTCGTTATTCATCTGGAAGTTCAAAGCGGGGAACGCCTTAAACTGCTGACCTTTTTGAAACGACTTAAACATTAGCTGAAATCTCCGATTGATGCGGTTACGTGAATGTTCGTGTTCGCAGTCGTTGATGCGACTTTAATCTTTTGCCCGCTCTTTAATTGCAGGTCATTGAATACAATTGTTCCCTCCGCTGTGGTTACCGTATTGCTTGACGTGATAGCGGTATAGGTCTGCTCATAAAACAAAGTGGAGTTATTTCCTGACGTGTCGGTAATCCAGATTAAGAAGATGCCCGCAGTAGAAGTCCCTACGTGTTTAAACTTAATCCAAGTAACCTTTGTGCCGTCAGTCGCTGCGGTTAGAAGGTCTTTGATATTGGTAGTCGTTGCGCCTGATTTGTCAGTAGTCGCTGCCGTGATGATGCAGTTGACTTTGGTTTCAGGTACAAGTGCAAAAACGGGTGAAGTATTAGCTGCCATTTAGTAAGAATTAAAGAGGTAAAGTTTTGCCCCGGCTGATGCGGTGCTGAGTGTGCTATTGGTTATTGTAGTCGCAACCACGTTCTCTATCGTGGCCGTGTTCGTTGTCTTGTTATACGTAAAACCAGAGTCCCCTCCGAAGGCTCCCGAGTCGTTGAACTGGACCTGAGTATCAGAACCTCCAGGAGTGCCTCCTCCGCCTCCTCCTGTGCTCGCAATAGTTATTGTTTGCCCTGATTGAGTCAGCGTAATGTTGCTGCCCTCAACCAATATAGGCGCGGTATTGGTATTTGCTGTTGCCATTTAATTAACTATAAATGAACGCGTGCCTGAACCAGGTACCGGGGTATTGTTATATAGGCTTATATGAAA
>Ga0075470_10000423_pt1 | contig 13840 bp, 16 predicted proteins | sample DEB19_08_DNA_4_FD_71482 | JGI IMG/M metagenome (GOLD analysis project Ga0075470, IMG submission 71482) | Aqueous microbial communities from the Delaware River and Bay under freshwater to marine salinity gradient to study organic matter... | ecosystem: Environmental > Aquatic > Marine > Coastal ... | reverse complement strand
AAACTGGAGCCGCATCGTGTTTACCAATGTTCTGATGTCGCTTTGCAGATTTATGTCAGCGGATTGTCCAGCGAGTTGTCCAATCGGAACTTCTCCGACCTTGGTTGCAAATCCAGCCGCGATACCTGGAACGCCAGCACCTGCAAATCTGAACTTTTCCGACAATCCAAGAACAGACGCACCAAGCCTAGACATTCCTTGCTTGAATGCGATCTCAATGCCGCCCATGATGGCATTGCCAACCAAGACGCCAAGAGCAACTAGATTTGCAGTGTCTCCTGCAAGCGCAGTTGCAAATGCATTGAAGATCTTTGATGCAGCATTTGAAACCTGTGGCGCAATCGCTTGGAAATTTGCGACGATTTGCGGCGTCATCTTTGCAATGGCATCTGCAAGTTTGTCGAACTCTTGCGAAATTGGAACCGCAAGCTCATCGCGCATTTGATTGAATGCGGCCCGTATGCGTGATGTACCTGTTACGGCAGCACCTGCTGATCTGCTGATCTGTCTCTCAACAGCGGAAAGGATCTCGGACATTGCTTTTGCTTTGTCTCCAGTCATGGCAAATTCAGCACCGATCCGGTCAATATCCACCTGCATCAGCGCGCCTGTCTTCTTGAGCGATGTTAATCCTTTTTCTGGATCTTCAAGAGCTTTGCCAAGTTGAATCGCATAACCACTTGCATCGCCACCAAACGCAACTCCCATTCCAAGCGCGGCCTTGGTTGCTCGGTCGAATGCTCCTCCAACTTCTCCTGCTGTTTTTGCAACAGATTCAAATGTTGAAAGTTTTGTCTGCGAAGATTTGATGATGCCAGCGTCGATGCCTGTTGCCAACTCTGTGGTGTCGGCAAATTTAATCATTTTTGCAGTAACGCTTTCGGCTTTATCGCCAAAAAGGCCCATGCTGTCCACAACGCTCCGAAGCACTGCATCCTCACGCCTTGCTGCCTCTCCGGCCTCGATCAAGGATTCGGTGATCTTGTAAGCACCAAACGCAGCAGCACCCATGGCTGCGCCGACCGCGGCAGCACCAGCAGCAATTGCGGTCAATGGAGTGGAAAGGCCAGACAGCCCGCCCTTGACGCTCTTCAACGTCTTGTCGAAGTGCGAAGCATCGCCTTTGATCTTTACTGTGAGTCCTGCCGCCATCGCTTATTCGGTCGAGTCAAAGATTGATTTGATACGGTCGGAAAGGCTTTGCTGCGTGCGCTCAACATCCGGCGTCGTGCGATAAACCTTCACGCCTTTGCGCGCCAAGATCGCATGGATCAACTGCGGCGTCTGGTCGATTGGCATATTCAAGATCGCATCGGGTTCCCATCCGTATTCGGACGCCAGAAGATCGACGAGCGCAGCGGATTCTTCCGCCGGGTCGCCGGTGCTTGGCATTACTTTCCCGGCTCGTCGGCCACCTCCACGGCAGCGCGAGTGCGTCGGTCAATCACTCGGGACAGATAGCCGACGACGGCATCGAAGTCGTCATCCGTGATCTCGAAAAGGATGTCTTCCAACTCTTGTAGCGTTGGGCGTGAGATGCCCTGGCTGATCGCCACGAAGGCCGCGATTGCGATGGCGTCGGAATCATCGCCGCACTTCTGGATCGCGCGGTTGACCATCGTGGCCACCCGCTGCGAATACGTCAGCAGCTTCTCACCCGTCGAGATCGTCGGCGGCTCGTCTGTCCATGCTTCATTCAGTTCGGTATTCATTTTCGGAAAAGGATCTTTTCGAGCGCGTCGATCTGGCGTTTCTGCATGTCCCTGCCAATCAACGCCACGCGGCCACGGTGTTCGACGCGCGCGAACTGGATCTGCTTGATCACCTTGACCATGTTCTCATGGCCAACGATCGCTGCCTTGGCGTAGCTGATATTCGCGTCTGGCAGCTTCTTGAACAACGCATCGTCGTCGTAAAGCGCAGCGTCTGCGGCGGCGGATTCATGGAATACCCATGTCGTCACCTGCGGGTTCTTCCGCCAGCCGATCATCTGGTGGCCGAGCGCGCAAAGCACCGATGCCTTGCGCGTGTTTGTGATCGGGCAGCCGGCACCGAAGTGCGGTCGGCCAGACAGCTTGTCGATGCTGTCGATCAGTCGATCATGGCAGGCAAACGCTTCCTTGCAGATCGAGAGCGGGTGGTTCGGATTGCAGGCCAACCACTCGTCGTTGTGCCATCGCTTGATGATCGCGCCAGGTGAATTTCCTGCGGCATCGGTCTGCTGGAAGTGCCAGACCACGCGAACACCGTTGATGCCATCGCCTGCGCTCGTCGTCCACGGGTTATGTGGATTGAGCGGAACGTCGAAGGCGTAGATCGTCGCGGCAAGTTTTGGTGACGCGGTGTAGGCGTCCAGACTATCGAGCGGCGTGATCTCGAATCGCGGAACGATCGACTTCATTTCATTTCGTTGTCACCGGCTGGCGGGTTACGCCAGCGACGGGTGATTCATCGCGGTGACTTCGATCCGCTGATAATCCTCGTTGGAATGAGTGCGGGTGACGGACTCGACGATGGTCGATGCGCCTGCGCTGCCTTTGAAGTAGTCTGGAATGGCCGTCACCAGCGAAACGGTCGCGGCCATGGTGCCAGCAAACGGCGAACTCGTCGGGATGAAGCCGGAGATAGTCACTTCGGCGCGCTCGTCGTAATAGGTCTTCCCGGTCACATCACCGGTGCCGTTGCGAACTACCTTGCTTTCCTGTGAATAGGAATAGCCGATCGAGTCGGTGATGATGCCGGTCTCGGTAACGAGTCCGAAGGTTGCAGAAGTCCCGAAAGCGGTTGCCATAGCAACCTTTCGCGGATGTCAAAGCAGGTAAGCCAATGCTTCGCCAGTGTACTTCGTCTCGACGGTGGACTCATCGAAGGTCTGCTCGTTGCCGCCGTAAAGCCAATGGTCGATCTGGATCGACGCCGTGGACAGTGCCTTGATGTTCGTCGGGTTGTTTAGCGCGGTTTCCAGTTTGTCAGTCCACGTTGCGCTAGACGTGTCGCCAGCGTGACGCCGGAGCGTGATCTCCATTCCGACTCGCTGCACCTTGGCCATGGCCACCGAATGCGCTTCAGACGACGAGACCTCGACGGCAATCGTCGGTAGGCTGATCTCGGCGGTCTGCGTTCCATCGACAATCGTCACGGACTCGCCGGTGAGAACCGTCGTGATGCGTGCCTTGATTCGGTCTTTGAGAAGTTCCTGGGTGGTCATGGTCAGAGAGTTTTCCAGAGTGTTTTCCGCGCCTCAATTCTCATCCGCGCGTATTGCTTGCGGTAGGCTGTGCGGATTGCATGCGAAACGTATGCACTGCGTTGTGCCTTGCGAACGTAGTCAACTTCGTTCGTAACGTAGACGGTCGATGTCGTAGGGTTTGCCGATACGCGCGCCGATCCATTCTTGGTTGCATGGCGTTTCACCCAAATTCCAACGCCACTGATGGGTTTTCCGGTCAATGCCTGCCCGGCGGCAATCCACGCGCCTTTGACAAGTCCTGCGTTTTTGGATTTTTTGATCGCATACTGACTTACATCGTCCGCAGCATATGGTGATTTCCGCATCTGCCCTTCGGTTTTGATCATCTTGCTGACAGCTCCAGTGCGACCGCGCCTTGATTTGTGCGCTTGTTCGATTGTCTCTTCGTTCCCTTGGATTTGGGAGTTCTTGATTGCGCGCCAGACCTGCTTACGGATCGACCCTTCAAACTTCTTACCAGCCTTTGAGCTTACTCCGAATGGCTGAATTTTGATCGCAAGCTCCTTGCAGACAGCTCTCGCAAGCTCAATCGTAGCCTCGCGCTGCGTCTTTCCGACCTGCTCCTTGTAAAGCTCAAGGCCGTGCCGGAAGTTGTCCAGCGATCGCGGATCTATTGTGACCTTGATCATTGGCTGTTGTTGACATCTGCGAGCGTGAAGCTGATCGCAATCTTGCCAGTGACCACCTCGGCCACGCGGTAGGCCACGCCGTCCACAGTGCAGCGTTTCTGGAGGAGCGAGCGCGGATTCGTGACATCCGCAGGCTGGGCAGTGACGATCATCGAGATATCGCTTTCAAGGCCACCAAGCGCGCCTTCGTAGGACTTCCGGCTGTCGTTCTCCACGACGGAAAACGTCTGGCCTTCGCAGACCATCGTCACAGTCCCGAATATGTTGTCGATCTCGTCGTTCCCAGACAGCAGGAAATCATTGAGGATGCTCACATTGTCGCGGTGATGTCAACCTTCCGGTGCCTCGGTCGTGGCCGCGTCGTGCCGGTATTCGTGGAGCAACTGATCAATGTGAACGCTCGTTTGAATCATGCGTCTGGCCTGCTTTGACCAGATCAGATCCTCGCCGTAGTTCGTGTTACCGAAAAGGCACTGGGCGACAGCCTCACGCCGCCACGCGCAGATGTGCCACGGCGCACGCTTGGTGATGCCGCCAGGCGTGAACGGCTCGTCTTGATGCTCCACGCCGAAGACGACTTCCGATTGCAGGCCGTTGTAGATGGCACGCTGCCGGAACGTGATCACATCCGGCTTGCCTTTGGCGGCGTCCAGAATGGCGTTGACGTAGCCGCCAAGGATAGTGTCGTCGTCGTCTACGAAGGCGATGTACTCGCCGCGCGCGATGTCGAGCAATGCCTGCCGCTTGAGTCCAATCGAGCGCGCTTTGTTGTCCACAAGCACCAGATGCTCGACGGTGCCAGCGTGCCTAGTCTGCCTTGCGATCTCGTCTTGTAGCTTTGAGACGCTGAACGCGCGGCTCGGAACGGACGGCGTTAGAATGGATAGGATTGGCTTGCTCATTTTTTCGGAAGATGTCGTCGTAGTTGCTGCGGAATTTCTGGCCGTCAACCGGCCTTGGTTTATCGCCTTTGCCTGCACTCATGGTTTTGGTTGTTTGATCCAGCATCGCCCGATTTGAATCCAAGGAAATCCAGCCTCCTCGACTGCTTTACGAACTCCATCGGCGTCAATGTCGTGGCCACCGAAGAACCCAATATCGCTCACCTTGGGAAGCCATGCGGCGATGTCGGCCTTGACTGAATCATAGTCGTGCGCCGCGTCGATAAAAACTCCATTGAGCGAACCGTTGTCGAACGTGCTGGCAGCTTGTAGCGACTCGGATTGCATCACCTCGATGTCACGACATCCGATATTGGCTTTGAACTCGGCAAAGGTGTCCTGCGCTCCAGTGTCGTCGTCACCTTGAAAGGTATCCACAGCGATCACCTCGACATCACGCTTGCCAAGATCGTCCAAGCAATCCCGCAGGTATGAAATGGATTTGCCTTTCCAAGATCCGATCTCAACGAATCTGCCGTCCTTCGGCAGCGTCTTCGCGACGTGAGCATAGACGTTGCGGAAGTCGAACCAGCCTTGCATTTCGGATGACACCTTCCACCCGTCACGCAATCTTGCCAGCGTGCCGACTCCAGTCAGATAATTGAAATCATCGTTGCTGCGCGAATAAGTCTCATCCATCTCGCCTTTGCCGAATGCCGGATGATTGTGCTGGAACGTGATCTTGTCGCGCGCGTCGATCACAACGCCATCCTTGAACGCGCGCTCGCTGAACCAATTATCCGAGTACATCGAGAAGAACTCGGGATGGAACAGATGGCCTTGCTGCTCGTAGCGCGCCCGAGTGAGGATCGCCATGCAAAGTAGATCATCCTTGCGGTTGCCATCGCTCACGGCCAGCACCTTCGGCTTGCTGGTGTCGCCAATCGCCTCAAGGATCATCTCGTCCCAGTACATCGGCGGATCGAAGTCATCCGACATCTGGACGAGGATCTGACCGTTCGATGCCTTCGCGGCTTCATTCCATGCGCCAACAGGGCCGGCTACGCGGTTTTGAACATGGCGGCAGCAGATGAATGGGCCTGCCTTGTCGTCATCGTAGTCGATGGCGAAGATGTGTTCGATCGCGTCGGCGTTCTTGGCTTTGTCCAGCCACGTCTGACGAGCAAGCCACGCCTGCTTCGGCCTGCCACGGGTGGCGTGCAGAAGTGAGATCTTCGCGCCGTTCTCGATGAAGTGGTTCAGTTCCAGTGCGGATGCTTCCTCGGGCCTTCCTGCTCCACGCAGGGCCATGCCGCGGAGCTGCACGCCAAGCCATGAGTGGAACTTCCTGCGGCTGTTCCAGTACCAGTGGCGAGGCTTCTTGAGTCCCCACATGGCATCACTCCATGCCAGTGCCTGGTCGAATCGGTTCGATGCCAGCGAGAGCAAGCACAGCTCACCATAAGCTTCCCGACGCGAAGGATCGACGGCAACGGCTTGAAGGTAGAGCTGCGCGCGCGTCGTTGGATCTGGCGCGAGTTGGCCAAGGAAGATGAAGGCTTCGTATCGTTCTGGCAGGCCAGCATCCTCGGCGGCAGCAAGTGCCTGCGCCGACTGGATTGCGCCTTCCACGTTGCCGCAGGATCGCTGCGCCTGCATCGTGTAGAACAGTTGCGATGCGGTGCGATCTTCCAGTGGCACTTGCTCAAGGATGCGAAGATTGCGCTCGTTGTTCTCTGGCTTGCGCGGCCCGATCGGCATGTGAACGACGGCCACGTTGTCGAAGCGAGCGGCCTTCTGCGTTTTCTCGACCTCTAGGCATTCGTGAATGGCGTTCTTCCACTTCGCGCGGCCTTTCCTCCAGAAACGTTCGCGGTTGTGGGTGATTCCGTCGTCTGGCACCTCGTATGGGCAAAGCACGATGTCGATGTCATCGGCAAGTTGAGCCAGCATCTCGCGCATGCCCTTGCACGATTCCTTGCTGATGATGTCGTCGGTGTCAGCCCAAGCAAGCCAGTCGCCGGTCGCAAGAGATGCAGCCTTGTTTCGTGCTGCCGCGAAGTTGTCAACGTGCGGCCAGTGTCCGGTGCCTTCTTGGTTGAAGTATTCTCCGATGATGCATCCGCGATCCTGCGCGATCTTGAGCGTGTTGTCTGGATCTTGGTCGCCGCATGCCCGAACAACAACGATCTCGTCGGCAAGGTGCTGGAAGTGATCAAGAAATCGCCCGATGTATTGCTCTGCGTTTCCCGTGATGACGGTGAGTGACAGCTTCATTTCGACTGGAAAGTGGCATTTCGCACAAGTATGGCAACAAAAAACCCGCTCCAGCCTGTGCTAGAGCGGGTCTTTGGATGCCTTTTAAGTTTAGGCAGGAACGGTCACGAGGGCCAGACCGAGGGTCAACGCCGGAGTGAATCCGAACAAGCACTCAAAGTTGGCGTAGTGCTTGCCGGTCGCCGTGTTGAAGTGGCGGCGATAGCCCATCGAGATGCCATTGCTGGCGACCACTTGCTCAGCGGCGAGGTATTCGCCTGGAGCTTGCGGAGCAAGGTAGCGCATCGCAAGAGCGATCGAGTCCGGGTGAGCGATAAAGCCACCGAGCTTGGTGAGACCGTTGGCCGGGATCACGTTGGACTCGAAGATGTTCACGCCGAGCAGGCTCGGGATGCGACCATCGCGGACAGCTTCGGCACCGCCGTAGTTGAGTGCTTGAGCAACGCCGGAGCTGGTGAGCAGGCCGGTGTAGATCTCGGTGTCACCGATGAACGACAAGCGATCGGTCGGCACGTCGTTCTGGGCCATCTTCTTACGAAGCGCACCGATCTGGGTCAGCGTGTAGTTGCTGCCGGCAGTGGTGAGTAGAGCCGCACCGAAGTTGCCAGTGGTGATGGTCGAGAAGATGTCTTGAAGAACGATCTTGGCGAGTGCTTCACCAGCTTGGATGGCGAGGTTGTCGAGGACAGCCGCCGAGCTGTTGGCAACTTGAACGTCGGTGAGATCGACCGAAGCGATGCGGTGCTTGTTCAGCGAGACGGTTGCGAAGTTAATGGCACCGCCACCCACTTCGTAGTCGTTGTTGAACGTGGTCGCCGTGACGCCGGAGATGAGCGGCACGATGACGGCATCACCTTTGCGCGAGGTATCTGACGAGAAGTCACGCGAGAAGGCGTTGAGCGGAGCGAGCTTCGCCACAAACGCTTGGAGAGCGACTTGGGTGAAGATCTTGTCGTTGAGGGCAATGGTAGCCATGGTTGTTTATGTGGAGTGGGTGATTGGTTCAGACGCGATAGCGACCTTGCTCGGCAAGGATGGCAGCGCGGTTTTGGTTAAAGAACGTGGTGGCTTCTTCGCCTTTGAGCGCGGCGAACTGGTCGAGCAGGCTCGGCACGGACTCGTTGGAATCGGTCGTCAGAGCAACGGCACCGCCGTGTCCTTGGGTGGCGAGCAGTTCCGCAGCCTTGTTGGCGACGACTTCCTGCGAGGTCGAAGCAACAGTTTCCAATTCGGAAACCTTTGCCTCAAGCGCGGCGGCCTTTTCGGACACTTCGGTCAGATCGGCTTGCAGCTTGGCGTTGACTTCGGCCAGCGCGGTCAGTTCGTTGACTTTGGCTTGCGCCTCGATCAATTCGGCACGCAAGGTGTCGTTTTCAGCGACTTGGGCCTCAAGTTGGGCCACTTGGTCGTTGCCTGGAAAAAGTTTAGCGAGAATGCTCATCGCTTTCACCGAGTTGTCAAAACTGACGATCTCGTCAGCGAACTTTTTCTCGATGGCAGACTTGGCATCAAACCAAGTTTCGGCGCGCATCATCTCGCGCACCTCCTCCTCATCCATTCCGGTGCGTTTGCTGTAGATCTCGGCAAGTTGAACGTTCATCCGCTCGGCTTGATCGGCAGCTTTGCGAAGATCCTCGGCGCGGCCACGGACTCCGGTTTGCGCTTCATGGATCATGATCTGCCCATTCGGCACGATGCGAATCACATCGGCGGCCATGGCGATCACGGATGCCATCGACGCGGCAAGCGTGTTGATCGTTGCCGTGACTTTGACGCCGCGCTGGCGCAGGCCGAGCAATTCGTTGTAGAGCGTGAACCCATCGAAGATGGAGCCGCCGGGACTGTGGATCTCGATTTCCAGTTCATCGACCGCGTTCTCAAGGCAGTTCGTAAGTTCGCCAGTGTACTCGCCGGATTGTGCAGCAGTGGCACCGAATAGCCGCCCGATCTGCTCGATCAGTTCGTCCATCACGGGTTGCACAACTGCGTCCTTGAGTCGGATTTTGCCCGACTTGTTTTCGATTGAGATGATGCTCATGGTTCTTGTTCTCTTGCTTTCTTGATCTGTTCGGCTTTGCGGTTTGACCATGCCTGCCCGGCATCGCCACCCCATGCAGCCCATGCCACGCGACCCGGCGACGGATATCCCTCGTCGCCTTGTCGAAATCCTTGACCTTGCTTGTCCACTTCGTGACGCGCGAACCAAGCAGACATCTCGATCACCCAGTCTGCCGGGATGTCCTGGCCCGAAAGGATCTGGCGCGCCTTGTCTCGGGCCACGCTTGTGCCGCCTTGGCGACCATCGGCCTTCCATTGCCGGTAGCGTTGTGCCTCGACGCGCATGCCTTCGTTGGCGCGCAGGTCGATTTCAACTCCGTTGATCGTAGCCATCCTTGTTCGATTACTTCAGAACCTCTTGGTTGATGGCGTTTTGCTGCGGCCCGAGACCGACAGCAGATGCGGCCTTCTGCAAAAGCGTGATCGGCCTGCGGAAACCGCCATCTTCCTGCCATGCTCGCTGGATTGGAGCGTTCATCGGCGGCAAGTTGGCCTCGCGTCGGAAGGCTTCTTCATCCAGTGCCGATGGCGTGATGGCACCGGCGCGAACTGCAACGCCGTAGGCATCAAAACGCGACTTCAGTTGATCGTAATTTGGCGAATCGTCCATGTGATCGCCGTCCTCATCGTCCGAATCGTTCATCGAACGCGATGAATCCATGTCCACTGGATCGTTTGCGCCGAGCATCGCCATCTCCCGGTCGGAAATGCGGACTCCGTAGATCTGCTCGGCCTCGATCGCCGCCAGTTTCCGCAAAGCAATCTCTGCCGCGCGTTCCTCAAGGTGGCTTTCAAGCGTCTTGCCGCGCATGGCAACAATGTCGCGCATGTTGGCCGCGCCCATCTTCCACATGGTCTCCAGTTCCTTCGTGACCCGGCCATCGTCGATGGTCAGCTTCGGCGGCGTGGAGAACTCCCAGCGATACCACTCGGAATCTTGCGGCAGGTCACCGCGCTTCATCGCCTTTGCAACAGCGTATCCGACGATCCGCTTGGCGGCGTAGAAAAGCAGGTCTTGGCGATCCTCAATCGAGCGTTGCGCCATCGCAATCTCGGTGCGCTGCGCGGTGCCTCCACCGACACCGTGGCCGTTGTAGAACGCATAGGGCCAATGCAGGCCAGCGAATGCTGACTTGAGCAGTCGATCGTGGAAGTCGAGGAACGGATTCCCTGGCCGATTGTTGACGAGCGTCTCGATCTTGCCGCCGGAATTGCTCTTGAAGTAACGGACAGTGCCGCCGTCCATGCTCTCAACGGTCAGCGATTTGCCGTTCGTGCCGACTTGAGAAAGCGTCGTGAACGGATCGTCCATGTCTGGGCCACCGTTCTCGTTGTACTCGATGAGCGAGATGCTCGACATCTGCAGCATTGCCAGACGTTCCCAGTCGGTTGACTGGATCATGTCGCGGCAATCGTTGATGCAGTGCGTCAGAGCGGTCAGACCACGGCCTTGATACTGCCACTCTGGATCGAACAGGTGAATCATGTTCTCGGCCAAGATCCATTCCGACAGCTTGCCGTCTTTGTCCACGAAGGCATACTCCTTCGGCGCGCCGGTCGCGTAGTAGACGATGCCGTCTGTGATCGTGCCGCCACGGATGCGTTGGCCTTCGGAAACTCCCTGCGGTGTCGCGATCCGATGACTCGGGATGCCTTGATAGCGCGGAAATCCGTTCTCGGTCTCGGTCAGCAGGATGAAGATTTCACCGTCAACGTCGATCGACGATGACCAGGTGAACATGTTGGTTCGGAAATCGTGCATTCCGCCACGGGTGTCACCGATGGCGTAGAAGATCTCGGAAAGCCACTGCGTCGCGGTGCGGCCCCAGTCCTTGTTCTTGCCTCGGAAGATCGGCAGAAATGCACGTCCAACTGCGTACATCGAACGCTGGTTGATCGCGTTCTTGATCGGCCCGAAATTCAGATAAATCCGACGCGCGTGGCTTTGGAGTGTATTGCGGTCAGTCGCCGGAACGAGATCACTGATGTCCTTGCGCTCGACAGGTTCCCATGGACGATAGGCGTTGTTCTGCGCTGCACGCGCCGCCTTGTAATTGATTGTACGCCCAAACTCGTCAACGATGGCCATCGCTCATCGCTGAATGTCAAAACCTGCCAAGGCTCCTGCCGGTGCCTGGAGCATATCCAAGCGAAAGCCATTCAACGGCAAGGCGAAGCGCGGTCTGGCGATCGTTCTCGTTCAAGCCAACCATTTTCGACATGGTGACGCCGTTCTTGGTCGCACTCGTTACGGAATCGAGTCCACCTTTGGTCAACGCTCCACCAGAAACAGAGTCGTCAAACGCTTGTTGGATTTGAGCCGTGCGCTTGGCATTGTCCTTCGCCCATGCGAAAAGGTTTCGGGCCACTTGGTAAACGCTCGCCGCCATCGCCATCCGGCGGATGTCAAACATCGAAGCCAGGGATCAAGCGCAGCATGAGAGCGGCCACGATCTGCATGGCTTCGCAGTCCCAGGCGTGGTTGTTCCTTCGGACTTTCGTCCAGCGATACTCGGCCTGCTTTGTCTTGCTGTTCACCACCTCGCGCTTGGCCTCGCTGTCGATCTGCTTGAGATACTCGTCCGAAGCGTCATCCGGCACAGACCATGCACCCGCCTTGCCGATCCGGTGAGCGTGCAAGATGTCCTTGATTCGATCCGACGACCAGAAAGCATAGCGCGCGCGCTTGCCATTTGTCGCCGGTGCTTCCGAGAAACGCGAGAATGGACGATGAACGACGTCGCCGTTTGGCTTGCGCGACGGGAAAGACTTATTGCCCGAGCCGTGTAGACCCGTCCAGTTGTTCTGCGCACAGAACGAATAGACGATGTCGGTCTCATACTGGGCGTCGATGAAAACCATCTTTGGATCGACGGCGTATCGACGTTGGAGATCCGCGATCTGGTCGAAGGTCTCGATCCGCCCGAAGAACAGCTTTTTGGATGATCCGTCTGGACACCACGCTCGGATCACCGCCCAGAAGTGGTCGCGCTGTTTGTCCACCGTGAGGAAGCGGAAAGCCTCGTTTTCGATCTTGCGACCATCGGCAAACTCCGACATCAAATAGCCGTCTCCAACGAGCGTCTCACGGTTATCGGTGAGATCCTCCTCCCACGCCTCGGCCAGACGCTTCTGGATGAACTGCCGCAGCGGATCGAGATTGCCAATCTTCATCGCTGCCTTGGCTTCCAGCCAGAGCAGCACGATCTCCCAGAGCGGTTTGCGCCAGTTGCACAGAACGTTGTAGTGGAATCCAACATGGCCCGGTAGACCGGTGGCTGTCGGCGTGTAGCGTGCCGACTCGGCCAATGCTCGGCGTTGCTGCGGATTGTCGCCGCATGTCCAATCGCACTGCTCTGATTCGCACTTGATCCGTGCTGATTGCGCGCGCTCAAGGAGTGGCTTTTCCTCGTCATCATCAAAGGTGACGTTGCACCACTTCCACGGCTGGACGGTGCCGCAACTCGGGCAGGTAAAGCAGAACTCGCGCTTGTCGGTCTGCTGCCATGACTTGTCGAGATCATCGCCTTTGCAGCCTGCCTGTGATAGAACAAAGAACTGCCGATTCCAGCGATCGTGGAGCCGGCCTCGGGCCTCGTTCAGCATGCCTGGCCTGTACTGCCATGCCTCGTCGTTGAACACGCGACGCATCGACTTGGATTGCAGGCCGCTCAAGTTCGCGCCGGTGAGGAACAGCGACATGTGCGGGAATAGGATCTGCATCTTGCGCTTTTTGTGCCGATCCTCCGGCAGCAGCGCGGCAGTCTCTGGTGTGTTGCGGATCACCCAGTCCATCCGCGTTTCCGCCCAGTCCTTGAGGTCGTCATCGGTCTGGCCGACGAGTAGAGTTGGGCCAGGATCTTCCGCGACGATGTAGGCCAGCCCAGCCTCCATGAAGGTGGTCTTGCCGGTGCCGATTGGCGCGAGGAAAACAACTTCTTTGCACTCTGGATTGGCGATGGCATCGAGCGGCTCGCGCTGCCAAGGCGCATTCTCGATCTGGTATTTTGGCGTAAGGCCGTCTTGGATCGTGACTCGCCCACTCGCCCATTGCGCCGGTGATAGGCGAGCAGGTGGACGCACTGCTCGGCGGAATGATGTCAGCAGGCCGGAGCAGTCACCCATCGGCTTCGACCTCCCAGACTTTTGAGGACTCATCCGCAAGCGTAGCCATCACCTCGTCAACCTTGCCTCGGATGGTGCGCTGCATCGCCGCCGGTTCCATGCCTTCGAGCATCGGCGGCAGGTCGGCCTCCATCCTCATGATCGCCGCCTTCACTGCCGAGCCGATGCGGATCAATGCTTCCTCGACCACAGCGCGCGAGACGTACTTGCCTGCCGCCTCCCGCAGCTTGTAGGCATTCAGCAGACCGTCGATCTGGAGTTTGACGGTCTGCGCCTGGCTCTTGTCCGTGACCGCCGAGAGCTGCCGGATGATCGTTTCAATGTCGATGTCGGTCGGATCTTCCGGCATCGGCACCGCGGCCAGCTTCGGCTTGAGGTCGTCTCGGATGTTGCTCGGGATCTGCCTGGCGCGGCGCAAATACTTGCGGATGGACTCGTCGTCGAACACGTCCACGCCGAGCTTCTCCCAGACTCGGAGAACCTGCACCGATACGCCAACCTCGGATGCCCTGGTGAGCATCGAGCCACGCTTCTTGCGGCTTTTGGTTGGGTTTGCTGGCATTATCGCAAATAAGTTGCGCTATTTTGACTCATGCGCGCTTTTCGCGATGAGCCTCACC
>Ga0075470_10000421_pt1 | contig 13870 bp, 28 predicted proteins | sample DEB19_08_DNA_4_FD_71482 | JGI IMG/M metagenome (GOLD analysis project Ga0075470, IMG submission 71482) | Aqueous microbial communities from the Delaware River and Bay under freshwater to marine salinity gradient to study organic matter... | ecosystem: Environmental > Aquatic > Marine > Coastal ... | reverse complement strand
CGTCGTTCCGGCAAATACTGGTCGAGGCTGGATCGCTCGCGACTTCACGAAGGAGCCATTCGGCTCGCTGCCATTTGCAGGTGGATTCGATGTTCCGCTGATTCCTCGCAGTGAGTGGCCGGAACGAATCGAAGAGATGGAGCGAAAGAAATCGCGAGTTACGGACCTTTGCGACGCAATGGGCGTGAAGGTCAAGAATCAAGAAAACACGAATTACTGTTGGATCAATGCTCCGGTTCATTGCCTCGAAATTATTCGCGCCGTTCAGGGACAAACGCACGTCGAACTGTCACCCGCCTCGGTTGGGTCGAAGATCAAGAACTTCAAGAACGTCGGCGGCTGGGGAACGGAAGGACTCAAGTACCTCGTCGATCATGGGGCCGCTCCTGTATCGCTCTGGCCTGCCAATGCGATTGACCGCCGATACGACACATCCGCCGCCGATGCGGCACGAGCCAAGTTCCAAGTCGATGAATGGTGGGACATCGAACCGGGAAACTTTGACGCAGTAATGACCTGCCTGTTCCTTCGCATTCCGATTGCGGCCGGCCTGTCGTGGTGGGGGCATGAAGTGACCTTCATGGACCCAGTGAAGCTCGATGGTCGTGACCGATTCGGCGTGCGAATCGACAACTCATGGGGTTTGTCATGGGGCGAACGCGGACGCGCGGTGTTGACCGAGGACAAGGCGACACCAGACGACGCGGTTGCTCCCAGAGTCGCGACGGCATCGTGATTTCCCGGAAGGGGCGATTCCCCTGTCAAAATCATCTGTGGATCGAATGCGAGGGAACGCCTCGCGACTACTGCGTGAAGTGTGGAGCGTGCCGAGAGTATGACCGATCGCAAGTTCACCGCCTTCCTGCTGACGATCGCAACGCTGTTCTGCGCGGCGGCGTGGGGCTGCCTGTCGGCGGGGTTGCCGCAGGAATTGTCAGCACCTCGGTCGGCGTGCTGGCGAAAAGTGCGAGCGGAGTATCTCGAAAAGGTCGGCAACCGGTGTGAAGCGTGCTCCACGAAAGAGGAAATCGAGGTGCATCACGTGATCCCGTTCGCGACTGATCCGTCGAAGGAATGCGACCCAACCAACCTCATCGCGTTGTGCCGTGCTCACCATTTCGACCTTGGTCACGCGAGGTCGTTTCACCACTTCAATCCGAACGTGCGTGAAGACGCGAAACGCTTCCGCGAAATGATCGCCAACCGAGTGCCCAACGAATGAACGTCGATCTCGCCAAAATCTGCTGCCGAGCGTGCATCTACGGTTACGACCGCATGGTTGGAGTCGCGGCGCACCCGGCGGCGTTGCTGGCGATCGACGAGAGCTTTATCGACACCGGGACATCGTGCGTTCTTATCGTCGAGCAACCTGACCGGCGAATCGTGGTCTTTCCGGGTACGCAGAGCGAATGGCAGTTCCTTCACGAGCCGATCAAGACGTGGGACTCGATTCTCGATTGGCTCCACAATCTGAAGTTCCGACTCGTCAGCGGGACTCGGCTTGGCTGTCACGGCCGGCTACATCGAGGATTCGAGGAAGAACTGCACGACCTGATGCCGCAACTCGTCGCTGAGTTGCAACGCCGACGCGATACGCTGGGAGCCAAGCCGATCGTGCTCACCGGTCACAGTCAAGGTGGGGCACTCGCCGCGATCGCAACTGCCGCACTCCCCGCGAACGGCCACGAGGTCTCCGAGACATTCACGTTTGCCGCACCACGACCCGGCGATTACGGGTTCGCCGAGTCCATCAAAGCCGGTGGGGTATCTGTCTGGCGCTGCGAGTACGGCAATGACATCGTTCCGCACCTGCCGCTACGACCAGACATGCAACTTGCCGAGATCAGCCAGAACTTGCTCGACTACTACGCAGTCGGCCAATTGGTGTACGGCAAGCCGAACAATAACTCATTCATCGTGACCGACTCCGCCGGCATGACTCACGAACAACGCCGCCAGCGATTGCTCGCGAACCAAGACCAATGGCTTGAGCACCATCACCTCGACCCGCACTACCTGGCACTGCTGGAGAATTTGACATGACGACTCGAATGCTGCTCATCAAGCTCTCGGCGACGCTCGCAGCCATCATCTGCGGGGGCTGCATTCCGAACATGATGCCGCCACAACCGAAGGCCGAACCGCAAACACTGCGCATCGAGGTCGTCGGCGAGGGCAAGGTCAACGTCGGCGGAGACGCCACGATCACCGCGAAACCGGCTGCTGGACCCACTGAGCCGGCTCGCGAGTGTACCTGCGGTTGCGGCAAGGACGGCTGCGTCTGTTCGGCGGCAGAAGTTTCGGCCGCACCAACCGCGAACACGAGCACAAAACGAAGTGCGCCGCAGGTTATCACTCAAACGCAGATGGTGTACCAGTGCCGCAACGGTGTCTGCGGCTGGTATCCCGTCAGCGTTCCAGCAACCGGATCAACCGCGACAACGCCGAAGCTCTACAAGCTGGAACGCGGCAAGGTGACGCTGTTCGTCGAGCCGAACGGTCGAGCTGAATCCGCCGCGACCATCGCCGCGCGAGCCGCCCTGAAAGAATCCGATCTAAAAGTCGATGTCGAGCGCACGCACAGCCCGCCAACCGGCTGGTGGCCGACGCTCTCGATTATTCGCACCGACGGAGTGCCGTCACACTGGACTCCCGGCGCAACGGGATGGCACAGCGGTAGCCTCGCGGAATTCCAGAACTGGAGGACTGGTCAGTGAGAGCGTCTGAGCGAGTGACCGACGCCGATCTCCTCGAATTCCTCCGCCGGCACGGGCCGCTGAGGACGAACCAGATCGCCGCCAGAACCGGCATCGAGGCCCAGCACCTACGCAACCGGCTGAAGCGGCTGCCCGGCGTTGTGAGAACGCTCACGGCAGCGAATGATGGCAATATCTGGTCGCTGGCGCCGAGCGGTCGGGACGAGGGTTGATACGTCCGAGAAACGGACGCCGCCAACGAAAAGAGCCGCCCCGGTTGGAGCGGCTCGAATTGAAATTCGTGGCCAAGACTAAGGCCGGATCGGGATGGAGTCGTAAAGTTCGCAGCAAGCGGAGTCGAGGCAATACAGGTCGATTTCGCCATCAGCGGTGTCTGCGTAGTCTCCGGCGCGAATTACTACGGCGACCGCCCTCTGTTCTTGTCCGTCGTAGTCGATCAAAACCCCCGACCGATGGCGTTTAATTTGGCTCGGACGCAGTTCCTTACCACGGTTCCCGAACCATTCGATTGTTTTGCGTTTCGACCAGCCAAATTTCTTCGGCGTGAATTGCGTTGTCATGGTTTCGGTCTCCTGAACAGCGGAATGAAGCACAGATAAAACACCACGAGCAGAACGGTTCCGAGCGTCATGCCGCACCCCCGACTAGACTGCCGAACCCAGCCAAAAACGTCTCGATCTCGTCCCGGTCCTCGTGCTCACACGCCGCATCTTGGCAGCACAGCGGCGAGCAGCCCACCACGTTGCCGGAAATGTACGCAGGCTCGCCACAAAACAAAGGGTTGCCGCACCCGTCGCAGTCGCCGTCAGACTCCAAAATCACACGGCGCATCACTAGCTTGGGAGTAGCCATAGCTTCGTTCTCCTAAAACGAGGTTGAGGTTAGCTCCGCTTCGGTGTTAGCGCACCGGGGCGGGGCGGTTTCAGTGAGTAAACCCGCTCTCGCCGCTGTCCATTGCTGGGCCGGTTGCGTGCCGGCGCGGCGAGAGCGAAGGGCGATTAGATGCGACGGCGTTTTTCTCCGTCATGGACAGTCTGCTCTTGGTAGTCGCGCCTCGCCTCGCCTCCGTAGTTAGCGCTGAACTGACGCAGCGATGTCTGCTGCTCAATGTTCTCGTCGATGATTTTCGCCTTCTCTTCGTCGGTCATGGTTCGCCAGACCGCGTTCGTCAGTGGCGTTGCGATTGTCGGTTCGAGCGAACGATCACGTTGCGTTTTAAGCCGCGTGTAGATTCCGTCTTGCGGGCTGAAAAAGCGGCGTTTTCCAAGGTGTGTCATGATTGTTTCCTTTGCCGGTTCGCGGCCGGCGGTTCCAACTCACTCAGTTGGCGAGCATCAATCTTAGTTTAGGCCAGTCTTATTCGCCGTCGAAGTTCTTGGCGATCGTGCGCTCTAAGAATTCGCGGGCCAAACCACGCGGGAACGTGGGTGGATTCACTTCGTCGGGATCGAGGCTGTCCATTGTCGCGTCAAGCGTTCCCAGCCATGTGAAAAAGAAGCCGCCGTCTTCGTCGCGGCCAGTGTGGACGTAGCCGAATCTACGCTCTTGCTCGTCGAGACCTTGATTCGGAGCTAACGTCAGATCGTTAGAAGTGAGCTGGTTCATTTCGTATCGTCTCCGGTTTGAGTTTTGGCGAGGTTATGCCGGGGCGGAGCGGTTCAACTTAGAGCGTCCCGGCGAGAGTGCCGAGCCGCAATGTGATTCGATCATTCATCACATCCCAGCCTTTACCAAAGCGACATCACGCGCCATTTTGCCGCTCTCGATGTAGTCGAGCTGCTCTTCACCCTCTGGGGTGGTCTCGCGATTACAGCCATGACTGCACGGCACCGGCGCAGCGTCTGCCGCCTCAGCGTGACCTGCATCACCGCCACAGTTCGGGCAGCGATGCACAAAATGGGCTGCAACTACCCAGCCTTCGCCTTTCAATTTCTTCGCGCCTCGCACCTTAAACGGGAATGTTTGTGTTTCAATTTTCACGATTTTCGTCATGTACATCGCAGTATCTCCGGGTTGATTGTTGGGAGGTTAGGCCGGGGCCATGTTCGAGCATGGTTCCCGGCCGGTTAATTCACAGTGTGGTCGCGGGTCATCGAGACGAACTGTGCGCGAGCCGCCTCGATCGTGCGGTAAAACTTCGCGTGGTTCGATAGTTCTGAGACAGAAGCTATCGTCAGCTCGTCAATAGGCTCGTTGGTCCGCGTGTCGTAGTGGGCCACCAACGCCCAGCCGTCGCTGGACTCGATGACTTGTCCGTAGCACACGTCGTCGGACTCTTCGCCGTTTTCGTCGTCGAGAACCTGCACGAAAAACAAACCTTTGAGGGGTGGCATGGGATGCCCTTTCGCGTAGTTACTGTGTGGTCAGCTCGCTGCATGTGGCGAGCAGGTCTTCGATCTTCTTCGCGTCTCTCGTCAGAACGCGCAGTCCGCGACGATACTCGGCCGCAATCTGTTTGTTGGTGGCGGTGAAGTAGTCGCGATTGCACGCGAAACAACTGATAACGTCGTCGAGTTCCGAGTCGAACAGCTTCCAAAGTTCGAGCGTCAGGTCTAGCTCGACCGTTGCGTCGTCGCTCAGCGACCAGAATCCTTCGAGCGACTCAATGATCGCCAAGAGTTGATCCGGCAAAACGTACTGATCGGCGTCCTCTGGTTCGCGGTCGCCAACACACTCGCAGCCTGCGTACAGCCTTGCGTGTGTCTCTTTGAGCGTCAGGCCGGAGAGAGTGAGCAGCATGATTCCTCCAAAGTTAAAAGCACGCCCGTGCGGTTCGCGGTCGCGGGCCGGGCGACTAGGCCGGCTCCGCACGGGCGAGGAGGCGGTTAAAGATCGCTCATCGCTTTGATTGCTTCAATCCGCTTCGCGCTAAATCCTGCGGCTTTTGCGAGTTCGCTGGTGAGGTGGTAGCCAGCTTTGATCGCACGGAACGCAAGTTCCTCAACCTCGTCAGGCTTTCCGCATGTGAATCCGACCAAGCCGGACTCAGTGACCGTCACGAATTTTGCCTGCGGTTGGAATCCCAGCTCAACCGCAATTTGTTCAGCCGTTTTTTTAGTTTTCATTATCGTTTCTCCTCGACCCGATCGGGTCAGCTTGCGTGAGTGAAGCCGCTCACGCTCGGCGGTGTTGGGTTAAGCGGTCTGGCGAAAGACCTGCCGAAAAGTCACCTTGTCGAAGAACGCCGACTTCGTCAAACCATGCTTCACAGCGCGGCGGCGGTACAGTTCCCAGCAGTCCCCAGCATCGCGGACGCCGTAGTTGGCCATCGTGTCGCCGAAAAAACTCATAGTCTTTCGGTCGAAGAAGTGGCCCGACGGGTTGGCCTGCTCGTACTGGTATTTCAGGTCTGAAGGTGACATCGTGGAAAGTCTCCTCGCGGCGGTCTGGCCTCGTCAGTGCTGGCAGTGACCAGCAGACCCGGCGAACCGGGTTTCGGCCTCAAACGTCATTTTCAGCGCTTCGGAACGCCTCGAAATCGTCGCCGAGCAACCGCTGCAACTTCTCGCCGGACTTGCGGCAGGCGTTGTACGTCGCCTCCGCTTTGCGGCTGTCGGTGTCGTAGCCGAACTCGCCGCACCAGTCCTCGAACGACTGATCGACGGCGGACGAATCCAGCAGCAGCGAGGACAGGACCAAATCGGCTTCCGGCTCGCCAGACAGCCCGGTTCCCATCCAATAATCGAGCGACATTTGCCGCCCTTTATATCGCAGGGTCACGCGGTAGCCGTTTGCCTTCCGCTGCCAGTCGTCTTGCTTGTCGTAATCCAGCTTTGCGCCGTACTCGGACGAGATTGCCACGGTTTGGGCGAGGTCTGAGAGTTTTGCAGTCGTGGTCATAGTGGAAAGTCTCCTGCCGGGCAGACAGCGGCCGGCACGCTGGGGAAGGCCATAGGTCTACGCGGCTCGGTTACGCTCGGCGAGCCATTCGCGGATGAAAGCTGGGGTGTAGCCGGCCGACACAGCGGCAATCACGGCTTGATCGAGAGTCCAGCCGATCAACAGCGCGCACTCGATGAGGCCGACGTAACCGCCACCGATCGGCATAACCGTCTCTCGGAGCACGTCCCAAGAGTGCAGCCGCAAGCTGGCTTCCGCCGGTCGCTCGAGCACAAAAGCCGCGCCATCCCGATATCGCCGCCAAAGATCAACGCGATATGCCCCCCAGCTTGTTATCACGAAGCGAGAACGCGGTTGGTTGATTGTTCGCGCCGCTCGGAGTTCCTCACGCCGAGAACGCCAGCGGTTCAAGCCGCCGACTGCGTAAATATGCGAGATCACTCCGCCAAGTCGCCAGTCTGTCGGATCGTAATACTCAACCTGACAGGCGAACTTGCCAACGTGGTGCCATTCGCCGTCATGCAGCAACTTGAGCGCAGCTTGCGCAACAACTTGAGTGCAACCGAGCCGCTTCGCGACCGCAACCTTGGCGCGAGACATCGGGCATCGGCCCTCAGTCTCCGCCACCTCGGCGCGATAACTCCGGCTGTACGAGCCGGCGCGCGAATAATAAGCCGATCGACGTGACATAGTGGAAAGTCTCCGAATTCAAGCCCCGGCCGATCACAAAGCGAGACTTTCCACAGACGAGCCGAGCAACCGGCCGGGGGTGTGCGTGGTGAGGATAGTGGAAAGTCTCGCGGCCACTGCGGCCGGCAACAGGCTACGCGGCTCGCACGGCTCCGCAACCGAAAATCTGCCAGGCTCTCGATCGCGAGCGACTGAGGTTGTCTAAAGCTGGGTTAGTATTAGTTTGGCTAATGCAGATAGGTCGCGAGTGTATCATTTTGCAACACTCTGTCCGGTTCTGTGACAAGCCAGCCGCAGGCCTTGTCAGCGAGGGCACGGAATCTGACGGCTTTTTGCTGATCGCAAGCCGTTGATCGCGTGCGGCTTGCGTCGAGTCGTCCGCGATATTTGCCCAGCCCCCCGCCCCGCACCCCGACGCCCGTGCGTAGCTAACCCCTACACCACTTTGGCAAAATTTTTGGTGAGAATTTTTTGTGGGGGCCTGATTTGCGTTTTTAGGCGTTCGTGTTGTTTTTGGCTGTGTTTGTCGCCTGATGTGTTCGCTTGGCTTGTAGGCTGCATTTTGTGGGTTTGGAGCGAGATTTGGGCGCACCAGCCCCCTGCTTGAGAAATGCCAGGAAGTGGCGTTCGTCTGATCCTCGTGGACGGCCTTGTTGGGCACGGCTCCTTGGTTTCGCCTTGGAGCGGGGATCGTCGCCGAAATCTTTCTGGCCGGTGGGTTGGTTTGTTGCGTTATTCAACCCATCCGATGGTGCTGGTCCTGCTTGGATCAGCGGTTATCGCCGTGCCGATTGGCCTTACTGCTTCGCTTGGCCCAGGAGCCAGGGGCTGGTGTCACATTCTCCCTGCCGCGAAGTCGGTGTCTCGTTTGGATGCAGTCTTTCCCGCACGGGACGGCGCTGCTTTCCGTGTTGCCCTGATTGGTGGGCTATGTGAGAGAAACCAGCCCGATTACGCGGGCTGAGGATTGTCGATTGCGGTTGCTGTGTCGAGTTCGTCCTCAATGACCTGTTGGAGAGAGAAATGTGGAGGGTTGCATTTGCTGATAATCAGGTCGATTCTTCGGAGTTCGTACTCGAATCGTCGTGCGATGATCCGCCAGTAGGCGGCGTCGGAGATGGTTTCGAGTCGGAATTCAGTGTCGAACTTGAGGATTTCCTCATGCGTTCTTTTCACCATCTCCTGAAACCGGTTTTCCTCGTTGTGTAGCGAGTTCACGGTCGCACCTCGCTGTTGAGCTTGGCGATTGCCCATCGGATGGCGTCATTACAGGCGTCATTCCAGGGGATTCGGAGTTCTGCGGCGCGGAATGACGGTTCATCGAGTTCTTCGTCGTCCTCGGAGAAGTCCTCGCCTTCCAGTTCATCGAGCCAGTTTTCGGGTTCGTCGAGTCGTTGCGTCATGTTTCTGGCCTGAAAACGAAGAAAGCCGCATCGACCGTGGCAGGGCTTTGATGCGGCTTTCAGGGTTCGCACGATGGCGAATTGATCGGGTTGACCTGCCACAGTCGGCCGGATGAAATCACAGTCACCCAAGAAATGTGAAGTCCGGTTGTCGAAAATTTCGACACTACTTCCAAAAAAGTTTGGAGTCGCTAGGGTGAGTGGTGGATTTGACCCACTTTTCAAGGGAGACAGGCCATGCGAAGCGTTGTTGCGATTCTGGCGTTTCTGGTGTGTGGATCGGCGTCCGCTCAGGACATCTTCTTTGAGGATTCGTACTCGTCCCCGGACTATGGCTACGGTTACTCGACGCAGACGTATGGCTTCGGAGGCCGGTTGGGGTCCCCGCTGGGATCGTACTACATCGACAGCTACACGTACCCGAATTATGGCGGCGGGAGCTACACGAGCAGTTTCGGGTACGGATACCGTGCATTCGACTACGGGCCGAGGTACAGTTACGGCTCAGGGTACGGGTCGAGTTTCGGGAGTGGCCGACGGTCGTTTTTGCGGAGGTGGTAGCGTGAATCGGCGCGAGATGCTGAAGACGGTCGTTGGTGGCGTGGTCGCAGCGGGCGTTTGTTCGACGTTGCCTGCTGCTGCCCAACAACATCACAATGGCGTTGACTTGGGGGCAGGTCCGTCAACCGCGACGTTCTCGATTGGTTCGGAAGGCTTCACGCCGTTGGTCATCACACACAGTCCAGACGGCATTTGGCGTGCGTCGCGTGATGGCATTGAGTGGGAATTCGCCAACGACCCTGAGCCGAATTGGCTTCGCGTCTGGGGATCAAATGGCGACTGTAAGATGCGTATTTGCGGTGACAACATCATCGAGATCGAGTGGCTGCGTTTCTGTGATTCACCTTGGTAGGCACTCGCCGTTGTGGAGGCGGAAGGGTTTCATGCTTCAATTCCTGTTTGGATGCGTTTGCTCCATGTGGCGTGAATCGTAACCGTCAATCAGTCGCTCGGCAGTTAAGGCCCATGCGGCGGCTGAGTCTTGTGACAAAAAGCGGGCCGTGTATTGAATAGGTCGCACGAGTTCGCATACCACTACCGCCTTGCTTCCGACCGACAAACCGCCAAAGTCATTGGCGTCAAATCGGATGACGTTTCCGAAATCGTCAGGTGGAAGATTGACCTTCATGGCTTCTCCGTGGGTGGCGGTGCCGGAAGTGGCATCCAATGGGTTGGCGTAACAGACACCCATTCATGCTCATCGTCAGTAATCGCCCATGTTCCACGATACCTGCCCGAAACAGCAAACTGACTGACTCCAGTCCTGAACGGACAGAAGACGAGAATCTCTGTTCCGTCTTTCGGCGCGGTGTCGATGGGCTGCCAGCAAGACTCAAGGTGGCGATTGTGGAGTTCGACAACATGCTCGGCGACGGCCTTGCATTGCGACGTACTCAGCACGCAGCAGGCTGTGCCCGACAGACAATACCAGTGTCCGTGATACTCAACCTCGATGCTGTAGTAGGTATCTACGTCGTCATCGACCGCAACACGCCATCGCAGCATTGTAGGAACAACGTCTTTATCGAGCTTTGCGATGGCGCTGGTCATGGCGGTTTCCTGTTAAGTTGTTGCGTAGCGTGTAACGGCGAGGAAGGAGCACTACCCGCCTGTTTTGTGTGTCTCGTCTGGCGATTTTTCTGTTGTCGCGAGGCCGAGTAGATTCCGCAGCCCTGGATACTGCTTGTCGAACTCCTCTTGGGCAGCTTCCGTTTGCCGGGCGACTTCTTGGTCGATCAGGCTGGTGGCCTTGATTCTCGCGCGGGCGAGATCATCGTCAGTGAGGATTCCTTTCTCGACGAGGGCGACAACGGGAATGATGTGGAGGATGGTCATGGCTTCTCCGCCTCATTGACGATCCGCGCCACCTCGTCGGCCCACGCATCGGCGGACTCGTGAGTCAAAAACCGCATGGTGTATGGTCCACAACACACTTTCCAAGGTAATCCTTCGCCGTAGTGGGTGGTATCAATAACGCTGATGTTAGTGATGGCCGATGTCGAGACGTAATTTGGCACGTTCTTGTTGGTACAGTCTTCGTCTGCTGGCAGTTTCACGAGCATGTCGTTCTACCGATCTTGAAAGAGGGTTCCATGTGGATTCATGCGAAGCCGTGATCGGCATCGAGAACACTCGCCTGTTGCCGATCCGTCGTGCTGATCCACAACATCTCCAATCATCTGCCAGACCGGCAAGTTACACACCGGACATGACGATCCAATAATGGATCGAATGAGCAAATTGTCGGCATACGATCCCAAGCATGGTCTCGTTTCCGGGTCGTAGTTCCCACTGGCTGGCGGGTACAATGCTCGTTCGTCTTCGGTCGTCATCGCTCACGCTCCGATCTTGAGTTCCACGGCGCGGGCCAGAAGGTCTTTGACGCCTTGGGGGTGGCCGGACCAATCTCCGCCTCGCACGAGATGCTTGATCGAATAGCCGATGTCGCGCAGGCTTTCTTGGTGTTGCCGCATCTTGACGGCGATCTTCATGGCGGTCAGTTCGTTTTGGTCTTCCACGAGCTTGCCGGTTGTCTCGTCGTAGCGAGTTCCGTAGGGTGCGTTGGCGGGGTGACACATGAGTTCGCCTTGAGACTGGCGGTGCTTCATGCCTCGGCTGGTGCGCTCGGCGGTCTCTTCCGGTTCGTACTCAGCGACGGCGAGCAACATCGTGGCGACGAGCTTCCCCTTGGCGGTCGAGGTGTTGATCGAGACCCCGCCTTCATCGGAGAAGTGCAGGATGATGCCGCGATTCTGGAAGTAGTCGATGGTGGCTCGTCCGTCATCCACGTTGCGGAACATGCGAGCGAGCTTCGAGCAGACGATGTTCGTTCCGCGTGGAAGGTTCTTGAGCTTCGATCCTTCCGGTCGCTCAAACAGCGGGACCGATCTGGCCGACGTGAACGGTTCTTTGAGCAGTTCCGTGATGTGAAATTGGTGGAACTCGCAGTACCGCGTGTTGGTCTCGATCTGGACCTGCATGGATGAAAGGTCGAGTTCGGCGGCGATCTTTTCGGCGTCGCCGGTCTTGAGTGGACGCGGTGAAAAGCGGCAGTAGATGGTGGCTGGTGTGGTCATTGCGTTACCCCTAACAAGAAGCGGTTAGTCCGCATGTTGCTCTCGCGCTCAGCGTCGAGTTGCTTCATCTGATAGGCGAGCATCTTGATAATTTCATCCCGCGTGAAATGTTCGAGCGGGATGAGTTGGAACCTGATGTTATTTCCGTCGGGCATCTTTTCAAGACGCCGCTTGGCGCGACGGACGCCTTCAGCAAGTAACTCATCATTGGTCATGGCTGATCTCCGGTTGGTGAGTAGCTCCAATCCATCGGATCAGAGACTCGCGAGAAGTAATACAACTCCGAGCGAGAGTGTCTGTCACAGCGACCCCAGCCAATGACCCGGCCGTGCCATCGACGGATGGGCCACTTCTTCTTTCGTTTCTTTCGCGGTAGGCACTCGCCGTTGTGGAGTCGGTATGGCTTCATGCTTTCTCCCTTTCGGCCAGCATTGTGCCGCGACTTCATTTGTATTACAAGTGAGCCATGAAGAAATCCGCATCGAACCGCAAGTCGTCGATCTTTCTGGTGCGATTGACGCCGCAAGAACGTAGTGATGTCGAGCAGGCTGCTGCTGCACTTAATCAGACGGACAGCGAGTTCGCTCGAAAAGCGCTGGCAGATGCGGTGCGTCGCGCACGCAAGAGGGTCTTGGAACGCTGAGCAACTTCGCTACACTCTGTCCAGACTAGCCGCGTCGAAAATTTCGACACAGAGGAAGGCGATGGACGGAACCGACGAACCTCTTGATTTTGAAGTGCCTCTCGATCCCTACGAGGCCATGATCGACAAGTCTCGCGAACGGCGGGAGGAAGTCGGCAAGAATTACCGAAAGGGATACGAGCAAGCTGAACTCAAGAGGCTGGCGAAAAAGACCAACGGCCAGCCGACAGACGCGGATCGCGATATTGACTTCGCGTACCGTCACATGGGGTTGCCGACCGTTTCGCCAAGGTTGGCTCCGAGTGTTCCCGCGTGGGAGTGGTATCAGTATGCCCGCCGCGAGCCGGACAAGTTTTTGGAAATCTGCGCGAAGCGAGAGGATGCCAAGTCGAAAGCAGCCGGCACGATCAATGAGAAGCGGATGGAGGACGACAAGCGAGCACAGTTCTCGATGATTGAGCGACTGAGTGCCGGTCTGAAACAAGACATCACTTCCATCGTGGGTGAATTGGCTGACCGGTTCCCCAAAGACGTAGCAGAGGTGTTGAAGAATCGTGGCTGGAAGGTGGAGGCCACGTCTGCATGATTGCTTCCATCGCATCAACGCTGCGTGACTTGAATGAGACCGGAGTTCCTGACCGGGACTCCGCGATTTACTCGTCGCTGGTGCCGAAGGACGTGACGCTCAACATGGCATGGCGAAAACGTCTGCTGGAGTTGTGCCACGGAGATCGGCGTGCTCAGGAAGAGATTTGGATTCTGTGTGCTCGCGACCCGTTGTTCTTCATCAACTCGTTTGCGTGGTTGTTGGAAACTCGCGACCCGGCGGAATGGAACACGAGCAACCGCTACGGCGAGAACAAAGTGCTGCCGTTTATCACGCGCGACTACCAAGATCGCGTCATCATGGAGTCGATTGAGAAACTCGGACGCGCGGACATCAAGGTTCCGAAGTCTCGCGAGACTGGCGTGTCGTGGATTTACGCGGGCGTGATTGCGGTGTGGGACTGGATATTCCACGAACAGACACACATTGGATTCGTGTCGAAGGATTTGCTGTCGGCAAACAACCCGGATGACCCGGATGCGTTGTTCTCGAAATTCGAGTTCCTGTTGACTCGTTTGCCGTTGTGGTTGCAACCAAAGTATGAGCGGAACATCACGAAGAACACGTTCAAGAACCTCGACAATGGTTCTTCATTGACGGCGTATCCTGCGAAAGCTGACTTGGCGAGAGGCGGCCGCAAGACCTGGTTCCTTATGGATGAGTTCCATTTCTTCGAGCAAGGCGACGACTACGCAGCATTGGATTCGAGCGTTCACGTCACGCCTTGCCGCGTGTTTGTCTCGACAGCGAATCGCGATCGCGGGCAGGCCGGAGCGTTTTACGACATCGTTTCTGACGACACTCGCAGCGGCGTGCAGATCGTCATTGACTGG
>Ga0075470_10000416_pt1 | contig 13983 bp, 10 predicted proteins | sample DEB19_08_DNA_4_FD_71482 | JGI IMG/M metagenome (GOLD analysis project Ga0075470, IMG submission 71482) | Aqueous microbial communities from the Delaware River and Bay under freshwater to marine salinity gradient to study organic matter... | ecosystem: Environmental > Aquatic > Marine > Coastal ... | reverse complement strand
TCTCTAGCTACCATACTTCTGCAACGGCGTCTGCATTGGAAGATACCTACAAGTTATTGCCACAATCCCCCTCTCCATTAGATACTAGGTTAGAAAGAAAATCAACTATTCCTAACTATTCAACAGGGGTAGCTGATGCTGGGCAATGTCTAAATCCGTTAGCGGTGACTGCCTCACCTTTATTTAATTACGGACATTTAATCGGATGCTTCCCAGCGGCTAGTGGAACTAAGTTTTGGTTTGTCTCATCTGCTAGCAATCCTGAAGGGAGTTTAATATTTTCAGGAACTTTATCAAGCACTTATAATGAAAAAGGTTTGATGGATGCCTCAGGATTTTTAACTTTTGCCCCGAGTGGAGCTTCTGGACATTTTGTGAGGTATGGTTTGGGTGGGGATATTGCATACGCTTCGGGTGCTTTAAGGATACCCACTGGGGATTGGCCTAGTGAATTTAATTTAGTTTGGTATTTACCCTCAGGAGATGCTGGAAGTTTATTGCTTTTTGGTGGACTTTATGAAGTTGGTTTATGGTATTTAGACTTAAAAGAATTATTAAAACAGGGTATTTATCCACCTTATAGTTTTAATGCCCTAAATAATAAAAGAAAATATAAACTCTTTGCTAAACAAGTCCTTAATAAAGATTTATTATATTTAAATGATTACCATGCTCTTGGACCGATTGACTTATCTGGATTTAAAATTCAATTTACCAATGATCCTACATATAATTCGGCAGCGTGGGGTGGTGTTCCTTGGGCTATTGGATTTTTTTGGACTTTAAAATTTACTGGTAGTTAAAGTTATGATATTAAATATTTTAGAAGAGTTAGATATAAAAGGACATTTAACAATTTCAAAAGTCTACTCAAGTGGTGACGAAGAAATTGTATTTGATGATCATAACATAATTGTATCCGGCATGGGAGTTGGGTTAGCTCATCTATTTGCCTTATCAGGATCTGATTCAATATTAGATTATCAGATTGATAGATTTCAAATAGGTATTTCAGGACTTCCCGCTTATGAAGTTAGCACTACCAATAAGCTTCAAGGCCCATTAAGTAGTATGTCTGAGTATGTAGGGACCGCTGGTAATATAATGACTGCTTCTGGATATCAAATTAGAAATGGATCTGTAAGCCCAGTTGAAAATTGGTATGGATTAATACCACAACAACATATAACCAGGATTGATGATAATACGGTAAGATATACTATCTTTATTGATCAGGAATCTTGCAACAACATTAGTAGACTTGGGGTGAATTCCTCTTTAAATGAAATTGGATTATTTATTAAAAATATAAAAAACAACGATCCAATCGCCCCAATTCTTGTAGCATACCGAGTCTTTAGTAATATTATAAAAACTTCAGACTTTGCATTAGTTTTTAGATGGAGTATAAACTTCTAACATGTTCTTAAAAGGCGACATTTACACGAGTAGTGGTGCATTAAAACTTTATCATTGCTGGACTGATAAAGTAACCAAGTTCGATTCAAGTGCATTTTATAACTGGGAACAGGATAATATGCCAGTTTATGATCTTGAAGAAAGAACTTATTACTTATGGGAGAAGCTTGGATATCCAACTTCAAGCATCCCAGGTGTCGCTTTAGTTGTATCGGCTGATGCGTCTGATAATGATGTCCAGTGCAACAAGAACATATTTAGAACTGTAAGTGCAGCCATAGAGGCATTACCACAAACGATCAACTTCCCAATTATAATTGAAGTTGCTAATTTCGGACAACTAGGTGATTTAGTATTAGATAATTATAAGTTTGGGTCAAAAGGTTCTCTTGAAATTATAAATAGAAACTTTGCAAAAGCAGATACATTAGCTTCGGCTACCTTTAGTTCGACTATAGCTGGGGGGCCATATACAACAAGAGATTTTGGATTAAATTTTGCCTCAGGTGACTTAGTTACTGGGAATACTTATAATTACTTATCATCTAATTATATTCCTGGAAGTTTTGCACTTTTTGGATTAGAAGTTGATTTTAATCCAAGATATCAATTTAGGGATAGTTCTTGTTTAAGTATTAGTTCTACAGTTTTTAGTAGTATTACAGATCAAAGATTAATAAATAATTTAAATGGTTTTGTAAGTTTACATAGAGGAACAGCAGATTATGGTAACGCAAAACTTGGAAAATCTACTTTAATTGTTGATAGTAAAAATACTATGAGTCCTTATGCTGGGGGCGCAGACTTCATAGCATTTAAATCTTATGATTTAAATTCAGATTCATTTGAGTCTATATCAACTTATGATGTTAGTACAATTGATAATTTAAATTCTAATTCACACTTATACTTGAATGCTTATTCAGATAAATATTTTACTAATCTTTATCAATCTGTAACTAATATTGTCCCATCAAGAGGAGTTTTCTTTGGAAACAAATTTAACAAAGTTGTAATATCAAACTGTGATGGTCCGATATATCTAAGAAACTTCTTCCTTGATGGCAGCGGTGCAAACAAAACTGGTAACAATGTTGGTGTAGAGGTAGATAACTGCACTAACGTTTATTTAGAAAATATGGTGTCCACCAGATATAGAAAGGCTGGATTCCTATTCAACAATTCTAAAGTTAATCTATTAAGAGGCTGTGTTGCGACCAGAATTTATGATTTTGATTCTGCTAACGTTAGATTAACTGGTCTTTGGAATACCAAGAGAAAACTTGATATATTTAATTCTGCTAAGGGTTATCCAAATCTAGATGAATCAGCAGGAATTATATCAAATAACAGTTTCATAAATGTAAGTTCCACCAGAGAATTTGAAGTTGCATTGCAACAAGCTTATATTTCAAATAGGAATAGCAGCTATACCGGAGGATTCAAATTTATAGACTTCTTGCCACATGTTAATGCTAATTATATTTTTGAATCAAGCAAAAATGCAAACGGTATTATATTAAATAATTCAGTATTAACTGGAGGGGATATAACCCAAATATCAAGTATAGCACACTTCTACAATCATATTGCATTTGATATTTATAATAATACTGGCTACGGAATAAAGTCTAGCAACTCAAAGATATCATTTGATGGTAGATTTAATGTTTATGAAAATCTAAAAGGTATAACTTTAGATTCTTCATTATTTGAAATTGATAAGTTGTCTTTACTCTACAATCAAAGAGTTGGTTTAGAGTGTAATAACTCTAATGTAATTTACAATAAGAACTTGGCACCATATGTAAATGCTGGAAGTAACTATGAAGGTCATCAACCTTTATATTTTAATAAGAATGGCCAACATATTGTATTGAATAATTCGATGATGAATCCCATGATTACTTCAGCTATGGATTCATTATATGATATTATGCCATTCGACAATTCAATTGGAGTTAAAGGCTATCTAGCTTCAAATGAAATTATTCCAGCTATTGAAATTACTAATAATTCTGAATTAGTTTTGATTTCACCTTATTTAACAAGAGATGCTAATCATTCAGTCGGAGCAACTCCAAATTTAACTTGCAAAGGTTCAGAGCTATCTGTAACTAATAATTCAAAAGCTAATTTAAAGGGGGCGAGATACGGGGCAACTAGAATATTTGGACCAGCAGGTAGAGATTATCACAAAAATATGGCTGGAGCATATGCTGGGGATAGATCAACCATTGAATTAAATGGCCCAACTGTAGTAGCACAATATGGAATTGATCTTTTTGCAGAAAATTATTCCAATATCAATATTAACCCACACGGATCTAAGAATGGCTTAGAACTTGATGTCAGTGCTTTTAATCTTACTAATAAACTAAATCATACTGCGGTAGAACTTCATAGCACTAGATCATGCGTTGTAGTAGATAATCACTCTACTTTCAATGCTAGAGATTTGGGTTCATTTAAGAGAACATGGGATACGACTGGTAGTTATTATACCACATTATTAGCTAACAGCGGGATAGACTATGTATCAATAGGAACGATAGAACCTTACGTAAGCGCAGGAAGCTTACAATTCTATCCAAATCCAATACCTATAACTAGTTATAACGATACAACTTTCCCAGGCAAAGATAGTATAACCCCCTTAACTAGTCCTAAATTTACTGCTAATACAAATCCAGGATTATATTATTTAAGAAATCAAGATACTACTCAAAACTTTGATTATAGTGCCGTAACAAATGGTGGATTCTGTGTCAGAGCTTTGAATAATAGTTTAGTAAATGTCCATAATGTAAACTTCCCTTGTGGTTGGTGGAACTGCTCTGGGACCCATTATGATAATACTGTTGCAGCCGCTAATGGTGGTTTGTGCTATAAAACCTTTATTTGGAATATAGCAGATAACTCACAATTAAAATCTTCATATCTATCTGTAAGCGGACTCTACCCAAGAGCCGCAGGATACGTGGGTCCCAGCGGTTTCTGGGCTAGTGGTGCTTCCAAAACAATCGCAAGTGGTCTTCCAGTAGGAACTCCTGATACTAGCTCAGTATCTATTCTAGATTACTTTGGTGGATCAGTTACTTCAATTAATCCTTATGGGAAAACTTCAGCACAAAATTATGGCCCATTTAGATTATATTTTTCAGTCAATCCTGTAGCCAATGCTTTGACTGATATAAATTCTAATAACTATGCACCAATACAACAAATATATTCTCAAGGTTACCAGCCTTCAAGTAACTTGATGTGCAGTGGAGGTTCCGCAAGTTCATTATATGTATTCACACAAAATAAAGGTTCTGGTAATACAGTGGTGGCCTCTGGATACTATTATGGATCTAGTATGATGGATAATGCTGGATTTATTAGAGTATTTATAGATGAATCATCCGCAGAAACTTTTGCTAATGCCAAGCACTGTGCTGTTGGTAAATCTGGTAATGCTAAGTTAGTTTCCATATACTATCCATACACTACAACACCCCTTGGAAGTTCTAATAATACTTTAGGAATAAAGTCTATTAACCTATTTGATTTACAGAGAGATAACTAATGGTCCAATTCGTAGAAAGTTCGTATAAGTTTACTGATCCAATTAGATACTTTAAAGCTAATGATCCAATTTATTATGAAGTTGAGAACATACCTTTAAAGCAACTACAAGAGAATGATCTGTGGATTAAAGATCAATTAGATAAACTAAATGCTAATAGCTTTGGTGGGTCAACTCCTGGTGAAATAGATAGAGCATCTTTCTCCGAACTAAAACCTTATGTTAATGGTAGTGACAATATTGTTAAAGTTAAACCAGGAAGATTTATAGCTAGAATTAATGATGCTTACAATATAACTCCACTCCAATATATCAAGAATATTACTGGATCTGCTATTAATCAGACTGAAAGTTGGACTGCTGTTGCCGGTCAGGATATGATGATATCTAGCGTTATTAATAGATTTAGAAGTAATATTGTTTCTCAAGCTTTAAACATGAACGGCTTGGTTGAAAGAGCTTTTACATATCCAGCGCAAATCCCTGATAGAGTTAGTAGTTATTTAAATTCAAATTCACCAAGTATAAATGCAATATCTACCACACAACAAGATCCATTCCAACCATTATATCCACTTAGACAAGTTCAATTGTGGAATGTATTTACCTTTGGAGAAAATAACGAAACTACTTTTAATTTAAGACAATACGACAATAATAATGTTAATGTCGGGTTTGCTTCAATGAACTCCGCAGAATCTGAGTTTATAAAGCGTTGGAGAGGTGTTGCGAGAACTGCTGTTGTAGATTTAGCAGATGAAGCATCCATAGAGATTCCGGCATTTGATGAGAATCAATTTTACTATGTTGATTCAGGTGGAGTTCAACAAAAATTAACTAATGCAAGTCAAAGAATAGATTTACTATTTATCTATTCTAAGCCAGTGGATATGAGCGGAACCACTATTGCCAAGTTCTTATCTACTAATCAACCAACAACTATTACTACTCCAACTTTGGGTATTGTATATGGTGCTGGAGTTGGTGTAGATTACAGATCCGCTGTTCGTCAATTTAAAAGAATTGAGAATGGAACTTTAACTGGTGATAATTACGGAAGCTTGAAGATGCTTCCACACATTGGGGATCAAGCTGGTCAAAATACGGGATTCAAAGTATCTGGATTGGAAATCAAAGGGTCGTTCCCATCGCCTGATGATCTGATGAATCTAACTCCAATATTAGATGAGGAGTTATCCACTAATCACTTTGGACTAATTGGACAATCAATACTTCCATTAGCTTATATTGTAGTAAAGAAAACTGCCGCAGTAAATGATAATGGTATAAGAAAAATTACTTCAAATGATGTAATTGATATTAGACCATTCTTTAGGACTACTGAGTTATCATATAATGAAAGAGCTGGTATAGCTGCTGCTGTTCCATCACTCTCATTAGCTAATCCAGTTGTAACTCAATCTGAATTGAAGTATGAAGTTAATAGAGTCTATGTTGATCTTCTAGGAAGAATAATACCACCAACACTACCAAATGCAGGAGGAAATCCAATAATAGAATCAAAACCTATTAAATTTGGTTATGTAATGGGTGGTCTAAAATATGGACCTGAAGGTGCAATAGCAAATTCTTTAGCTCAAACTAATAGTAATGCAGATCAAACTGAAATTGGTAGAATTGTAGCTAAAGAATATTATACTTCAAGTGTAACTATTCCAGCAGTTCCTGATTGGGATGTAGCTGAATGGAATACTAATAATATAAAAACTAAAGCAAATGATTGTTTAAATGTTTATCAATTTACACCAAATCCTTATTCAGTTAGGGCTGTTCAACGTGGTGGTAGACAACCTTATGAAAATTTCTTTATAAAAACTGACCTACAACCAAATAAGTATTCTGTTTGTAGAAATGATACAGGATCTTGGACTGAAGGGACCGGATGGTCTGAAAGATTAGGTCACATAGCAACCCCAGCAGATATGAACTCTGGGCCTCAAGTTCATTTTAACTTTGTAAGAAAAAAGATTTTTATAGATTTACCACCTAATACAAAAGATTATGATGTAAATGTAAAATTATTAAATTGTATAAATATGAGTCAAATAGGCACTGCCGAAGGACTTCAGCCAGCAACAGCAAATAATATTTGGGTAGAAAAAGGTAAAAGTAATGATAGAAATTATTTTGTAATTAATGTTGCTTGGCCAGCTAAGAAATTAGGCACTCGTGATAACACTAGAAATAATAGTGATATAGGTAATTTTGGTGTAGATAATAATAATTTTAGTCCACAAGGGTATGCGACAAATATTGGTATGGACTTAGATCCTCTATACCCTAACCATATAGCTTATGTTCAAGATTCTAATAATTTTAGTTTAGATCCAAGAGGTTACAGGAATGCTGGTGAACTTACCGCTGGTTGGTTAGCGACTTCAGACACAATTATTAAAACTCCATATACTGGTGATTCAACAAAAGGTAAAGTTAACATGGCAATCTGCATTTACCCTACTGTTCAATTTAATGTTATCGCATACACGGAAAGTGCTTATTTACCCTTAAATTAATAATTTTAATGGTCAGCAATGCCATTTGATACTTTAACACGATATGCATGTGGTGATTATAAACCAGGGGAACTTCCAAGGGGGACGACTGGAAATCAAGTTCCATTATCCAAGGAATATGTCCCAGGACTAAATTTACCATCACAAATATTTCCACCTGAGGATGGTGGAGTTCCCCCTTTAACTCCTGCTGGCCCACCTTCTCCAGGTCCATCTACTCCTGGAACACCATCTACGCCAACACCTACGCCTGGAGGATCACCAACCGCGGGTGGAGGACCAACTGGGGGGCCTGCTGGAGGTCCAACAACTGGCGGTAGGGGACTTACGGGTGGAGCAACTCCAAGAGGCCCAACTACTCCAAGAGGATATACAGGGCCTGCTGATGTCCTACCAGGAAGAACTGGAAGACCTCCAACTATTACAGGTGGAAGTGGACCAACTACTGGCGGGCCTGGATCTCCTGCTCCTGCTGGGCCTAGGGGACCAGTTACAGGCGGAAGAGGTGTAATTGTTGATGAAAGATTTGTTTGCGTATCTGAACCTATTTACTGTGAAGAAGACGTAGCCGCAAATTTACCAGTAGCTGAACGAAGAATCAAAGGAACTAGGCGAGGATGCTCCCCTTATTATCCTGGGAGATCTGGTGATAGGCCAGATCAATTTAATACCAGAGCACAATGTGAATCTCAATGTTTTAGTTTGAGTATGCCTGGAAATCCTTGTGTTACAGTTACCCCAGGAACTAGATCCATACAACAGCAACAAGAGCAACTAAGACAATCAGGAACTACAAATGCTACTACAAATTATAACAAAATGCAAAGTGTGGTTCCACAAAAAACTCCAACAAATGTAGTAGTAAATAGTAAAAATTATAAAGGATACTCGTCAGCTAATCCAGATACCAGAGGTTTAGGCGCAGGTATATTCGATCCTTATTATAATTTCTTTAAGACCAAGCCAGTTCAAGAAACTAGTATAGTTGGTAATGATTTATATCTAAACATCTTTAAAACTCAAGTAGCTTCAGAAGTTAAGTATTTTTTAACTAAAACTAAAAATAATTCCCCATGGCATGAAATTGATATTCATAATTTAACTAAAGAAAAAATTGCAACTAGTTTAAGAGTAGATCTATTAACGGCATTAAACAACATTCATACTATAGGAAATTCTAAAGTATCTGAAAATAATTTTTTTGAAGTAATCAAAAAACATTTGATGGAAGGGACATTAGATGAATTTGATCCTAATTATTATTTCTATATTTACAATAATCAACTAGTAGATAAGCTGTATGAATTTGATGAAACTGGAGAGACAAGAAATACTATTGATGCCTCATTAGCAATTTTTGAATCAAATAGTAAAAACCCAGACTATACAAAAATTTCATCTCCAGAAGAAGTAGATGAATTTAAAAGATTTAGATTTCTTTTAGAAGATATTGAAGCAGAAATTCCTGTAGTTCAATTAGAAGGATATGATTATCCAATATCATTAAATAACGTTGGTGTCCCAACTCAACAATTACCAGACACCATATCGTTCTTACCGAATAATGCAAGCGGGGAAGAACTTAGAATAGGTGATGGGGCTGGGTATTACTTTTCAACATTAAACTATGATGGTTCTGAATATCCATTACCCACTGATAATCAGCTATCAGATGCAAGATATCTACAGGCTAATGAAAGATATAACATACTTAAATTATTAAATAGACAAGGATCTTTAAATATTACTGCAAGTTCCTTAGAGGGAGTTCATGAGTTTAGTTCAAGCTATAACCCCTCTGCTGATGTAGAGGTAATGTATTTTGCATTAAATTTAAAATCAGTAGGTGATATACCAAATCCAAATTCTGTCGTCAACATATTATCTGCAACCTACAGTAGATTAACATTTGATGACGCAGTGGCTCATTCAAGAAATTACAGCTTCAATGTAGTTAAAGCAAATGTTGACTACAGAGATCCGTTTATTCATTATGCAAGAGACAGTAGCTCTTTATACTTAGAACAAGATGACTTTGATCTTAGAGCTTTTGATTATAACCGTTCAATTAAATCTTTAAGTATAATGACTAGAACTTTGCCAGCAGCAATAATATTGACTCCTGGGTGTGGGTCTTATCATAATCCTTATAACAGTCGATCTACTTTACAGAACTTTAAAGAATCTGTAATCAAAAGAACCATTAATTTTATTCCATCAATAAATGTATCTGATGATGACATAAGCAAACCATTATTAGATAAAGATAGAATTCATTATGAACTAGATCAATCTTATCATGGATTATATGAAAAATATTTAAACTCTGATGTTCATGGATTTATTTATAAATATAATCCTAGTGGTCCTTGGTTTAATAGATCTTATTATGTCAGTGGTGGATACTCTAATGTTCAACCACCATCTAGCTTAAGAACCCAATCAACTGAATCTAAGTTTGTGGCATTAGTTGATAAGTTAACATCTGTAGAAGGAGTTTCAGAATTAACTTGGTGGGATGTATTTAGAAGATTAAGGTTAGATGATGTTGGATCTTTAATGTATACAAATCATAAGCCTATAATTAAAGATTTATCTTTAGGTAAGAGTAATGAAACTCCAATTAAGTTAGTGTTGTCTAGGTATAATATAGTAAATTCCGGCATCCCTGATGGAGCTACAATAGCTGATGATAATATAATTATTAATGTAGAAAATAGATACAATCGTGACTAGAATATTAAAAATAACAGATACAACAGTTGGACATAGTGATATTTGCGGAAGATGTGATGGAATTATTACGCCTTTAAATCAATCAGTTTACTCCGAGGGGATCTTAGTAGCTATTGCTGGGGATAGGTTTAATGACCATCCAGGGTCATGCTCTCATATCACTACTTTAAATATAGCTACTTGTAGTCCTAATGTTTTTATTAATGGGTTTAATGTTGCAATAGAGGGTAGCACTTTAGATTGCCAAGATATAGCTATGTTAAATCCTACTAATCAAGTTTCAACTAAAGTTTTTATTAACAATTGAAGCTAATTTTAAAAATTAATTAAAATATCCTTAATGCTATAATAAATAGATATAGGTAATTATTTAATTACGAGGTTTATAAACTATGAAACGTGAAATTTTAAAAGAGGAAGTTGATCAAATCCTCAATCAGTCATTCTGGAAGTTAGGTGGGGTTAGACTCACCGAGAATACGGAAGCCGCTGTCGAAGCTGCTCCTGAGGCGGAAGTTGAAGAAACTGAAGTTGAGGAAGTTAATGAGGAGACTCATAGCTGCCCACTTTGCGAATCAGCTTTAGAAAGCCCAATCTCAGATGAGAAGTTAACTGAGCACATTGAAATGATGCTTGGTATTATCAATGAGATGAATGATGTCACCGACGAGGAGTTGGAGGCTATCGAGGAGGAGATTGACGAAGTTGACGATGAGCAGGTTGAGGTTGTCGAAGAGAAGTCTGAAATGCCAGCTTTTCTAAAAGGCAAAATGAAAGACAAAAAGGCTATGAAAGGTATGAAGGGTGAGAAGCCCAAAGCAAGTTGCTGAAACTAACTGTAACAGTTAGTTTAACTGTATGAGTGATCAAAAATTTCCTGATATTTCAGTAGGTAACTTTGCCATGGACATTTTAAAAGACATGGCAAAGGACCCAATTAAAGCATTAAAGCCTGCTTTAAAAGAGTCTACTGTTCAATCATCTAATGCTCCAGACATTAGTCATATTAGTGTGACTGATGACTTTGTTTCCTTGGTGACTGAAGGGAAGAAAGTTCAAGTTAAGCCACAGCCAGTAACAGAATCCGCAGAATCCCGTATGGGTAATTTAGTAGAAAGACTATCTGGACTCCTATCAGAAGCCAGACAGTTAATAGAGGAATTATCCCCTGGGGCTACCACTGTAGGAAATATTGGTGTTAACATGGCTAGTTCAAACAAGAAAAAGAAGAAGAAGGTTGTAGAGGAGAAGAAGCCAAACCCATGGGCTATATGCCATTCATCTACCGGACCTAAGAAAAGCGATAAGTTTGAACGCTGTGTGATGAAAATTAAAAGCAAGTATGGAATTAAGAAATGATTGATCTCTTCCTCTTAATTGAAGAAACTTCAATATTAGAAGGTAAACATGAAAAGGGGAAGGGTTCCAAAGCAGGCAGAGAAGCTATCCATAGATCTGGCGGGGAGGAAGCACACACTACCCCAGGCAAGTCCAGAGTAAGAGTATATAACTCAATTACGGATGCTCTTAGAAATGGTTATATGGGTCAACCATTCTCAACGAAAGATGCAGACCGTCTCTATGTTATAACGCATCAAAAGTGGGGTAAAGATAAAGAGCAAATTATAAATGGAAGATCCGCAAAAGGATTCTCAGGTGACGTTCCATTTAAAAGAATTAAGCAATACGCGGTAGATACCATGCTAAGACATGGTGGTAAAAAAGACGTAAAGAAAGCTAAAAGCAAATAGGATTTAATATGCAACAATTACAAGACGTATTTATTCTTCAGAATATGCGAGTCATAAATGAGAATAAGACTGGCCCCCTAAAGGTTCGCGGTATATTCCAAAGAGCCGATGAAGCTAACAACAATAATAGAGTTTACCCTCAAAGAGTTTTAGAGGGTGCAATCAAGTCTTTGAATGAGGCTATCAAAGAGCGTCGTCTTGTAGGTGAGTTAGATCATCCTACCTACGATATGGTTAAGTTATCCAATGCTTCTCACCTTATAACTGGTCTTTGGATGGAAGGCAAGGAAGTTATTGGAGAAGCTGAGATTCTTCCTACGCCTGCGGGAAAGGTTGTTGAAGGTCTAATTCAAGGTGGCGTGAAGATTGGTATTTCTAGCCGTGGAATGGGAACTCTAAGCGAAAGCAAGACTGGCGCTAAGACTGTTAATGAGGACTTCAAGCTCCTTACTTTTGATATTGTAGCTGATCCTTCAACCCGTGGTGCTTATCCAGCTTTAACTGAATCCAAACAATATAGCAAGGATAAGAAGATTATTGAATCAACTATTCGTAACGTAGTTGGTGAGAGATTATTTCTCAAGCTTCTTGAGAAGAAGATCAATGATAAGCTTGGCAGAAAAGATGAGGTGACTAAGACTGACGCTGAAGCCAGAGCGATGGTTGGTGACAAAAGAAAACAAGCACAGAAACTTAGATCCGAAGGAGATCCTCAAGGAGCTAAAAGAGTAAAGAAGACTACCAAGTCTTTGATAAAGCATATTAAGGGTGGAGCTTACCCAAAGTAACAAAAATAATAAATTTTTGTTAAATTTTAAATTAAAAGGATAGATAGTTATATGAGCAAAAATTCATTAGAACAAATAGCAACCCTACTACCTGAGGGTCTAACTGAGGACGTAATCGAGAAGATTGCCACCTTGGTCCATACCAAGATTCAGGAAGAGGTTAATGCTAAAACGGAGGATTTAACGGTCAAGGTTAAAGCCTATTTAAGAGGTCAGATTGAGCGTCTCAAGGAGCAAGCTGTTAAGGAGCTTGAGCTTGAGAATGAGACTTATCGTAATGCGCAGCTATATGAGTCTGTAAAGGCATTGTTTGTTTCAGAGCTTACTTCAGATGATGAAGATTCAGCCGTCAATATAATGGCCGCTGAACAGCAATCACTTTCAAACAAGGTGGAAGTTCTCGCTGGCGAGCTTGATAAGTCTTTGAAGGAGAATGTTCAGCTTAAGAACCTACTCAAGGTTGTCTCAGATAAGAATGAGAAGCTTGAGGAAAGCGTTAAGCAAACCAAGCAGAATTTAGCAGAATCAAGAGCTATCAAATCAATGAAGCTTTCTGATACTGCTGAAGTTGTTTCTAAGGAAAATTTCCAACGTCAAGGGAAGAAATTAGAGGAACGCAAGGATAGCGTCAAGCCTGAGACGAATGGTAATAAGTTTTTGACCGAAGAGGTCATCAGATTGATGTCTAACTAATATTTTATAAGGAGAAATATATGGACGTTTCAAAAGTCGGAGGATCACCTGAACTAGTTCAGAAGTGGTCAAAGGCCCTTGACGGTATCAAAAGCGAATATACCGCTCGGGTTACTGCACAACTGTTAGAGAATCAGGCTAAGGCGGTCTTAGCTGAGAGCAAGAGAATGGACGAAGAGCAACTATCAACTGGTTCAACGACCGTTGGTAACATTGGCACGTTCCAGAAGTTTGCTTTCCCATTGGTTCGTAGAGTATACCCCAACCTAGTGTTTAACTACATTGGTGCTACTCAGCCAATGGATGCTCCTGTTTCCCAGATCTTCTATCTTGGTAACAGCAGATGGGCTGGTACTTATGGTCAGACGGTTTATTCCAAGTTTAATCTCACTTATCTTGGAACTCAAACTTCACCAATTGATACGGTTTCAGGCCCCGGTGGCGCTGGAACTTGGGGAACTAATCGTTTGGATCAAACGATGGTATCAGGT
>Ga0075470_10000413_pt1 | contig 14044 bp, 14 predicted proteins | sample DEB19_08_DNA_4_FD_71482 | JGI IMG/M metagenome (GOLD analysis project Ga0075470, IMG submission 71482) | Aqueous microbial communities from the Delaware River and Bay under freshwater to marine salinity gradient to study organic matter... | ecosystem: Environmental > Aquatic > Marine > Coastal ... | reverse complement strand
CCTTGTTGGGGGCTTTTTCAGTGATGGGCGGCTGCGACGTGCGAAAGAGATAGAAAAAAAGTGAAGTCAAAATGCCCAGCAACAGGCCTCTTTCAAAGTCAACCAGGGTGCCCACAAAGGTCATCAGAAAGACAATGCGCTCTTGTGGCTGGCGTACCAGGATATGGGCAACCTGGTGGTAGTTGATCAGCGATGCGGCCACGATGAAAAGAAGCCCGGCAATCGCAGGTATCGGGATAAAAGCCACCAGGGGTGCGGCAAACATGGCAATGGCTACCAAAAAGAGCGCTGAGAAGATTGCCGACAGGGGCGAGGCCGCGCCCGAGGTGTAGTTCAGGCCGCTACGGTTGAAGGAGCCACTGGCGGTGTAGCAGGAGAAGAAGCTGCCCACCAGGTTGGACAGTCCTTGTCCGATGAATTCCTGATTGTTGTCGATGCGCTGGCCCGACAAATTGGCAATGGAGCGCGCAATTGCAACTGCCTCGGTGAGCGCCAGGGTCGAGACAATGATGGCCGGCAACAGCATGGCGCTGATGGCGTTCAGAGAAAAGTCTGGAATCGACAGCGGCGGCAGAGTGGTTTGGATGATGCCAACCGTCGCAATGCCGGTGCGCTGCGCACCCAGAGTCAGATTCAAGATGGCAGCGACCACGCCTCCTACCAGCAATGCGGCGATCATGCTGGGAAATTTCGGCAGATAGCGTTTGGATAACAGACCCGACACAAGAGTGACCACGCCCACAAGAACCACCCAGATATTCAGGCTGGATAAGTGGGTTACGGCATGGATCAGAACATTGTGAAACGCTGTGCCGCGCGGTATGTCGATTCCTAAAAAGGTGCCTATCTGACTGGCCGCGATCAGGCAGGCAGCTGCTGTGGTGAACCCGACAATGACTGTGTGTGAGATGAAATTGACCAGGGCGCCCAGTCCTGCTGCACCCATGATCAGCTGTATCAGCCCTACCAACAGAGTGAGTGTCAGGGCCAGATCAACAAACTCCTGGCTGCCTGGGGTTGCCAGCCCGCTGATCGAGGCAAAGACGGCGATTGAGATGGCGGTGGTGGGGCCGGTCACCATGTGCCAGCTGGAGCCCCAAAGCGCGCCAATAACTGCCGGGACCATGGCGGCATAGAGTCCGTATTGGGGTGGCATGCCCGCAATGGTGGCAAAAGCAATGGACTGAGGGAGAACAATGATGGCGCCTGTCAGCCCGGCGGAGGCGTCCAGCTTGACAGATTGGTTGGTCAAGCGTGGCCATTTCAAGAATGGCAAAAGTTTGAGCAATAAGCTGGAATCAATCTTGATCATGAAGGGCGATGCAATTTTTGGTGACTTATGCAAGTCCGAAGGGCGGCCGGCCTTGCTTGCCTGGCCACACCTGATTGCATAAAAAAATCAGCGGCCTGTCCATACTCCGAATGGGTATGTTAGCCGACGAAAGACTGCGAGGGGTTTGACTTAGTCGTTTGGACCCGCAACGGTGGCGCCTTGGATGCCATGCCGAGCCAGTGACGCCGCCACAAATCCAGAGGCCTTCTGCTCTTGCACAAAAGCCGCCAGCGCTTCAGCGGCCTGCTGGCCGCGGCTGCGGGGTGTGCCCATGGCCTGACGGATCACCATGAAACGGCCTGGCAGCAAGCGCAGGTTGGGATGCTGGCTTGCATCCATCTCGAGTTGCTGCTTGACCCCCGCAGCGACATCCAGGTTTTGCGTCAGGAAAGTCGGTACCACGGCCGGTGAGCTCGGAGCTCGCACCAATTGGGCTTGCTTGATTTTACGACTGAGATAGAGGTCGTAGGCGCTGCCCGCCCCCACGGTAATGCGCCGACCGGGCTGGTCGACCTCGTCATTGTTCTGAAGCGTGGAATCTTGACGCACCAGGTAGCAGCCTTCAATCAATACATAGGGTGGCGTGAAGGCGATCTCCTGACCTCGCAGCGGGTCAATCGCAAAAAATCCAATGTCAGCCTGCTCCTGGCGAACCGCCTCCACCGACTTGCCAGCGGTGTCAAACACCACCAGTTCTAGCCCTACGCCCAATCTGTCGGCAAAGGCACGTGCCAGATCAATCGAAACGCCAACTGGCTGACCATTGGCAGGGTTCTTGTTGGCCAATATCGGATTACCCAAATTGATCGAGGCACGCAAGGTGCCGGTTGGGGTGAAGGCTTTGACGAGGGAGGGGTTCATCGTAGAGCGGTTGAAAAATTATCGGTAGCCCGGACCAAAATTGGGAAGCTTGAATCAGTTGATCGTGGTGCACAGGATATTCTGTCCGACAACCCTTAGGGCATGCGGCGTCCGTCGGGCCCGGTAAACCCAGTGACCCATTGACTCTTAGGGCGGTTGAATTAGGCCGATGTTCTACCTGACTGACGGGTTCGATCCTTGAGGCAGCTCGCTCGGAGAGCGGTCAGAAAAGTGCGCTGAAATTCAGATCTGACGCCAGGGCAAACCGCGCAAGCGCCATCCACCCAGCGTGCCGCGGTGGTGTTCCTTGTCGAGCTCGCCCTCAAAACCCTCAAGAACATTGCTGACATTGGTAAACCCGTTTTTTTCCAGCTCCAGCCCGGCATCGACAGAGCGCTTGCCGCTTCGGCAGATCAGGATAATCTGTCGGTCCTTGCGGCCGGCCATACGCAACACCTGGTCGCAAAAATGGGAGTTGACCTCGAACTCGATGCCTCTGTTCCATTCAATGTTGACTGCTTCGGTCGGATGGCCGATGTAGTAGTACTCAAACTCGGTCCGGCAGTCGATCATCAGCGCATTGGGGCTTTTCTGTAGTTCGTCAAATGCTTGTTGTGGGGTCAGATGGTCCATGGAAACAACTCCTTGGCGTCATTCTGTTCGATAGAGATGAAAGTGCAAACTACATTTTTCTCATATCCATATAACCATCTGCCACAACGCCCACCAGATGCCTGTCAAATCAGTGGTGTGGACTTTGATTCATTGTTTTTTCTTGAGTCCAAGCTGATCCATTTGACGCGAGATCTGGGTATCTTCGCTGGCAATCAACTGACCAAAGTCTGCTGATGGCATAAAGGCGGGAAGAAAGCCAAATTTCTGACCGGCTGCAACAAACTCCGGCCTTTGGACTGAGAATTCAATGGCCTTTTCAAGACGCGACAAAGTGGCAGGTGGAGTTCCCTTGGACACCGCAATGCCTCGCCACAAGTCCATCGCCGTTAAAGGGATTCCAAGTTCTGCGACGGTTGGAACATCTGGAAACACCGGATCCCGCTTTGAACCGAGGATGGCCAAGACTCGCAGGTTGCCACTCTTGACATGCGATGAGACGGCGCCGGGTAACTGAACAATCGCATCAACATGTCCGCCTAATAAATTGGTTACAACCTGACTGGCGCCAAATGGCACATCGAGAACCTTGGCGCCGGCTGCCTCGAACAACGAAGCAACCGCCATATGGGTATGACTTCCCGTGCCCGAATTGCCAACTTTCAGACGCCCCGGATTGGCGCGGGCGTAGTCGATCAATTCTTTCAGTGTTTTCCAGGGTGAGGAGGCTTGAACTGCCACCGCCGGTAGTTCTATCGTGGCGCGCGCAACCGGATCGAAAGCTTTGTAATCAATGTCCATCATCCCGCCGTAATGGGTCGTTGAAACCGAATTGGAATTCCAGACCATGGTTCGACCGTCAGGCTTGGTCGCTGCAACATATTTGTAGCCGATAGCGCCGCCACCACCGGGTTTGTTGATGACCGGTACTGGTTGATCAAGGTATTTGGCCATGCCCTCGGCCAGTATCCGGGCGACAACATCTGCAGACGACCCAGCGGGGAATATGACAACTAGCTCTAAGGGGTTCGCGCTTTTATTCGATGCCTGGGCCAAGGCGCTGAAAGAGCCGAGGCTTAGTAGCACGCCCAAGAAGAAAGTCAACAACTTGTTTCGAGATGAATGGATGTTCATGTTCAAATTCTCCTAATAATTCATGCATTGGGATCATTCAGGATTTCCGACAACTCAACTCTTCGGCCTTCTTTGGCAGAGAGAACGCCTGCACGAACAACGCCCAATGAGCGTGTTGCGTACTCACCGCCGGTTTCGGGCACACATTTCCCACGGACTGCAGCAGCAAACTCTTCCAACTCGTCGACAAAGGTGTCATTCTTGGTAAAGGGTACAGCCTCGGCTTTTTCGGTACCCCTTTTGACGAACCGCAAACCACCATGCAGGTCGTAATATGCACTGGCTTCCTTGCCGTAAATGTTCATGACATAGTTTTCGGAAGCTGAGGCATAACTGGCATTCACAGTCGATAGGGCGCCGTTTTCGTGCTGCAGGATCAGGCTGGCCACGTCAGGGTTGTCACCCGGAAGCACCAGTTGCGCCAGTTGGCCACTGACAGACTTGATGGGCCCGATCAGGTATTCCAGAACATCAATATAGTGAACGCCAATTTGCAGCATCACGCCGCCGGGCATTCCGCTGGCCTGATAGCGCCAAGAACTCAGGTCGATCTTGCCCAGACGGTCCCTGCTGATATTGGCCTCTGCGTTCACCAGCCGACCAAATACGCCCGCATCAATTTGCTGTTTGATCCAGCGAAATTGACTTTCGCGGCGGCGCTGGTAGCCCAGGGCCAGGACCACGCCCGCTTTACGGCATGCCTCAGTGATGGCGCGACCTTCAGCCAGTGTGTTAGCAATAGGTTTGTCCAGAAAAACATGCTTGCCGGCCGCGGCGGCCTGTTGGGTGGTTTCAAGATGAACATTGTTGGGCGTTGTATTGACGATGGCATCGATGGACTTGTCAGCCAGGATTTCTTCGTAACTCGATATTGGCAGGCAGTTGTATTTTTTTGCGAAGGCTTGTCTTTTATCCTCAGAGCGTGTGTAGCAGGATTTGATCTTCAGCTTTCCGGAACGCACCATGGCGTCTGCCAGAACATCAGACCACCAGCCCATGCCAATACAGGCAACATTGATCGGTTCAAATTCCATTTTGATTTCTTTCTTGTCAGGGTGGGATTATTTTTTTGCCGGCATTTGCACCGCAGCACCAATGGACTCAACTGCTGCCTTGGCAAGTTCTGCGTCCGCATTCCAGTTGCCGCCGGAAACTCCGACCCCACCGATGCATTCGCCATCGACAATGATGGGGGCGCCACCTTCCATGGCAGTCCAGCGCTGAGGTCCCGCGGCCAATGCTAGGCCAATGGCATGGGAGGTATCAAGATCCTGGCCCACAGCGCCCTGGGAAGTCGTCATCCGCTTGTTTGAGGCAGCACAAGTTGCTTTGGTCGTTGAAGAATGAATGGTATGGAACCGACCACCATCCATTCGCTTTGCCATAATGACATTTCCCCCCCCATCGGCCACAACGACGCTGATTGCCAGCCCTTCTTTTCGTGCGCCTTCAATGGCGGTCTCGCATATTTTTTCAGCGCCAGCCAATGTGAGTTGTTTGGAATTTGCAAAAAACATCAATCCGATCTCCTAAACTTCAAGGGAACTACAAGTGAAAAATGGATGAACGCGTTCATCAGCTCATTTTCTGAGCCGAAATCATTCTGAACTTGCTGACCCCGCCCCGCATCCGTACATACCCCTAGGGACGTTTCAGCAGAGTTCATGGGCTGGCTGGCAGAATCTCCAGATCATTCGAACTGACGGAATAGCTAATCAGCGCAGACATTAAAAAAATGAAAATTTGTATCGTTTCCGACAGCCACGACCGCGCGCCCATGCTGGCTGCAGCGGTCAAAGATGGAATTCAAGCGGGTGCCCAGGCCGTACTGCATTGCGGGGACCTGATCGGTGCGATGACTCTGCGACCACTGTTGGGGTTGGGGTTGCCCGTGCACCTGGTCCACGGCAACAATTTGGGCGATTGGCAGGCGTTGTGGCGTTTGTGCCAGGAGTCCAAAGGGCAGATTCAGTACCATGGCGCTGATGCCAACCTGAAGCTTGCCGGTCAGCGGTTGTTTGCAACCCATTACCCACACTACGCACGCGGCCTGGCTTGTACCGGCGACTACGACATCGTTTGTTGCGGCCATGACCATACTGCATCGGTGCACCAGCAGCCAACGATTCTGGGTGGGATGACCTGGCTACTCAACCCGGGCACAGTTGCAGGGCTGGGCGGGCCTCCCACCTGGATGCTGGCTGATCTGCAGACTTTGCAGTTTGAAATCCGGCCGGTGCCCCCGGTTTGAAGTTGCCTGCGAAAAAAATCCAGTATCTGAGAACTCGGAACCCCCAAGCTGTGACGCCCACCTCAAGAAGCTAAGGATACTTATAAGGCCATAGATTTTTTTTGGCGTTTGGTCAGTTTGGCACTTGTAGAATGAAAGATGATGTGTCAAGCTGACCATCGCTGCTCTCCCCAAAAAATGGGCTGAACTGCACCGATGTAACTACAACCCGGAAGACAAGATGATGTTTGCAACCAATCCTTTTGCCTCGATTTCTGCTTCTATCTCACCTGGCCTGATGCAGGGCTTTGTGATTCTGATGTTTATTCTTGTCGTGGCAGGTACGCTGTTCGACGTCATTCACAAGGGAAGTGCCCGCTACTTCTTCGAAAACTTTCGCAAATCCAAGCAGGCAGGCACCCGCCCGGTCGAGGGTGGCGAACTGGTGTCGATTGCCGTAAAGACCGCTGTGGTGGATGTGCTCGCCTCTGGCGAGTTCTGCAATCAGCGTCGTCGTATCGCCCACCTGCTGGGCATGTACGGCTTCGTTTTTTACGTGCTGGCAACCGTCATGCTGGTGTTTGACCAGGCGGCGGGTGCAGGTTGGGCCCAACTCTGGTGGCTTGGCGGCCTGATGGTCTGCGTGGGCGGTTACTGGTTCTGGTTCTTTATCCGGGTTGACGTGGCTGCAGAGGGCCGTTCACCCTGGCGCCTGATGAAGGCTGATCTTTTTGTGTTGTCCCTGCTGATCAGCACCACGCTGGGCCTGATCTGGGCTGCCACGGGCGGCGGCGTGGGGATCCTGTTTGCTCTTTACATTCTGGCAACCATTGTGTTGTTCGCCGGTGTTCCCTGGTCCAAGTTTGCCCATATGTTCTTCAAGCCGGCCGCTGCTTACGAAAAGCGTGTTTCTGAGGCCAACGGCACTGCAGAAAATCTGCCTCTTCAGACCCGTGATGACCCCGAGCAGCAAAAGAGACACTCCATGGAATTGCTGGTCGACGCGCCCATGAACATGGGACTGGGTATCAAGCGCGAAGCGCCCCGCCACTATTAATTCATCCTGTAATCGCCCTCAACTTATTGCGCAAGTCAAGGAGACTGATCCATGCCAACCTTTGTCTACATGACGAGATGCGACGGATGCGGCCATTGTGTCGACATCTGTCCCTCGGACATCATGCATATCGACAAAACCTACCGTCGAGCCTACAACATCGAGCCCAATATGTGCTGGGAGTGTTACTCCTGCGTGAAGGCCTGTCCGCAGCACGCAATTGATGTGCGCGGTTATGCCGACTTTGCTCCTCTGGGCCATAGCGTGCGAGTTCACCGCGATGAAGAAAAAGGCACTATCGCCTGGCGAATCAAATTTCGTAACGGCACGGAAAAGAACTTCCTCTCGCCGATTACCACCAAGCCTTGGGGAACTTGTATCCCCAAGCTGGCCGAAGTTCCTGCACCAAGCTCTGAAATGCGTGATAGCCAACTCCTGTACAACGAGCCGAAATATGTTCGTATGGATGAAGGCGGCCTCCATACGCTGGAATCCAATGGCCTCAAGTTGAAGAAAGGCGTGTACTACTAATGGCTTACGAAACTATCATTGAAGACGGCATTGACGTTCTGGTCGTTGGTGCAGGTTTGGGTGGCACCGGCGCAGCCTGGGAAGCCCGCTTCTGGGGGCAGGACAAAAAAATTGTCATTGCCGAAAAGGCCAATATCGACCGCTCGGGTGCCGTGGCCCAGGGGCTTTACGCGATCAATTGCTACATGGGTACCCGCTGGGGCGAGAACAAGCCTGAGGACCATGTCCGATATGCCCGCATCGACCTGATGGGCATGGTGCGCGAAGACCTGTTGTTTGACATGGCTCGCCACGTCGATTCGGCGGTTCACCAGTTTGAGGAGTGGGGCCTGCCGATCATGAAGGACCCCAAGACCGGCCGCTATCTGCGCGAAGGCCGCTGGCAGATCATGATTCACGGCGAATCCTACAAGCCAATCGTGGCCGAGGCTGCCAAGAAGTCGGCGGACAAGGTGTTCAACCGTATTTGCGTGACCCACCTGCTGATGGATGAAAGCCGGGAGAACCGCGTCGCTGGCGCTGTGGGCTTCAATGTGCGCACTGGCAACTACCACGTCTTCAAGTCCAAGACGGTGATTTGCGGTGCTGGTGGTGCTTCCAATATCTTCAAGCCACGTTCTGTGGGTGAGGGATCGGGACGTACCTGGTACGCGCCCTGGTCATCCGCTTCTGCCTATGGCTTGCTGATCAATGCAGGTGCCAAGATGACGCAGATGGAAAACCGCATCGTGCTGGCCCGTTTCAAGGACGGCTACGGTCCGGTTGGTGCCTACTTCCTGCACCTCAAGACCTACACCCAGAACTGCAATGGCGAGGAATACGAGTCCAAGTGGTTCCCCGAGTTGCAAAAAATGGTGGGCAAGGAATATCTGGATCCCGAAGCCTCTCACCTGACGCATCGTCCCATCCCGACCTGTTTGCGCAACCACTGCATCATCAGTGAAGTCAACGCAGGCCGTGGCCCGATCCATATGGTGACCATGAAGGCTTTCCAGGATCCCCACCTGGAGGAAGTGGGCTGGGAAAACTTCCTGGGCATGACAGTTGGCCAGGCGGTGCTCTGGGCCTCTACCGACGTTGACCCGAAGAATGAAAACCCTGAGTTGACCACTTCTGAGCCTTATGTGATGGGATCACATGCCACTGGTTCCGGTGCCTGGTGTTCCGGGCCCGAGGATGTGTCGCCACCGGAGTACTTCTGGGGCTACAACCGCATGACCACCATCGAGGGCCTGTTCGGTGCCGGTGATGCTGTCGGCGGGACTCCCCACGCCTTCTCGTCGGGCTCGTTCACTGAGGGGCGTCTGGCTGCCAAGGCTGCCTGCAAATACATTGATGACGGCAAGGCCGAAGGCATTGTGGTCACCGAGAAGCAGATCAGCCAGCGCAAGACTGAAATCTACCAGCCGATGGAGCACTACAAGACCTATCGAAACGCGATTGTGGCTGGTAGCGTCAACCCGCACTACATCAATCCCAAGCAAGGACTGGATCGCCTGCAGAAATTGATGGACGAGTACTGCGGTGGCGTATCGGTCAATTACATGACCAACGAGAAGCTGCTTAATATCGGTCTGAAGAAACTTGCCCTACTGGAAGAGGATCTGCAGAAATTGGCCGCTGAAGATGTCCATGAGCTGTTACGTGCCTGGGAGCTGAAGCATCGCCACCGTGCTGCTGAATGCGTGACCCATCACACCTTGTTCCGCAAGGAAACCCGCTGGCCTGGTTACTACTACCGTGGCGATGCGATGAAGGTGGATGATGAGAACTGGCATGTGCTCACGGTGTCGCGCCGTGATCCGCAGACCGGTGAATACACCATGGAGAAGGCGCCCTGCTATCACCTGGTGTCCGAGAACGAGTAATTGGCAGCTGCGATGGATACGCCAACCTGCCTCAAGCCGGGTGCCTGAGGAGTTGGCGTGTCTGAAGTTTTGAGTCCACCCCAAAGGGCCTCTGCCAATGGCACTGGCGTTAGCGTGAATATCATTGAAAAATCCGACGAGGAGATCCTCGCATTGGCGCAGCCGCTCTGGCGCGATTTGCTAAAGCACTCCAATGAGGGCAAGTATGGTGAGTTCGTCAAGAACTTCTCCAGAGCCTTTGCCATGGCCATGAACCAGGTTGAAGTCAACCATCAGTTTGCGCATAGCGAGCTGGCCAGAAACCTGTCTGACCAATTCGACTTCCTGGGCGTGATTCGTCGTGGTGAGCATGTGACGGTTCTCTTCAGGCAGCGCAGCAGCAAGAAAGCTGGCGAGTGGCTCGGACGACTGGTTCTGGGCTATGAAGAGGGACAGGTCAGAGTTTTTGCGGCCTCAATCTTCTGAAATTTCAAAAGCGACGCAAGATGTCTGAAACAATTCAGGATGGCAAGTTTGTCGAGTTGACCTACAAGGTCACTGACAGAAAGACGGGTCATGTTCTGACCCAGGTCGAGTTTCCCCTGGGTTACGTTCACGGCCACAACGAAATCTTGTCACCGGCCGTGCACCAGCAACTGCAGGGCAGGAAGGCTGGCGAGACCATCGAAGTTCCCATCGACGGCAATGAGATTTTCGGGCCGCGTGACGAGTCTCTGGTATTCACCGACCTTATCGAAAATGTACCCGAGGAGTACCGGCAGGTGGGGTGCTCCATCCTGATGGAGAACGACAAGGGGCAGACCCGAAGTTTTCTTGTGACCTGGCTGGATGATGAAAAACTGACAGTCGACGGGAACAACCCGCTGAGCGGGCGCGAGGTGGTCTTTATCTTGGAGATTCTGACGGTACGAGATGCCAGTGAGGAAGAGACAAAAATTGGAGAAGCCTTACCAGCCCAGGCCAATATTGACCCCTCACTGCTAAGACCCGTCTGATTGATGTAACAAAGTGCTCCGGCACAACATTTTTAACTACCTGTTTTCAACCTAGCACCCAAGAGAAAGGCAACTTATGAGCGAGCAAAAGCCTATCACCCAGGTTCCCGATGGAAAGACCCCGTACTACACCACCCGTCAAAAACCGGCGACTGAGAAAGGTTTTGTCGGGTTTGAAACGGTCTGGAAAGCCCCGCACAAGGTGGCTGAGTACCAGACCCCGAAGAAGCCCTGAACCGGCTCCAAGGTTCTAAAGACTTGGCCTCCATGCCTGGGGGCTGAGCATGCTCTTTTGAGATCTCTCCAGGTCTGAGGGCGCCGGATAACCGGCGATCAATTCCCCAAATACTATACTCAGAGCCATCCGTGGCCTTTCCCAGGGTTGTCTTGCCATACCGCATAGGTCGATCCTGAGTCTGGCTGTTTTTTGAGCAGTAGGGTTTCATCCGGGTTCACGTATGGCAGATCGCCGTCTCCAGGTTTTTCACGCGGTCGCAAAGCACCTTTCTTTTACCAAGGCTGCCGAGTCTCTTTTCATGACGCAGCCGGCCGTGACGGCCCAGGTCCGCCAGCTGGAAGAGCACTTCAATACCCGGCTGTTTGACCGCACTCGGGGCCGCATTGCGCTCACCTCAGCCGGAAAACTGGCCCTTGAATATGCAGAAAAAATTCTCGACACCACGGCAGAACTTGATCAACGCCTGCACGAAATTGGCGGCAAGCTCAGTGGCCCCCTGCTGATTGGTGCCAGCACCACCCTCGCTGACTATCTGTTGCCCAAGGTGCTGGGTAACTACAAGGCTAGTTACCCAGCGGTAGTGCCGCAGCTTTTTGTCAATAATTCCGGCGTGGTGCAGTCTCGTGTGGCTGAACGCGCGCTGGACATCGGTTTTGTGGAAACTGAAATTCATCTGCCCTCTTTGGCGGCCGATATTTGCTGCAAGGATGAGTTGCTGGTCATTTGTGCACCCAGCCACCCCTTGGCCAATTTGACAAGTGTGGACGCTGAGCTACTGACGCAATATCCCTTTGTCAGCCGCGAAACGGGCTCTGGCACGCGGGATGTGATTGACAACTATCTGCGCACCACGGGTATTGCACCTGAAGCCATGCAGGTCATGATGGAACTGGGCAGCCCGGAAGCACTCAAGGGTCTGGTGGCCACCGGGGTGGGCTTCACCATCATGTCCAGTGCAACCGCCATCAACGAAGTCCAACTGGGTCAACTGATGCAGATCCCGCTGTCCCCCCGTCTGACTCGCAATCTCTATGTGGTCTACCCCAAGGAGCGCATTCATTCGCACCTGGTGTCCAGTTTCATTGACTTTGCCAAGCAAAGTTTGTTGAGCGCCCAGTAAGCCGGCCTTACTGCCAGATCCCGAGGTTTGCTGATCAGCTGCAGCCAGTCTTCAGGCAGACGGGCTGCAGTAGGCCAGAGGCAGGGCGCAAAAGGCTGTCTGTAGTTTGTAGCAGGACTGCAACCAGCCAGTGTCAAGGTGCAACCGAGGCCCAGACAAATTCTAGTTTTCCAGCGACTTGTAATACTTGCGCAGAATCTCCAGCACTTCAGGGCGACTGAACTCCGGTGGGACATCGGCGCCCTCGGACAGGGACTTGCGCAACTGGGTGCCGGATACCTGCAAGCGATCGGCATCGGTGTGGGGGCAGGTACGACCTGAGGCCATGCCGCCACACTTGTAGCACCAGAAGGAAATATCAATCTTCATGGGCTGGGTCTGCAGGGCATCCGGCGGCAGACGGTCAAAAATATGGTGCGCATCAAACGGGCCGTAGTAGCTCCCTACACCGGCATGATCGCGACCGACGATCTGATGCGAGCAACCATAGTTCTGACGAAACACGGCATGGAGCAGGGCTTCGCGCGGACCGGCATAGCGCATGTCCAGCGGGTAGCCAGCCTGCACCACCGTGTTCTCGACAAAGTATTTGTCCACCAGGGTGCCAATGGCCTGGGCGCGAACATCGGCAGGAATGTCACCCGGCTTGAGGTTGCCCAGCAGGGAGTGGATCAGAACGCCATCGCAGGTTTCAATGGCAACCTTGGCCAGATACTCATGGGAGCGGTGCATGGGGTTGCGCGTCTGAAATGCTGCCACCCGCGACCAACCCAGCTCCTCGAACATGGCCCGAGTCTGCTTGGGTGTCTTGAACAAATCGCCAAACTGCTCGGGAAAGCCCCCGGTGGACAGCACCTTGACCGGCCCGGCCAGATTCACATCGCCCTGACTCATGACTTGCTTGACACCGGGGTGTGCGCTGTCGGTGGTCAGGAAGACGGTGGCGCATTCATGGGCCTTGTCGATGCTGTATTTTTCAGTGATCCGCATGGTGGCCAGAATGCTGCCGTCGTCTGGATCGGTGAGTGCCACCTCACTGCCTACAGCGATGGTCTGAGCCTGCTCGCTGCTGGCCGACAGGGTGATGGGAATCGGCCAGAACAAGCCGCTGGCCATGCGCATGCCATCACAGACCCCTTGCCAGTCTGCCTTGGTCATGAAGCCGTCAAGCGGCGTAAAGCCACCAATGCCCAGCATGATCAGATCACCTTTTTCACGTGAGCTCACTTTCAGTGTTGGCATCGAGGCAGCCCGTTTCAATTCCTGGGCCAATACATTGCCTTCGAGCAACAACGCCTGAAGTCCACCGCCGCCGTGAGGTTCAACCAAAGCCATGCTTACATCTCCTAGTAAATTGGTGAGTACCGACCGCCCTGTCAGAGCGGTGGCATGGTGAAAGAAAAATAGTTCAACAGGGTCATCTTAAACAATGATCAGGCCAGATTACCGCAGCGATAGGCACACCTATAGCAGGTGGTGTTGCAAACTTCGGTGCCGACCTGCTTTTCAGGGGGAGCGACCGGGTCATGCAGAGGGGCAGAAGCCATTGGGAGATTAATCCAAGTCTGCGCCGATCCGTCTATCACCACCTAGGGTAATCCTTGACCTACCCGGATGGGTAATAGGATATCCTAGGGGGGTATAGGGTTCCTGCCATGTTTCCCAGTATTGAATCTACACCTGTGACCATCATTTCTCGCCCCGATGAGGCCCCCAATGGGGCTCTGCGCTCCTGGGCTGTGGATGACACCTCAGGGAAGTCAGCGCAGGACCAAGATGCCTATCGGAGTTATCTTGACGCCCTGCTTGGGGTGAGCGCTTCCAGCGCTGGACTTATCTTGGCCTGCAGTCCAGATGGTCAGACATGGGAGCGACTGGCCGCCAGTCACATCAAGAGCGAAACTTCTGCGCAACAGATTTTTTCAGCACTGCTTTGCGATGTGTGTGGTTCTCGGTTCGCATCAGACGAGCCAGCCTGGGTCGCCAGGCCTGAACAATGCCTGGGCAAGTGCATGGTTGGGGCTTGTTGCCAGGTAGTGAACCATTGCAGGGAGATGTTGATCGT
>Ga0075470_10000409_pt1 | contig 14240 bp, 12 predicted proteins | sample DEB19_08_DNA_4_FD_71482 | JGI IMG/M metagenome (GOLD analysis project Ga0075470, IMG submission 71482) | Aqueous microbial communities from the Delaware River and Bay under freshwater to marine salinity gradient to study organic matter... | ecosystem: Environmental > Aquatic > Marine > Coastal ... | reverse complement strand
CTTTTATCATCCCCTGAAAGTGGTGGAGGTTCGTCAGCGGGTGCTTGCGGGGGTGGCGCGGTTTGCGGCAACTGAGTGGCGCGAGGCATCAGCACGAGACGGATCGCGAGGTCAGCGTCTTCCTCAGTAACTTCAGTTCGTAGGCCGAGCGCTGCGCTTGCGCACGCGACGAGTCGGGCGAAGTGATCGGCGCGATGCCCTTCAACGCCCATCGCTATCGCCACTTCGATCAGTTGGCTTGCAATGCGTGAACTCACCGTCACTTCGGGAACGAGTTGTCGGGCGCTATAGATAACGCTCCTCATGAGTTCCAGTTCTTCGCTCCACTCTTCGTCGTGCGGGGTTAGATGTCGTCTCAAAATCTCGGCACGCGCATCATGCGCGGAGACCACCGGCAGCGTGACGATCATGCCAAGTCGATCGAGCAGATGGGCGCGGGGCACGCCCTCGGCAGGATCGAAACTCGTGAGTAGACAAAAACGCGTATCGAGGCGCCGACTGATTCCGTCCCGCTCGATCCGTACGCAGCCCTCATCGAGCGCGCCTAGCAGTAGATTGACCGTTTGATCCGGCAGTAGGTTGCAAGCCTCTGCGATGAGAGCGCTACCATTGGACTGTGCGAGTAACCCATCTCGAAAAATCTTTTTCCCGATGCGAAGCGTTGCCTCGACATCGAGTCCTCCTAGCAGGGCTTCCGTATCGCTACTTAGCGGAAGATCGATCGAATGAACATCCGGGACAAGCGTACTGAAGCCTTTCAACAAGGTGCTTTTCCCGCTACCAACCGGCGCAGAGAAAGCGATTCCTCGGAGTCGCGGTTCAACGGCCAGTAAAGACAGTGCCAGTCGCGGCGTATCGAACGCAAGAAGTGCCGGAAGTGGAAGCATCAAGGACGCTCAGTTCAGCGCATCACCGATCGCCCGTCGGACTCTCTCGTCGTCGGCAGCGGGCTCCAGAGGATCTTTTCGTAGTCGGTGGGCGAGTGCGAGCGGCGCAACGCGACCGACATGTGAGGGCAGGGCGATTTTTTGATTTTCGAGCGCCGCGAGCGCCATAGCAGAGCGAGTGATAGCGAGTTCACCGCGATGACCGTCGATGGCCAGTTTGTCGCAAAGCGAGGCAGCTAACGAAAGTGCTTCAGACGATACCTGGATGGACGGGCGAAGTTTCATTGCTCTAGAGAGCTTCGAACGAAGTTTTTTCTCCTCGGATGAGAAACGGAGTACGAACGCTTCGGGGTCTGCTTCGAAATCAAGTCGCCTACGAACGACTTCCATGCGCTGTTCAATGTTGGTGAGAGTACGGATACGAGCTTGCAGGCCGAAGCGATCGAGCAACTGCGGTCTAAGATCGCCTTCCTCAGGATTGCCGGAGCCCACGAGCACGAATCGCGCAGGATGGCGGACGCTCAAGCCTTCGCGCTCGACGACGTTAACGCCACTGGCTGCGACATCGAGGAGTAGGTCGACAAGATGATCCTCAAGTAGATTCACTTCGTCGATGTAGAGAAAACCGCGATGCGCAGCGGCAAGCAACCCTGCGGAAAAGGCTTGCACACCATCGACCAAGGCGCGCTCGATATCGACCGACCCGACGACGCGGTCTTCGGTGGCGCCGAGCGGTAAATCGACGACCGGGACTGATCGGCTGACCACCTTCGGTGAGGATGTCTGGAGACGATCGCAATGGGGGCAGCCCGGTGCGAGCTCGGCGGGGTCGCAGTTGAACGGGCAGCCGGCGACGAACTTGATCGGCGGCAGCAATCCCGCGAGTGCCCGGACTGCAGTGCTTTTCGCGGTACCGCGATGCCCAGTAACCAGAACTCCACCGATCGTGGGATCGACGACCGTGAGGAGGATCGCCTGCTTCAGCTCCTCCTGACCGACGATCGCTGAGAAAGGAAAACTATGTTGCACACAAACCCCAGGGTGGCGGAGGGAGATATCAAAGTGTCAACATAGCAAGACATATCGGGGTGTCAATCGGAAGGACGTACGAGATGCAAATCATCACCTTCATCGTCGGGATTGAGCGATTTAATGCCGGTATCTGGAGCGACGTCGGTCGAAGTCTCGCTGCAGCGGGTGCCGAGGTTCGTATCCGACAGTTTCATGACGCGCATGTCGATGCCGCCGACACGGATCTCGCGGAGGCGATACGAGATTCCGATGTCGTATTCATAAGTCTCATTAATATGCGCTCACAAGCAGATTGGCTTACTTCGCAACTTGAGCACTCACGCGCTACAGCGGTCTTTGCCTACGAGAGTATGCCGGAGGTGATGTCTCTGACTCGGGTTGGAGATCATCGTTTCAAGGAGAAAAAAGGAGAGGCGCCAAGAGCAGTCAAGTTCTTAATGAGACTGATTACGCGCGGACGCGACGAAGACACGCTGTACGCTTATACGAAACTCGTCAAGATCGCATCGAAAATGCTGCCGCTCATTCCGCAGAAACTCGCAGGGTTTCGAACATGGCTAGCGGTGAATCTCTATTGGAATCAGCCGGACGTCCGAAATATCACCGAAATGGTGAAGCTGATTCTTCGCGACTGCTTCGGCGTCGCTCTGAATGTCGCGCCGGTGGCGATTATCCCGACAATGGGGTGCTGGGATCCCGAATCCGGCGCGCTCTTCGACGATGTCGAGAGTTACCTCAAATGGGCAAAAAAGCAGGGTCGTTACCGCAAGGGACAGCCGCTCGTTGCCGTACTCGGCATGCGTAAACATGTTGTGCAGCGTTTCGCCTATCTTCGAGAACTCGTTGCCGGTATCGAAGCACGAGGGTATGCCGCGCTACCGATTTTTGTATCCGGTATCGAGGCTCATGTAGTTGTCCGAGAGTGGTTGATCGGCCAGCCTGTAGATGTCTTCGTTTCGACAATGGGGTTTTCAATCGTCGGTGGGCCTGCGTCATCGACTAAGCCAGGACAGCATCACGAGACAGCATCAGACTTATTAGCTTCACTTGATGTTCCGTACCTCGTCATTCAGCCCTTGCTTATGCAGAGCGAGGGCGAGTGGAAAGAGAGAGGTGTGGCGTCGATGCAATCGGTCGTGATGTACGACCTTCCCGAGATGGATGGCGTATCGAGTACGATTGCGCTCGGTGCGATCAAGGACGGTGAATTGGTGGTGGTTCCCGATCGCCTGGAGCGAGCGCTTGAGCAGATCGAGGGCTGGATTCGGCTTCGTCGCAAAGCTGCTTCAGAAAGGCGTGTTGCAATTGTTCTGTACAACTTTCCGCCAGGGCTCGGTAAGGCGGGCACGGCAGCGTTACTTGATGTTCCGGCGTCGGTATCCGGACTGCTACAACGACTCGCATCCGAAGGCTACGACATCGGATGCGCAGCGACAGAGCCCGACACCTTCGGTGAGCAGCTGAGCTCGCTCGCTGAGGGCACGAAATCCTTGGCGCTATCCTTAGCTGATTTCCGCAAATTGGTTGCAGACTCGATACGAGATCGAGTGGATCAATTTTGGGGTAGTGCTCCCGGCGATATTGCACCAGCAGGGCGCGATGCGATGCGTCTTGACGTACAGACTTTTGGGAATATTGCTATCGGTCTTCAGCCGCCCATGGGCGTTCCAGGCGATCCAATGAGGCTACTATTTGATCGGCGCTTCACCCCACACCACCAGTTTGTTGCGTTCTACGCATGGCTGAAGAAGGCGTGGAAAGCCGACGCCATCATTCACGTCGGAATGCACGGTACTGCAGAGTGGATGCCGGGACTGCAAGCCGCCCTCACCGCGAATTGTTGGTCTGATCAACTACTCGGTGGTGTTCCCCACCTTTATCTTTATCCGCTAAATAACCCGTCTGAGGCTGCTGTAGCCCGTCGCCGCGGATACGCCACGGTAATCAGTCATGCAATACCGCCATACGCGAGGGCGGGCACTTACAAGCAACTCGCTGAGGCGCGTCGTCGGATCGACGATCAAGCGGATACGCTCGAGTCGCTACTTCCGGAACTGACTCGTGACTCTAATGAGACCGTGGATAGCTACCGAAACAGAGCTACGCAATGGATTTCGATGATTGAAGAGCGACTGATCTTGGAAGGTCTGCATGTCTTCGGACGCTCACCCGACCCGGTCAGAGTCACTGCGTTGATCGAGGCAAGTTTGGAGGTTCCACGGTTCGGAAAGGCAGGATTTAGCGCCTTCTGCGCAACGCACGGACTACCGTCAGAAAAGATTTCTGATTTTCGTCAGACACTAATTTCTCAATCAGTCTTCGGTCAGGAGAGCGCGAGCAAGCTCTGGCGTTCGTTTGGGGGTGGAGAGTTGCCTCCAACGCTCATCGACTTCGTTACCGAGTCGCGCAGTATCCTGTCAGGCATTGCGCAGTGCTCTGGCGAACTGGACTCTGTCATCCATGCGTTGAACGGCGGGTTCGTTCGACCCGCTTACGGTGCGGACCCCGTCCGAATGGGAGCAGGCGCTTTGCCATCGGGACGCAACATTCACGGTATTGACCCATGGCGTCTTCCCACCGACGCGGCGCTCGAGCGCGGTCAAAAAATGGCCGAGCTTTTATTAGAGCGACATCGGAAGCAACACGGGGAATGGCCGCGAACTGTAGGTCAAACCCTGTGGGCAATGGACACTGTCAAAAGCGAAGGCGAGACGTTAGGAGTTGTTCTTGGTCTCGTAGGGGCCGAACCTGAGCGCGACGGTCAGGGAAAGATCTTCAAATTTCGACTGATCCCTACCGAGACGCTTGGTAGACCCCGCATCGACGTCTTACTGGATGTCTCATCAGTTTTCCGGGATACCTTCCAGATGTCTCTCGATCTGTTTGACGAGTTATTCCGAGAGGCATGCCTCGCCGATGAAGCGCCAGAAAATAACTATCTTCGTGCCCACATGCTCGAGATGATCGGACAGGGGCGATCAACCGAGGAGGCAACCGCGCGCATCTTTTCGCAAGCGCCGGGCCAGTACGGTAATGGAGTTGACGCGGTCATCGATGAGAGTCAATGGGAAGGTAAGGAGCAGCTCGCCGACCTCTACCAACAGCGAACGAGCTATCTTGCGGGAGGTAAGAGGGCAGGTCAGGCTGCGCCTGAGCTGCTTCGTAATCTCCTTGGGCGAGTCGACCATGTTTTTCAGGCCATTGATTCGGTCGAGTATGGTCTGACGGATATGACACATTACTACGGACATAGCGGCGCTTTGCGCCTCGCGGCAACAGGCGCTCGGACCTCGTCCGTACCGCTGACCTATGCTGAGAGCTTCACGGGCGAGGTTCGACTCAACGATAGTGATGAACTACTCAGAATTGAGGCGCGGGCAAAAATCCTAAATCCCAAGTGGTTTGAGGCGTTACTGGATCACGGTCACTCGGGCGCGGCCGAAATAAGTAATCGGTTTACTCATCTTTTAGGTTGGGGCGCTCTCGGGGGTGTGGATCAATGGGTGTTTGACGGTGCTGTTCAGACTTATCTATTCGATGAATCAGTACGAAAGCGCCTCGAGGAATCGAATCCTGAAGCGATGCGTAATGCAGTGAGTCGCCTGATCGAAGCAAATGGGAGAGGCTTATGGAAGGCCGACCAAGAAACCCTCGATAGATTGCAAACGCTCTACAGTGATATTGAGGATCGCCTTGAAGGGATCACCGCCGCCGCATGATTTGGAATCCCAGAGCCTAGGAGAAACGATATGTTTACCTTTGATACTTTTGGATCGTTTTTGTTACGAATCTTGATTGCTTTCGTTTTCGTGGTGATGGCAATCGAAAAGCTCTCGGTAGAGCTATTCCCCATTCATGCATTTGAGGGTGTTGGTATCGGAGATTGGATTCTTTTGATCGTAGGCATCTTTGAGCTAATCGGGGCGATAGGCTTGGTATTTACAAGGGCGTCTTTTTGGTCTGCTACATTTCTTGCGTTCGTAACGGCTGGTGCAATCTTAATAAATTTATCAATGGCGACTGGTAGCCTTTTAACTGAGATTGCGTTGCTACTCGCGTTGATCGCGGTCATTATCGATAAACGAATTGAGACAGCGCGGGCGACAAAACTCATAGCTAGCTGAATACGGATAAAAAATTACTTTCTATGCTTTGAATTGCGGATAGCTCCAGCTCGTGACTTTAAGCATTAAACACGTCAAAAGCACGTTAGTTACATACACATTCTCTTACACACGGAATTTAGAAATGTGAAAGTGATTGATCGCCAACGGGACTGAGTGCGTTAGTTCTTCTCATAATCCCTTGGTCCTTGGTTCGAATCCAAGCGGGCCCAGTTCTATCAATCGGTCAGTCGAGATTACCAATCTTTAGCCGCCAGCCTCCTTGCGCCCGGGCCCGTCGCTGATCCCTGGGCCAAGATCATCGTCGAAGGCGTCATTCCTGAAGGCCTCCAGTCGTTCGAGTACGAGTCGCCATTTGCGCGCTTCCAGCAGCGACCACCCGCAGACCGCGACAAATGCGAGACACGCCACGACTAGGGCGCCTGTGCCACCGGGAGCCGACGCACGAATTCCCAGTGGACCCGCAAGTGAGAAGCCCACAGCGATGCCCAAGGGTCCGCCGATATAACCCAGGCGTGCAAACAGCAACCCGAGTCGCGCACGTCGGCGCAGGAAATTCCGGTAGGATTCTGCGGTGTCGGCCTGGGCACGCCAGACGCTTCGGCGCACCAAAGCGGTGACGGCCGGCATCGCGATTGCAAATGCCGACAAACCGAGCAAGGTGACTCGGCTAAAGCCTCGCGCATCTGTTGCCCACCATACAAAGATTACAGCGCTGACGATCGAGAGTGCCGCCTCTGCGGCGATCTCGTATTGCAAGCGTTTCTTCTCGCGTGCAGCCAGAGTGCGAAAATGCTCGAGCGTCTCGCGCTCGTCTGACCGCTCGCGCCAGAGTCCTTGAAGATTCGTCCAGTCGTTCAGGTCGTTGCTCATTGCGTCACCATCGCTTCGCGCAGCGCCGCTCTTGCGCGGGTCGCGCGTGTGGAAACCGCGCCTTCGTTAATTCCGAGCGTCTGGGCGATCTCCTGTGTGGAAAATCCCTCGAGTATCAGCATCGCGACTTCGCGCAATCCGGTCGGCAAGGTTGCGACCGCTGCTGTCAGCCGGCGGCTCAGGTCTGCTCGTTCGACGGAATCTTCGGGGCCTTCGCGATCCGAGGGGAGGGTATCGCTGAGCTCGGAGCGCTTAGGTTCTCGCACGGCTCGGCGCACGTGACTTACGCACACGTTATGAGTCACGCGTGCGACGAAGGTCCGGAGCGTGCAGTCACCGCGCCAGGACGGCGCCGCGCGCCATAGCGCCAGTATCACTTCCTGCTTCAGGTCGTCGCAAATTGCCGAATTCGTTTCGAACGTCGCGACGATGCGCGAGATCAGGCCGATGTGTTGCTCGAGAATCGTATCGAAAACGCTTTCGGTCACCGTTGATTGCCTACCCGGCGGCGGGACGGGATGGCTCGACTGCGATCCCACGCCTTGCCGCGAATGCCGTGATCCGCAGGGCAAGCCACCACATAGGATGGAAAAGGATGAAGATGACCACCCAGAACGCTGCCGGACCCTCTCCGACAAGGCTCTGTACCTCTATCGCCAACGGCGTCACCAGGTCCGGCACGTTAAAGCCGATCAATGTGTTGTTCATCGAAGCGAACGCCTTGAAGATCAACATCACAAGCGGAAGCGCAAGGTAGTGGAGCACGGACTTCGGTATGTTCTTCGATGAGAATGGATTCAGATAGAAATAGTTGAACACTGCGCGTTCGGGTCGGGCGAGGTAGCGCGGGTCGATCCGGTCGGCGTTGCGTAACGCCCAGACAAGCATGCCTGCGGTAAAGAGCAGCATCGCGCCGTTGATTAACAGTATACGCTCTACGGCAAGCAGTCCCTCGGGCGTCGCAACGGCGTGATTGAACTCCTGCCCTGCGCCTATGGAGGACGCCCAGAGCGTCGTGCCGACGTCGGCGGCGGTGAGCAGAATGAACGCGCAAACATATATTGAGACGATCCGGAACATAGGGCCTCCTAGTCTGGCTCCTACAGTCGCCGTGACCCGGAAAACCTTACATTCCCAGCGGGAGCTACAACCACGGCTCTCGGTGGGTCCGTATCACCGTGGTTGGGGAGTGCCACCGTGATCCCTTCGTCCGCAGGTGTGAATCCAAGCGGGCCCAGTCTTCCAGCGAAGACAGACTCTCAGCCCATCGGACAAATGGATCTTGAAATCGCGGGGACCAAACACGCGTTTTGACACTGGTCTACGTGTTATGCGTAATATTGCATAATGCGATCTGAGTCGCTAGGCTATGCGCATGAAACCCGTTGTTTGGCTCGGTAGCTCGAAGGCCGACCTTAAAGCCTTTCCCGCAGAGGCGATGGACGATACGGGGCACCAGCTTTTTCGGGTCCAGCGTGGACTCGATCCGGACGACTGGAAGCCAATGACGTCGATTGGAGTAGGCGTGCGCGAAATTCGGGTTCGCGATTCATCTGGAGCATTTCGTACGATCTATCTTGCGACGCGACCCGAGGCGATATACGTCCTGCATTGCTTTCGGAAGAAGTCACAGAAAACAACCCGTGAAGATATTGAATTAGCTCGGCAGCGACTCGCCCGAATCCCAAGGAAAACATCACATGACTAAACGGAAAGTACAGAGCGTATTTCGTGATCTCTATCCAGAAGATCAGGCTGCGGAAATGGAAATGCGTTCACTCCTACTTCAGGGCCTGAGTAGCTGGCTCGCTAAATCTGGCATGACGCAGACTGAAGCGGCGAAAGTTCTCGCTGTTACTCAGGCCAGAGTCTCGGACATCAAGCGAGGCAAGATCAGCTCCTTCAGTCTCGACTTGCTCGTTCGGCTCGCGGCAAGGGCAGGACTGAACCCGAAACTGAAGTTGGTAGCTTGAGACGCTAATCAGAGCTCTCTTTGATAGAGCGCTGACGCATGTCGGTGTCAAAAAGACAGTAGTTAAATACACATTCTCTTACACACAGCCTAGGTGAAACCCGGTTCACTTCAGGCTATCGAAAGCTCCGAAACCCACCTAAACTTCGCCGGTGTTTCGTCATGACATGATTTGCTGCCGCGGTATGCATGGCGGAGAACTAGACTGTATGCCACCCAAGCGTCTTATCGACGAGTGCGTAGCTGCAGTCCGCGCCACCACGACCCCCTGGCTCCATATTCCCCCAGTATTAGCGCCAGGCGTGGCGCTGATGATCTAGCGCGTGTTACTGCGTTTCGACAATGTATCGCTAGCTTTTGGCTCGCGACCTCTGCTCGATCACGTTTCATTGCTCGTCGACGAGGGCGAGCGCGTGTGTCTCGTCGGTCGAAACGGCGAGGGGAAGTCGTCGTTGTTACGCCTAGTCGCCGGACTGGCCACCCCCGATGACGGAACCATTTGGAGCCGGCCCGGTGCCCGGATCGCGATGCTGACGCAAGATCTCGATACCGTGGCCGACGCCTGCGTGCGCGATATCGTCGAAGGTGGATTGCCAGCCGACTCCGGTGAAGTTTGGGAAACCACGCCGCGCATCGATGCGGTGATGTCGCGACTCGGACTCAATGGCGCGGCGCAGTTTGCTTCGCTGTCGGGCGGTTGGCGTCGTCGTGCGTTGCTCGGTCGTGCGCTCGTCGGCGATCCCGACGTGTTATTGCTCGATGAGCCTACCAACCATCTCGACATCGCCGCAATCGAATGGCTCGAAGACGCGATGCTGTCATTCCGCGGTGCACTGCTTTTTGTCAGTCACGATCGTGCCTTCGTCAATCGACTTGCGACGCGAGTCGTCGAACTCGATCGCGGCCATTTAAGTTCATGGCCAGGCAACTACGACGATTTCGTGACGCGGAAAACGCTACAACTCGAAAATGAAGCAAAGGCAAACGCAGATTTCGATCGCAAGCTTGCCGAAGAAGAAGTGTGGATCCGTAAAGGCGTCGAAGCGCGCCGCACGCGTAACGAGGGTCGTGTGCGCGCGTTGATGGCGATGCGTAGTGAACGTCGTGCGCGTCGCGAGCGGATTGGGCGCGCGAAGTTCACGGTCGCCGAAGCGAGTGAGTCGGGCAAGCGGGTGTTCGAAGCTGAGCGTGTGAGTGTGTCATTCGACGATCATGTCGTCATTCGCGATCTTAACCTCAAGATTCAGCGCGGCGATCGAGTCGGCATCGTTGGTCCGAACGGCGGAGGAAAAAGTACGCTATTGAGGTTGTTGAGGGGCGAACTCGAGCCGTCGACAGGTAAAGTCATCCGCGGCGCGCGTCTTGAAGCGGCTTACTACGACCAGCAGCGCGCTCGGCTCAATCTGTCTGCTTCCGTGCAAGACAACGTCAACGACGGTAATACGTTCGTACCGATCGGCGGTGAGAATCGCCACGTTTCGGGATATCTACGCGACTTCCTGTTTCGGCCGGATCAATTACGGACACCGGCGTCCGCGTTGTCTGGCGGGGAGCGTAATCGGCTGTTGCTCGCAAAGCTGTTCGCCCGCCCAGCAAATTTATTGGTGCTCGATGAGCCTACGAACGATCTCGATCTCGACACGCTCGAACTACTCGAGGAGCGCGTCGCCGACTTCGACGGTACTTTGCTACTTGTGAGTCACGATCGCGCGTTTCTCGACCGGGTCGTCACTAGCCTGCTCGTGCTCGAGGGTGAGGGTCAGGTGCAGGAATTTATTGGCGGCTGGACCGATTATGCTAATTGGCGCGCGGCACGACCGCATACCCCTGCGCCGCCACGGGAACCCGCCTCATCACGGCAGTCCGAAACACCTGGCGTGCACGCCAAAGAATCGACGTTACCGCGATCGCGGCGTCTTTCGTTTAAAGAGCAACGCGAGTTCGACAGCTTGCCAGCGACGATCGAATCGCTCGAAAACGATAAGTCCGAGCTCGAACGCGCGGTGGCCGATCCGGCGTTCTATCAGCGCCCGCAAGACGAAGTACGTCGCGCGCTCACGACTCTGCAATCCTTAGGCGCTGAAATCGATGCAGCGTATGCCCGGTGGGCGGAACTCGAGGCGCTGCGCGGCTGAGCTTCCTGTATACTTCTTACCGATGAAGTTCTCCGATCTCGGGCTCTCGCCCGAGTTGCTGCGTGCGGTCGCAGAAAAAGGCTACGACACCCCCACACCCATCCAGCAGCAGGCGATCCCGGCAGTGCTCGGCGGGCGAGATGTACTTGCCGGGGCGCAAACGGGCACTGGAAAAACTGCGGGCTTCGTGTTGCCGTTGTTGCAGCGCTTAGTCGCAGCGGATGGTCGAACGCCGCGTGTTTTGGTGTTGACACCCACCCGCGAGTTGGCGGCGCAAGTCGCCGAAAGCGCGCGTGGCTACGGCCGCTACACCAATCTGCGTGCGGCCGTGGTCTTCGGCGGTGTCAGCGAAAAACCGCAGATCGGGGCACTACGCTCAGGCTGCGATATGTTGATTGCTACACCTGGTCGTTTGCTCGACCTCGTCGATCAAGGTGCGCTCGATCTATCAAAAGTCAAGCATTTCGTCCTCGATGAAGCCGACCGTATGCTCGATATGGGCTTCATCCACGCTATAAAACGTATCATCCGTTTACTACCACCATCCCGACAGAATTTGATGTTCTCCGCCACATACTCCGACGATATTCGGGATCTCTCTGCGCGTTTTCTGCGCGACCCGATCTCGATCGAAGTCGCGCCGCGTAACACGACCGCCGAACGAGTTGAGCAGGTCGCTTTTGCAGTTCCCAAAGAAATGAAGCGTCATTTGCTCGTGCACCTATTCGATCATGGCGCCTCAGGCGAGGGTACATGGCATCAAGTGCTGGTATTCACGCGCACCAAGCACGGGGCAAATCGACTTGCACAGCACCTCGAGAGCGCCGGAATCCGCAGCGCTGCAATCCACGGCAACAAGAGCCAAGCGGCTCGGGTGCGAGCGCTCGCAGACTTCAAGGCGGGAAACATCGCGGCCTTGGTGGCCACGGAGGTCGCGTCACGCGGTCTTGATATCAAAGAATTGCCGCAGGTAGTCAATTATGAACTGCCGAATGTCCCCGAGGATTACGTGCACCGTATCGGTCGCACAGCACGTGCGGGTTCAACGGGTCGGGCGGTATCGTTGGTTTCGTCAGATGAAACTGGCTTGCTAAGGGATATCGAACGCACGATGCGTCGCAGCGTGCCGTTTTTGCCGACACCGAAATTCGAGGTGCGCGAGCCGAAGCCGCCGGTCAACCGCCCGAAGGCTTCACTGGAAAAGCGAGCCCCGGCCGCTCCGCGACCAAAGGGTCCCGGTGGTCGCCCCGGAGCTCGATCAAACCGTCCGGGACGGTTCCGCAGGGGCCGTAAAGCTTTTTAAGTAATCTCGCGAGATCTTCGAAAGCCACCTGCGTCATCGCCGTGTATTCGACACATATCGCCGCCCGACGAACATTTATGCGCTTCGTGGGGTCGAGCTTCGGGGCGGAGCAATCTATATCCGAAACGCCGATAAACTAAGATCACTCAGTGGAGAGTCGTCTAGATCTTGATAGCTTGCAGTCAAAGTCTGAGCGATAGGCGCATCAGCGTCGGCCCGTCTAGACTGTAGACCGACTCACTACTCAATATCGGGGGACGTCAAACCATGATCACAGCAATATATGCGGGGATTTCGGGACTGTTGCTTGTTGTGCTGTACGTACGGATCAGTCAGCGCCGCCTAGCAACGAAGATCGGAGTGGGCTCGGGCGGTGACGCAGAGCTCGAGCAACGGGTCCGAGCGCACGGAAACCTGGTTGAATCCGCGCCGTTTGCGCTCATCCTGCTATATCTGATTGAGCAGACCGGGTTGAGCTCAACATATATTCATCTACTCGGTGCGGCGTTTGTTATCGCCCGTCTTGCTCATGCACAGGGGATGTCTAGCACGACGGGTCGTTCGACGGGTCGATTCGTCGGGTCGCTTGGCACGGTAATTTTACTTTTCGTGATGTCTGCACTTCTTATCGCGAGAACTATTGGCGCTTAAGTTGCGCTTGTAAGTGTCAAAAACTGACCCGTATATGACCGCAAAATTCTTGCATGCGATTCGCGCAATTCAAACGTTAGGAGATCTATTAACTAACGAGCGTTCGTCGACGACTCCTGATAAGAGGGATCGGCCCCTTCGTTGAGCGCTATCAGCGTGAGATATTTTTCGAGTACGTAATGCGCCTCTGCGAGAGCAATAACATAGCCACGCCAACCATCTAGAAAGCCAAGACGAAGAACATAGCTTCGGATAAATCGCCACGCCGGATTGATCAAGCACGCGAGCGAGTTCGTTCGGCGCCCCTCGCGATGCCAGGCCTCCGCCATCAAGCGCGCATAGCTCGATAACTTTCGGAGTTGATCGTGAATGTCGGAGTACGACTCATGATAAATCGTCGCATCCAGAGATGCCGTCGCCCCGACACATTTAACATGCTCATGAATCTCACGTCCGACGACCTGAGCGCGACGTCGGTCAAAGAGGCGAAGACCGCGACCGCTACGCCAATCGCCGTTACGGATGTACTTTCCGTAGTACTTATTGAGTCTGTGTAACCAGTAGCCATCTACCTGATCGAGACGACCGGAGTCACGCAGCTCTTGAATCTTTACAGCTGCATCCGGAGCAAGTTGCTCGTCTGCGTCAAGAAACAAGATCCAATTGTGCTGCGCGGCCTCGATTGTAAATTCACGTTGGGACCGAAATCCCGGCCAATCGCGCTCAATTACATCAGAACCGAGAGATCTTGCGATATCGCGCGTTGAATCGGTGGAATGCGAATCGACGACCAGAATCTGGTCACAAAAAGAAACAGAAGAGATACAGCGCTCAATGTTTTCTTCTTCGTTATAAGTCAAAATACATGCAGAAATCTTCAGCGACATGTCCGCTATGCTCGATTGGTGCACTCGAAAAGCAGAGCGTATGTCACCCTTGAGACTTAGCGGTCGATTTTTGTTGCGTCTTAAATATTCTTCACGCTTTTATTCACAAAAGCTGACAGTCCCTCGAGCGCTCGCGATCTCCGTCGCGAAATTGTCGACTGCGAATACTGCTATGCGACTTGGGCGTAGCGAACAGAGCCGGCGGACGTCCTCGCGTCAGGCAACCTGCTCAGGGGCGAATGATTTCGCGACGGCGGCGTTTCGATAGAGAGTGTTTACGCCGCCTGGAGGGAAGTCGGTAAAGAGCGGTGAGGTCGGATCCTTCCAGAGTGGGTGACGGGGTGACACCAGCGCGATCGCATAGATCGGTTGGTGC
>Ga0075470_10000408_pt1 | contig 14270 bp, 18 predicted proteins | sample DEB19_08_DNA_4_FD_71482 | JGI IMG/M metagenome (GOLD analysis project Ga0075470, IMG submission 71482) | Aqueous microbial communities from the Delaware River and Bay under freshwater to marine salinity gradient to study organic matter... | ecosystem: Environmental > Aquatic > Marine > Coastal ... | reverse complement strand
GGGGAGGATTTTTTCATAAATATTTTTGCCAGCGGCGGTGGGTTAGTTCCACGTATTCCTTTTGGGCCAATCGAAGCATAACCCATCGTAATACTCAGGAACCACCGTCTCTGGCCAAGGTATAAATATATATGTTCTATATGTTAGTAGGTATTGACTATTCTATAACTAGCCCAGCCATCTGTCTTTATGACGAGAAACGAGAATTTTGTTTTAAAAATTGTTCGTTTTATTTTCTTACCAATACAAAAAAATATGCAGACAAAATAGCACCAAACATAAATGGTGAAAGTTTTGAAGATTATGCATATGATACTGAAAGATTTGACACAATATCAGAATGGGCAACTAACCTCTGCATTGGGGCAGAAGATGTTGCGATTGAAGGATATTCTTATGGATCTCACGGCAGAGTATTCAACTTGGCTGAAAATTGTGGAATATTGAAATACAAATTGCACAAACTTGGTGTACCAGTAACAGTCGTGGAACCTTCAAGAGTAAAGAAGTTAGCAACGGGGAAAGGAAATGCAGACAAGCAGGCCATGTATGAGGCATTTGTGAGCGAAACCAAGGTTGATCTTCTGTCTGTATTTGAACAAAAAAGCCTGGGAAATCCCGTGACTGACGTTATAGACAGTTATTACATACTTAAATCATTGATTCAAACCAAATCTCAACGAACATAACGGCCACCGTTCATCTTGTATGAATTTTCCAGCTTTTCATGGTATCTCTGTGGGACGTTGCTTTTTACTCGGTCGATGACTTCTTTCCAAGCCCCACCATTCACCTTAGATGCGGTGAGTGTGGTGTCCATTGCAATACCATTTCTTTGCATTGCCCAGTTTTTTTCAATTCCTTTTTTCTTGCATTTGGGACACTTGTCCTTAATAGGATTGTCGCACTCGCTCATTTTTAAAAAAATGTCAAACTCATGAGAGCATTTTTTGCAACGAAATGAATAATTAGGCATCGTTTTTCTTTCTAAAGGTAATTAGAGTACTTTCAAAGAGGAATCCGTGGGAAGGTTCCTTTGGTTTGTTTTTAAGAGTCATTTTTGCTTCCTTAGGTGTTCTATTTCCCTTGTCAAGGTTGCAATCGCGGCACGCTGCAACCATGTTGACCCAAGAAGAAGCCCCGCCCTTGGACCGAGGAAGTATATGATCTATGGTTGCGTCTTTGTCTGTGAGGTCTATTCCACAGTACTGACAACAATAAAGATCGCGTCGCAATATGTTTTGGCGCGTTGGCGCTGCTTTTTTGTATGGCAATTTAACATAATATTTTAATATCAAAACTTTAGGAATTTTTACGATTTTGGATACAGAAACTACTTCGTAATATTCGTTGGTTTCATCTCCCCAAACCTTGTCTCTTGATATTAATTTGTATGCTTTACTAACGGTAATGATATTAAGAGGGGTGTTGTCTTGATTTAGCAAGAGTACCTGCTTCTTCATACCTTTTAAGTATTTATGGAAATCTAAATATTTAACAGCCATGGATGATATAAAAAATAGACAATTTTATTCGGATATGAAAAAATTTGGTCAACTTTCACGCCACCCAACAGGAAACGAAAAAAAACCAAATCCTTCTTATTTAGAGACAATAAAAGAAATTGCCGAAAATCGGACAATAAACAAACCAAAGTCTTTCAACGTAAATATTAACTCACCAGATATAATAAGTCAAGCAATTTCTTTCAACGCTGCACAAAATTCAAAAGGAAATTCCAAGGACTCAAAATATTCTAAAAACAAATTTGGAAATCCTTTCAAGGCAATAAATGAAGGACTTTTTGATGATATGGTCAAAGGTTTAAAAGAAAGAACAGACAAAGCAAGAATTGTTGCGGGTATGGGTGTAGGCGAAGAAGTCGATGAGTCAGAACTTCAACAAGATATTGCATCACAGGAATCAGCATTACAACAAGAAATTAAAGATTCTGGTGGTCAACCAAATGAAAATCAACGTAGACGGCTAAGAGATTTAAATGCAAGAAAGGATGTTCTTGCAGGTCAGCAAGCTGACAAAGAACTTCAAAATAGTTATCCCTTCTTATATCCACGAGAAAAAGATGCCCAAAAGAAATCTGACACTGATTCCAGTGAAACTGAGCCAGCAACACCAACTCAAGCTTATGAAATAGAAGGAATGAAGGATGATAAGTCCAACCTTGAAGGATTAAGAAAGGCTTCCGAAGAACAAGGTGGTCTTCCACCCGATCTTTATAAGGGTGGTGTCACGCCAAAAACCGAAGAACCCAAACCAGCTTCTCCCACAACACCTTCTTCTACCGAAGTTGGTTCGATGAAGAAAGAAAAATCAAAAGAATTTTTGGATCTTCAACGAAGAACCGATGATAATATAGATGCAATGGCTCGTGCCCGCGCTATGCCTGGTGGATATGGAGAGGGGGGTGGTGCCGAGGGTAATGCGAGAAGAAGAGCAGAAAGACAAGCCAGAAACGCAGCAATTGCTAATGCAAACATAGAAGCAGGTAGAATTAAGAGAGAAAGTCAGCGAACACCAGAAGCTGTCGCAGAGAGAGAAGCCAGAGATGCAAGAATAAAGGACAGGAAAGATAGAGAAGGTTTAGTAGACCGCTCTGCTCCCCTTGCTGCAAAAAATCTGTTGAATCAAAGAGATGCAAGTGGAAGAGTCAAAACACCAGAAGAACTAACAGCAGAAGCTGGTGCAGAAAAAAGCAAACTCCAGGCGTCAATAGATAAATCTAAAGCCGAGAGAGAAGCTATGATGGATGCAAAAGTTGCTGAATTAAAGAAAAAAAATCAATCCGAACAAGGTTCCTCGCGGCCAACACCATCCTATACAACTTCTGGATCACCAACAAACAGAACTACAGCTTCACCGACTGGACAAACACCGAGTGGTGGTCAAAGCGGTAAATTTGGTGGTAATTTATCGTCTTCTGGGCAGTCTATTGTTGATAGAGCTAATAATGTAACAACCGGTGGTCAAAGTGGAGTGTTTGGAGAACCCCCGGTTTCAAGAACATCAGACGGACGTGCTTTTTCTCCAAAACCCGGATTTGTAAAGGACAGAGAAGCTGAGGATTCCGAAGCAAAGGCAGCTGGTTCTTCAATAAAAACTCTTTCCAGTGGAAATAGAGTTGGGGTTCAACCCAAGGAATCCAGCATGTCAGGCAGTCAAGTGAATGACAGACTTCAAAATTCCATAAAGAAAAACAAACCAAATGAAAGAACATTGGCATGAGCAATTATCTAACAGAATATTATTTTAATAAACATCAAATGTTAGAAAAACGATTAAAAGAGCTAACAGAACAATTGGTTTTTTTAAATGAACAAAAAAAGAAACCAACTGCAGCTCAAAGAGCTATTTTAAAACAAGCAGATGAGCTGCTTGGTAAAAAAAATCTTACGCCCGAACAAAGCAAAATTTTAGCTCAAGCGACTATAATTCAAAGAGACTTGAGTTCCGAACCCCTTAAAGGTAAAGCTCCCCCAACAGTAGAAAATAGCAAAGGAGTTCAACCAACATCTGGTTCTCCTATAGGAGTAGCACCAGATGGTTACGAAATATATCAAACGGGCGATGGACCAACAATTAAACAACCGCTGTTAGATATTCATGGAAAGCCTCTTAACTTAAATAATGTCAATTTTGATGTTCCTAAACACATAAGAACTCTAGAAGGTATACTAGATGATATGGAGGGAAGAGGAAAACGAATTCGTCTTTCTCCAAAGTTTTCTCCAGAATCAGGATCTTTTGCTGCTCCACAATCAATTAAAGATATTCTCGATCCTGATACAGGATTTATTAAGGATGATAGACCAAAGGTATTATCTCATTATGAAATTGATCCAAACACAGGTAAACCAAAACCAGTGATGACAAAAACAGGAATGAGTTCATATAGAACATTGGAAAAGTTAATAAATGCAAAGGATGCTGTTGATTGGAAGGGACCCTTTGGTAGTCCATTTGATGCCAGAATAGATGTGTCTAGCGATAAGCAAATCAGATTAAAAGATTTTTACAATAGCGGAAAAGTGGGACCAGAAGTTACGCAGATTCGAACAATTTCCGGTAATCCCGTTGTACCAGATTCGACATCTACCATAGCCCCTTCTGATAAATTGAACTTCGATACGTTAGATAATTCTGGCGCAAATGCAAAATCTACACCAAAACCACCATCTCCGGAATCTTTGAGCAATGCTCAAGTTATTCCTCCCGATGCTGATCTTTCAAAACTTCCACCGTCACCAGAAACTCCTTTGGTTAAGATTGAAGAACCAAAAGCACCAACTGTTGGTGATAAAATAACAAAATTAACAAAAACCGGATTAGAAGGTGTTGAGGGATCTGCCAAGAAAGTTGCATCTGCAGTATCAACCCAATTCCCAACACCAATTAAATCTTACCCAAAAGAAATAGCAAAGGAAGCGGGGGGTGCTATAAAGGGACTGTTTACGCTTCCTGGAGTTGCTGGTCTTGGTGGTGCTATTGCTGCTGGGTATGGATTAGAAAAAGCAGCTGAAGCCACAGGAATAGAAAGTTTAAAATCAAATTACGTAAAATTGCCTGTTGAATTTGCTGCAGGAGCAGCAACTGATGTAGCTACGTCACAAATCATGAAACAAGGATTGAAATCCCTTGGAACACGAGCTGCTCTTGGAAGCATTGGTGGGGGTGCAGCAGCTGGTTTGGCTGTTGGTGCGGCCGCTGCCCTTGGATATGAAGCCGGAAAAGCAATTTCAGGAATTGAAGTGGATGAAAAAGGAACAACGGTTTCAGATGTGATGGGCAAGGGAATATATGATGTGTTTGGCAAAGTTACCGGACAAGGGACTTCAGCGAAACAACTTAATACAAAAGCAACAGGTATTGCTGGCGGAAATGTTGCCGTTAAAGCGCAGCGTGAACGGGAAGATCAGGAAGAAGAAGAAAGATTGAAAAAATTTAAAGAATTTTTTGGATCAGCTCAGCCAACTGGAGAAACTGCAAATGTTTGATAGATCATACATTTTTGAATTGCTTGAACATCGTTACCAAAAACGAGTAGAAACAGGAACTTTAAATGAGTTTGTTGTTTTAGAACCACTTGCAAGAGAAGCAGTAGCAGCAGCATCACCAGCTGTCAGAAGAGCATTAGAAGATATCTTTGGTCGTGTATTTACTACAGGAGCAGCAGAAACTATAGTGGGTGCTGCTGCAAAAGATGCAGCAACTAGAGTTGGGTTGCCAACACCGCAAATAAGGGGGGCTCCCACACAAGCTCCACCAATGGTTCCAGAACCTATTCCAACCATTCCTGTGACCAGACCAGAACCATCTGTTCCTGGAGAAGTTACTCCAGATATAATTCCACCAAAACCAACAGAAATTGTTCCACCAAAAGAAAGACCGCCTGCTGTTGAACCGGAACCAGAACACATACCGGGTACTAAGCCAAAAGAGGAACCAAAACCAGAACCCGAGCCAAAACCACAAACTGAGCCGGGAACTCCACCACGTAAACCGCGTAAACCAGAAGAACCACGTGAACCGGGTGAAGGTGAAAAACCCGATGAAGGTGAAAAGCCAGGTGAACGTGAAAAGCCTGGTGAAAAACCCGATGAAGGTGAAAAACCCGATGAAGGTGAAAAACCCGATGAAGGTGAAAAACCCGATGAAGGTGAAAAACCCGATGAAGGTGAAAAGCCAGGTGAACGAGGAAAACCCGGTGAAAAAGGTAAACCTGGTGAACGAGGAAAACCCGGTGAAAAAGGTAAACCTGGTGAACGAGGAAAACCCGGTGAACGAGGAAAACCCGGTGAAAAAGGTAAACCCAGTGAACGAGGAAAACCCAGTGAACGAGGTAAACCCAGTGAACGAGGAAAACCTGGTGAAGGAGGAGAAGGTAAAACAGGAATCCCTCCTAAAACGAGAGTTCGGCCTCGACTTCCAATGATTCCACCGATTATGGGAAATATTGGTGGTTCTCCAAACACTGGATACTATGCCTATGAACAGGGTAGACCGCAAAATATTAATCTTGGATTAGGTTGGGAGGCAATAGGCCAATTTGCCCGCCGACAAGTCATTGCCTAAATAATTGTATATCACATATTTTGTGTTATAATCTTCATAAGCAATGGATACAAATAAAAAATTATTTACGCATAAGCCAATATTATTAGAAGGCTCAATAAAAGAAGCACCCTCCGAAGGAATCCGGTTATATGAGACTCCGGATGGTGTTTTCCCTTCAGTCACAACCGTTACTGGTTTTCGAAAACAAAAGTTTTTTGCGGAGTGGAGAAACAAAAATCCTGAAGAAAGTAAACGGGTAACTTCGCGAGGAACAAAATTTCACAGCTTGATCGAATCATATCTTAAAAATGAAGATTTGGATATGGATAATCAACATTCTAACAACAAAGCACTTTTTTCCATTCTTAAGCCTGAAATAGACAAAATAGATAATATCGTTGCGTTGGAAACTCCTTTATGGTCAAAAGTTCTTGGACTGGCTGGTCGAACAGATTGTATTGCTGACTATGATGGAAAACTTTCAATCATTGATTTTAAAGCAAGCACAAAAGAAAAAAGAAAGCAAGATGTTGACAATTATTTTCTGCAAGCAACTGCTTATGCATTGATGTTTCAAGATAGGACTGGAATAATCGTTGACAATTTTGCCATTTTGATTGCTTGTGAAGATGGAACAAAGCAAGTTTTTCAAGGCAACCCTCTAAAGTACGTAAGAGGATTGAAAGATGCAATATTAGACTACAGGACTGAAAATGGATTATTATCAACCACGAACCCTTGAAAGTGATGTAAACAGAGTTGGAAGCAAACTTTGGTGCATGATGAATGAAAATTCAAAAGCAGCAAACAATAGAAATTGGTTTGTGCAACAAAACGGGGGATTTTTCAGCAAGATTGGAAGACAGTGGTTGTGGACCAGTGCTGTAAAGGAAAAAAATGGATATTGGTTAAAACGTGTTGATACCGAGGAAAAGGTTTTTTTTGAAAATATGACCGAATTCGGAAATCAACATGGTCTTACTCCTGTAAAAATTTGTGAACTTTTAAATGGCAAAAGAAAAACCTATAAAGGATGGACTGCAGTTGAAATACGAGAAGTGAAGGATGGAGTAGGTTCCCATGAAAAAGTCAAGGAAGAGACACCAAAGAAGATTGCCATAACAAAAACACACATATTCATAGATATGGCAACCAAACAACAGGTTGTTGTTCCAAACCTCTTTCAATTTGCCAAAGCCAATAATTTTGATTACACCAGCCTTAAAAAGTTGGCAAAAGGAAAAATAAAGTCCTATAAAAATTTAAAATTATATAATCCCCTTGAAGGGTATAAGGATTCTCCAGACACTAAATAATTGGAGATGAACTTTAAGAATCTTTTACAAAAAATTAGTGTCAAATCTTTGTTAAATGAGGCCCCAGAAGGCTCTGGGACAGCCGAAAAGAAGGAACGTGCCAAATCTGCCAGCGCAGATGCTAAGGCCAGGGATGCGGCTCGTAAGCGTGTAGAACGGTCTCAGGCAACACCCAGGGAAAAGCAATCTAAGCAAGAACTTATCAAGGACGTACTTTTGGTAAAAACCAAGGGTGGAAATATTCAATTAATATTCAAGGATTCATTCAATGCGGGTATCCACCAAAAATTAAATAAACAAGAATTGACAATTGATGAAGCGCAGCAGGCTACTAAAGAAAATACATTTGAACAAACCAGAGCTTCAAAATTACTTTTTGGTGATGTAAAAACCAAGGAATCTGCCAAAAAAGAAGCCAAGGGAGAAACAAAGGAAGAAGGAAAGCGCAGAGAAGAGGCTCGCCCAAAGACAGAAGAAGAAAAAGAAAATGAAGAAAAGGGCAAAGCCAAGAAGATGAGCAAGGAACAAATGTTCCAGGCAATGTCGGAAATGGATCCGGAGCAATTGATGAGCATGCCAGCGGAATTGCGGAATGAATATTTTAAGATGGTGCGCAATCCTCCTGCAAATAAAAATTTTGATAGACTTTCATATGAAAACTTGACTGTTGAATTTGGTTTAAGCAACTTGAGTGGCGTTTCTTACAATCAACAAGTTTTGAATGCCTTGGTGTTCTTGGCCAAGTTAAAAGCGGGAGCCAGTGATCAAGAAATGCAAACATATCTGGCTCTTGCACCCGATGCAAGAGAATTTACTCGTGGAGCATTTTTCACTGCACAAAAGATTCTTTCACAAATCGGTGATGAATGTCTTCAAAATCTATTGACCAACGTTGAAACAACTGGTCAATCGGTGGTGGATGAAGGTTCTCCTGACATGCAATGCGGTAATTATAGATTCAAGGTTGCCGCCGGAGGAGAAATATCTTTCTCGACTACGGATTTCAATCAATCGAACAAAAATTTCAAAGGTTATGTTGCCAAGGCACTTACACAAGCACTTTCAAATCCACAGCTTATTGCATCCAACAAGAAGTTAGCTGATCAATTTGAAAAAATGGAGCAAGGCAAGACACAGTTCTCCAATATATTGATTCCAGATGATCTGATGGGACAGATCAGAGACAATCCAAGTTTGATGAAACAGTTGCAAAAGATGGAAATAAAGGATCCTAGGGGAGAAGTTGTGGGAACCATAGTTGATTCAAACGGTGAATTGAATCAACTTGCATCGTTAAGCTCTTACAGAAAAGCCTGGGAAGAAAGTGCCAAAGATTTGATGAAAGCCGGATCAAAAAATCTATTTGCTCCTGCTGTGATAAATGATTTGTTGAAAACTACGTTGAGAGGTGATGGTATTGCAGATCCTGAAATGGCTCCAAACCATGTCATAACGATAAACGGAATATTCCCGATGACTGATGAATATTTTGCAACCATTTCACAGACTTCCAATCTTGATGCTAAACCAGCAAAGAACATAATGTCTTCTTCAAATGTTTCCAAATACAAACCATCTGCAGCAGAAATGATGAAGACATTCACCACCGTGGTGGAACAAAAAGAAATGCCAGAATTGAGTCTCAAGAACATTACGGTGAATAAGGATGAAATCGAACCCATTCAAGTAATGGTAGATTATATCACCAAAAATTATGATTTTTCCATGAATGCAAGTTTGTTGCCCGGATTCTCTCCCGAAGATCTAAATGCCGTTGAATACACTTATGTAACAATAGGAAAGAAAACCACCAAGATTCCTGTAATGAAAGGAGAAAACATAAGTGGTGAGGTGATGAATGAATCTGCTCTTTTTCTCAATGATGTTTTGGTAGAATCCTTGAATGAAAAAATGTTGGTTGAGATGTTGTATGCAAATCAGCTTATATCAGAACCAGAAGCACTCTGGATCTTGGAAAATGCAAATTATCTGACCGAGGATTCGGATTATGTCTTGATAAATCTCAAGAGCATATATGAAAATATTTTGATAAATTTTCATAAAGAACCTATGTCTCTTGCAAGCCTAATAGATGATTTGATGATCGAAGAATATAAAAGAGATTACAAAAAAGAATATCGGAATTATCATGGAAAACCAAAACAACGCAAAGAACGTGCAAAAAGAACCAAGGCACGCGAAATGATGATCAAAAAAGGTAGAGCCAAAAAGGGTGATGGGAAGGATATTGATCATAAAAACGCCATAAGAAATGGTGGTTCAAATGGCATAAATAATCTACGTGTCAGAGACCGTTCGTCCAATAGATCAGACAATGGACACAAAAAAGGCGAATCACAGAACAAAAACTGGAAATAACCATGGACATCGAAAATTTACTTGAAAAAGTTTATGCAAAATCTGGTCTCGGAAAATGGTTCAACAAGGAATCCGCAGGCGGTGGACCGGGTTGGGATCGTTATAACACCGAAGGTAAACGAGTTGGAAAATGCGGTGATGCTGATGAAGGTGATGCATATTCTGCATGTTTGAGTCGCCAAAAAGCCAAAAAACTTGGAAAAGAGAAGATAGGAAGTTTTGTGCGCAGAAAGCGCGTTGCCCAAAGAAAGGCGGGAAGAGGCAAAAAAGGACACGGAACAAGCAAGGGCAAAAAACCAGTATATGTAAAGACTGGTGTAACTGACTTGAAGGAATCCTTTGATTACTTCATTGTAGAAAATTGGTCAGTATTGCCCGAACTTCCTTTCCAGACAATAGAGGCAAGGGATTTGCTGCCATGTGATCTTATTGTTAACGAATCTGGACAAATTTTAAATGTAGATGCGATTGAATTTATTGAAGAACATTGCATAGTAACCTTTACAAATGAAGACGGTTGTGAAATACAGGAAACATTTTCTCCCGACACCACTATGGGATTTGTTGATGTAACCGAGGGAGAAGAACACAATGAGTTTGGTGAACCTGTTGAGATATATGAAGAAGAAAAGAAAAAAGTAAAACTCAACAAGATAATGCGTGGAGATGTGAAGAAGTACAAGGTATACGTAAAGAATGACAAGGGCAATGTGGTAAAAGTCAATTTTGGTGATCCAAACATGGAAATCAAGAGAGATGATCCTGCCCGCAGAAAAAACTTCCGCGCCCGACACAATTGTGACAATCCGGGTCCAAGATGGAAAGCTCGTTATTGGGCATGCAGAACCTGGAGTTCCAAATCTGTTTCTTCAATGTTGAAGGAAGATGTTGAAACTCTTGAGGAAGCAAAGAAAAACAAACCCAAAGATCCTAAAAAATGGGCAGCATGCATAGCTCAGGCAAAGAGCAAATTTGATGTTTATCCCTCTGCATATGCAAATGCATGGGCTGCAAAATGCTATAAAGGAAAGGGAGGGAAATGGAAAAAGATTACAGAAGACATTTCCCAATCCATCAAAACCTCAGTTTCCCAAAAACTGTACAATCCAGACCTATATGGACTAATAAAAAATAGAGCTAAATAATAAGGACTACCATGAAATTTAAGACTCTCATCAAAAAAATTAATTCAACCATCAATGAAAATGCCGGTGAGCACACAGAAGGTGGTGGCATCTTCATCGGTGACCCACAGGGAAAGCTCGGACAATCTCCCCTGACGGATAAAGGCACTTTCAATCTTGCAATGCCTCGGCACATTGATGCAATCAATGCCATGCTTTACACGTTCTCGAACCGAGATTACATCGATCCCGACAGCATTGTTGGATTGGTAAAGCAAAAACTCAATATGTTTGGTCTTGATTTCAATCTGCCCACAAACCGAGTTCCGGATGGAATGAGTTCTTATGAATTGGTTCAATATGGAAGTCCTCAATTAGGAGTCTATGGCCAAAACCCATACGATGACGTAAATAAAAACGGATTCAAGCAGGGTGACGGAATAAAGGAAAAATTAGGATATTCTTTGGCTTTGACCGTAAACGTTGTCAAACAACCAAATCATCTCAGAAAAGTCACCGTAACAATCGTTCCGGCTTCATCTTCTTCATACAATCCAGATCACGTGAAAACTGCCGCCAATGATTGTGGATGCCAACACTGAGCATTTAATGCTAGATAAATCTAAGCCCCTGACAGAAAACTCTTTTGTTGAATTCTGTCAGGTTTGTTATTTCAACAAAGAATGTTCTGGCAAAAGTGAATTTGTAGACGACTTGAAACGAGTAAAATACGTTAAAAGATTGCTGCAAAAGATACACAAACACAAAACTTTTAAATCAATTCGTGAAAGATTGATAATAAACCATATAATAATATTGAGAAATGTGTTTGGTGAAGAAAATGCAGCAAGAATATTATTTTTTAAAGTCGAACCCAGACTGCATTCTTACTTGAAATCTTTTACGGTCTTCCTCGAATTCAAAATCAACAAATTACCAGAGTTCAACTATAAAGAAGTAAATACAGATCCCAGAGTAGACAAAAAGCTAACCGGTACAGAAAAATAAATATTTACATGCAGCATCCATCATACGTTCCATCTTTTTATTTTCAAAACTTTGTATCGGCAATTTCTGAGCCATATACTTCTTTGAATGCGTATTCTTCAGGAGCAATTGATGCAAATGGAAATTTGTTGAAGCCCGAAAGCAGCATTGATCCGTTTGAATATTTTGTAATCAAGTTGAAGAAAATTTTTGAAGAACTTCCTCCAGGAATGACTAAGGCAAAACTTGGAAATTATCTCAGTGCATTTAATTTATTCACAGAGGCAGCAGAACAATTTAATATATCAAAAAGCGAAATACAAGGATTGATCGAAGCCCATCTAATTCTTTCAGGAAACCATGATGTAAGTTTTATAGAACTTTCTGAGGATATGGGGGCTGCAAGCATGGCAACCCCCGGAACATCTCCATCATACAATACCGGATCGGTTTCAGGTTATGATGCCCCGATGCGACCTAGTGTAGAACGAAGAAAGCCACTACTGCAGGGCTTGGATAATTGTTCAATGTTTGATGTCTGTCCCGAAGAATTCAAACAATTCAAGGGAGCAAAATCCTGGAAAAACATGCCAGATACAGAAACTTCGAGATACATTCGGAGATTTCAAAATAGAAATCCAAAGGGCCATGTTGCAGTACGTTCCGTGGATCCAGATACTGGAAGATCAAATTTTCTCTGGGTGAATCTCAGCCCCACTACTTTAGGTGAAGAATTCAACTTAGACGGTTTGTTGTTCAATGATTAAAAATCCCCTTTCGGGGATTTATCAATCTTGTATAAAATTTTTAGAGCACTTTGGCTTGTTACAGCCAGATTTTTCTCTGGCTTCATTGATGATCTTTGTATCAGCATCATTCCAGCCAGTTGAATACTCTTGCCAGTATGGATCGGATGTCATAATTGCCTGTGAAGGCTTTTGACCACCATTCATACGGCACTGAAATCCTTTTTCATATCCCTCACCAGGTACATATGTACTCATCGCTGATCCTTTGGAATTATGACAATTTGGCTCAACAACTTGTCAAGAGCCTTTACATGTGCAAATTGTTCTGTAATGGCAAGATAACCACGAATTTCGATTAGCTTTAGATAATCATCTTGCGAAAATACTGAAGGCTTTGGTTTTTGTTGTTTGCTGGCTTTTTTATTAGGCTGCTTTGAAATGTCAGCTGGCTTCAAGTGATTCATAATATCATCCATGTTCATGTAGTTTTTGAATTGATCCATGAAATTTTGTTCATTGTTAATCTGTTCCCACATTTTTTTGAACATCGGATTGTTTGAATTATAAAAGAAAAATCCATTTTTGGGAATCCAATTGTTTGGATTATTCATCTCGTTTTCATCGTCATTCTGCCATCCATTGAAATCATTGTAATCGGAATTATTCATATTTTTCCTCAGTTAGTATCAAAAATTTGTTCATAAACTACTTTGCTTTTATTATCGTTGACAGAAATATATCTCACATGCCTTTCAATCGCATCGGTAATATTTAGGGGATCATTTGGACCAAAAGTAAGATGCTTGATCCAAGCAGGACACCCACCAAGGGATATCCTGACTTCATTTCCGGATGCATCGGTTCCGTAGAAATCAAAGGTTGATTTTTCACCATCATAATAGGTGAAAAAACAATCGATGTGATCGTATTTCTTACGAACATCAGCAAGACTCATTTTTGTGTCGGTTTTAGCCATTAGGCAATCTCTTTTGCTTGACTGATTTCGGTAGCTGGCCAATCGCGTCAAGCGCACGAAGTGTACCAACTTTTGCCTCCATGAGGCTGTTAGCGCGGTTCCGTGCAATACGGTCTTTGCGCTTCTTGTGACGACGAGCAGTAATACGTTGTTTAGAGTTTGGCATTCAAATATTATGTATCGATTAACGAACTAGTCAAGAATTATCTTCAATGTGTTCCTTGAATGTTTTTCTTCTTTTCTTAGAACTTTCAATGGCACCAAGTTGCTTAACTGCATCTTCTTTGGTTTCATGTGTTCCAAGAACTTTTTTTCCAGATGAATCCCGAACTTCCCATTTGTTGTTTTTTTTCACGATCATACAGATATTTATCCAATAAATAACCCGGTTTTTCAGATGCGGGAAAACCGGGAAACCCCACTGCTTTAAGCAGCCACTGCCAATTCGTTGGCAATTAAATTTGCAACTGTTGTTTCACGTTCCTCGTTGCCAGTAACGGGTATCTCCTTCTTCAATACTTTACGACAGTCGAAGCCAGTTCAGCCCCTAGATGACCTGAAGCCTAGGACTTCAGGTCGTGCCCCGCTGCTACGAGGACTTGACTCGCCATCCCTAAGAAATTGCAGAATTCTTCGGTTAGGCTAATGGAGCCGAGGGGAATCGAAC